>Ga0268299_1000379_pt1 | contig 147851 bp, 127 predicted proteins | sample NOBtaG_FD_193484 | JGI IMG/M metagenome (GOLD analysis project Ga0268299, IMG submission 193484) | Activated sludge microbial communities from bioreactor in Nijmegen, Gelderland, Netherland - NOB reactor | ecosystem: Engineered > Bioreactor > Aerobic > Activated sludge | place: Netherlands...
CACGACGATGACGTTCGAGCAGTACGAGCTGTTCGAGGCTTCGGAGTTCACGGTCGGGCCCTTCACGTTCTACGGCATCTTCCTGTCGGGCGGCTCGACCTTCGCCAACACCACCATCACCTTCTCGAACCAAGTGACCGGCACGGTGCTGGACGAGGACGTGGGCAAGTGGGTGTTCTCGTCGGCCGATGATACGTTCACGCTGGGCGACGACGACCAGAGCATCAACGTGAGCTCGGGCGGCGCCGACACGGCGATCCTGAACATCCCGGCGGGCCCGACCTATGGCGGAACCTGGATGGGCGGCTCGTCCAACGACACGGTCGTGTTCGCGGCCAATGTCGACATCACCGGCATCAATGGCGGCGGTGCGACGACCTTCGGCCTGGCCGACTTCACGAACAACAACCGCAACGTCGAGATGACGTATGCCCAGCACATTGGCTTTGCTCAACCGTTCCTGAACACGGGCGGCACTCAGACCATTCACCTCCAGGGGGGCGGCACGACCACGGGCGACGCCGGGATCGAGCAGTACGAGCTCAGCAACAGCAACGACGTCTTCACGGTGGCCGCCGACAATCCCGACCTGGTTGGCGGCAACCAGGACGTCGACTTCGACGGCGGCATCGACACGGTGATCTTCGGCACCGGCACGTTCTCGGGCACGATCGAGGACCTGGGCGCTGCCGACACGACCAGGTTCGTCGGCAACGCCGATATCTCCGGGGTCAACGGCGGCGGCAAGATGGGCAGCCCGTCCACGCTCGTCGACTTCAACAACCAGGCCGTCTCGGTGACGCAGACGGTGGTCCAGCACAACGGCTTCACCGTGCCGTTCAGCAACACGGCCAACATCCAGACGATCACGCTCGAGGGTGGCGGCACGGCCAGCGGGGATGCCGGAATCGAGAACTATGTCCTCGAGACCGGTGCGAGCGTCGGCTACAACTTCACCGTGTCGCGGGACGGCGCCATGGCCAACCCGCCGCAGAACGTCACCGTGACGGATGACGGCGCCGTCGATACGATCCGTTTCGGCACCGGCGGGACCTTCACGGGCAACCTGGCGGGCCTCAGCACCACCGATATCGACGTCGTGCAGTTCTTCGTCATCGGTCTGGGAGGTATCAAGATTCAGGGGGTCAACGGCGGTGCCGCGACGGGTGCTGGCGTTGCCAATTTCGCCCTATCGGCCATCGACGTGTCGATGACGCTGGCTCAGCACAACGGCTTCATCCAGCCGTTTGTCGCCACCGGCGGGACCCAGACGATCACGCTCACGACCTCGGGCACCGCGACCGGTGACGGCGGGATCGAGCAGTACGTGCTGGCGAGCGGCGACAACACCTTCACGGTCGCCAAGGACGACGGCGCCTTCAAGCAGAGCGTCAACCTCGCCTTGGGCGACGACGATGTCCTGGTGTTCGGCACCGGCACTTTCACGGGGACCTACACGGGAGACAGCTTCACCGACACGATCAAGTTCGTCGGCGACGCCGACATCTCCGGGGCGTCCGGGCTTGGGCCGATCGGAAACGTCGATTTCAGCGACGCCAACGTATCGGTCAAGGTGAACTTCCTCAGTCAATACCAGTTCTTCATCCAGCCGTTCCTCAACACGGCCAACGTCCAGACAATCACGTTCTCCCTGGGGCTGACCCTCCCGTTCGGCGACGTCGGCATCGAGAACTACGTGTTCTCGGGAGCCGACGATCAGTTCTTCGTGGCGGCCGACAACTCACAGCTGGTTGGCGGCGCGCAGAACACCGACTTCAGCTCGGGCGGCAACGACCTCATCGCCTACCAGACGGGGACTTACTCCGGCAACATTGTCGGCATGGGTGCCGGTGATCGGGTCGTGTTTGCCGGCGGTGTGGCCGATATCTCCGGCGTCAATGGCGGCGCGGCAACCGGCGCGAGCATCGTTCTCTTCAACAATTCCGCCGTCACCGCCACGATGACGCTGGCACAGTACAGTGGCTTCACGCAGCCGTTCGGCCTCTTCGTGAACACACAGACCATCGTCCTGACGACGTCCGGGGTGGCCACCGGCGACGTCGGGATCGAAAACTACGTCCTGGCCAACGGCAACGACGTGTTCACGGTGGCGCCGAACGCCGGCACGCTGGCGGGCGGCGTGCAGAACGTCGACATCTCGAGTGGCGGCGCAGACGTGCTGGTGTTCGGCAGCCCGTTCAGCGGCAAGATGAACGGCGTGTCGTCCGACGACACCTACCGCTTCATCGCCAACGGCAGCGACGTCGATATCTCCAAGCTGATCAACAACACCGACGTGGCCGGCGGCATCACCGGTGCCGGCACGTTCGACTTCACGAACGCCAACGTCCACGTCTCGATGACGCTGGAGCAGCACAACATCGCCGGGACGGGGACGCCGCCGAACTTCATCAACACGGGCGCCATCGGGGTGAACGTCCAGACGGTCACCCTGACGACCAGCGGCACGGCGACCGGCAATGCCGGCATCGAGCAGTACGTGCTGAGCGACACCCCGCCGCTGGCGCCGAACACGTTCACCCTGGGCGTGATCACGCAGAGCGTGACGGGCCGGGGCAACAACGACACGGTGATCACGCCGTTCGGCGGCACGACGGGCGTCCTCAAGGGCGGCGGCAACACGGCCACCGGCGACACGCTGATCCTGCAGGGCCCGAACACGACCCTGGCGGCGGGCAGCGGCGAGTTCGAGAACCTGCAGCTGACCTTCCTCAACGGGACGGTCACCTCGGACACGTTCGCGCACAACGGCTTCCTCGAGGTGGTCGATGCGCCGGGCGTGAACACCTACACGCTGAACGGCTTCCTGGGCGGCGTGGTGACCGGCCTGTTCGGGTTCGAGAACTACGTGCTGGGCGAGCTGGCGTCGTTGGCTTACGACTTCACGTTCACCGATTCGCAGACCGGGACGGTGACCAGCAACGTCGGCCTGGGCGACACCTTCCGGGCCACGGCCTCGCAGGTCGGGGCGTGGACGCTGCTCGATGCCAACGCGTTGCTGCTGTTCGACGAGCTGAACATCAAGGACGATGCCGGCCTGCTGAACCTCAACACCAAGACCAAGGGCATCGAGATCTTCAACCTGCTCGACGGCTCGACCGCCAACGTAGACGGCGCCAACGGCGAGGGCATCATCGTCAACGCCTTCGGCAGCACCATCTTCACGATGGGTGCGGTCGGCCCGAACCAAACCTACAACGGCGGCACCGGGATCGACGACGTGACGTTCAACGTCGGCTCGACCACCGTCATGACGCACGGCGCCAACGACATCGTCAGGGTTCTGGGTGGTCCGGCGATCACCAAGACCCTCGACGGTGGCGACGGCACTGACACGCTGTCGCTGTCCACCGGCACCGACCTGTCGGGTGCGGTGTCCGTGGTGAATTTCGAGGACCTGCAGCTTGGCGACAATGCCTCGGTCAAGATGACCAGCACTCAGTACAACCAGTTCCTGACGAACTCGGCGGCACCCGGCATCAACACGATAACCATCGCACCGGGCGCCGGGGGCGCAGGCTTCACGGGCACGACCTTCGCCGGCGTCGAGAACTATGTCCTTCTCGCGGGAGTCGGCGCCCACGTCTACACGATCGCGGGCAGCAATCAGACAGTGACTGATCAGGACACTGCAAACACCAACAAGGTCAATATTGTGGGCGGATTGACCAACGTCTCTGTGTCGGCGGTCAATACGGATTTCTTCGACCTGGGTGGCGGCACCAACCACTCCTTTGCCTCGCCCTTTGGCTCCAGCATCATATTCTTGGACGGCGGTCAGTTCGGCGTAACGGTCAGTACGGGCATCGGACATGATGCCGTCATCGTGGTCGGAGGCGTCGTTACCGGCACTTTCGTCGATGGTGCCGGGGTTCTGGACACTCTGGAGCTAAACAATACGGCAGACGTGAGTGGTGCGACGTTCTCCGGATATGACACCCTGTCGCTCAACTCGGACGCGGTGGTAAACGCATCGGTAAAGATGGCTCACACATTGTGGGACCAATACGTGGCTACCGACGGCGGGACCGCGCCCTCACGTAACATTGTAGGGACCTTGGGTATAGAAACCGTAACGCTGATCAGCACAGCCGTGGGTATCACGACGGCCTACTCCAAGGACTCGATCAACGAGCCGATCGAGAACTACGTGCTGTCGCACGTCGGAAGCGACTACTTCCGCGTCAACAGCACGTCGACCTACCATGCCAACGTCGACATCACGGCGGGCGGTAACGACTTCCTCGTGTTCAACGGCGACAGCGCCACGGTCGTCGGCAACGTCGACCGGCGGACCACGACGGTGGGATTCAGCGGCGCCGACGATGTCCTGCAGGTGCAACTCGCGACGAACTCGATCTCGAGCGGCACGGCCGTCGTCATCACGGCGATGGACTTCGACGTGACCACCCAGCGGACTCTCATCGTCGAGAGCTTCGTGGGAGCAACGATGACCAACGTCTGGAGCCAGACCGACGCAAGGACGGCGCTCAATCTCGCGATCGATGAGATCGATATCGGCACCTACACGGCTGTGGTTTACTTCTCGGGCGGCGGCCAGAGCGGAGCCTACGTCATGGCCATGCAGATGGTGATGGACGACACGTTCGCCACCGCGTTGATCGACCTGATCGGAGTCCTCGACAGCACGGCCGTCAATACGTTGAGTGGAACCAACTTCACCTGATCCGAATGGCGCCGGTCAGCCGGCCGGCGTCTGCAAAAGCACCAGCGGCGGGAGACCCCGGTGGTCCCGCGCCGATTCTTTCGACGATGAACAGCCTGCCTGGGTTGCCGTACAGCGGTGCTGCGACGCTGTGGCAAGGCGTCTCTCCTCACGACCGCCGACGAGGAGGAAACATGCCTACTCGATGACGATATCCCACTTCGCGGAAGGATTCCGACAAGAAGTCGCGCGGTGACCTTTACCCCGTTCCGGTCACGCCCGATCCCAGGTCGGTCAGGAGCCAAGCGTGGCCAGGCCGCCTCGGTGTGCCCGGGGCTGCCGGTGTCAGAACATGACCTGCCCCCGTGCGCGCAGCACGTAGCCCATGGCGCGGAACTCGGCGTTCTGCCGGATTGCAGACGTCACCTTGGCGTCGCCGTCGCGGTTGATGGCCGCAACCAGCCGCTCGGTCTCCTCGCCGCACGAGAGGGCGACGGCGCGGGCAATGGTTGCGGCGTCGCGGTCGGTGGTGATGTCGGCGGCGGCATTGCGGGAGAGACAATTGTCCCGTGCCGCCGACAGCCGGGCGATGGATGCTTCGCGCCCTTTGTCGCCCACCATGAAGAAGCTTTGCTCGCAGCCCGGCAGGAGCAGGACGAGGCAGACGACGAAGAAGCGCATTCAGACCTGGATCTCGGGGAAAGGAGGCAGCACCTCCCGCCTCTGGCGGCTACTATCGCCACGACAGGCCGGGGAGCGTCAAGCTTGCCCTTGAATTTTTTGTGGTACGGCGCAGGCTGACTGTGACGCCGAGAAAATGTACCAACGCCCTGCCGATTTCCGCACCCGCCGTCGACCCGCCGAGACCATGATGAGACTTGCCGCTGTCCTGTCCCTCCTGCTGCTGTCGAGCGCCTGCGCAGGCGCCTACCACACGTCGAGCGATGGCCGGCTTCAGACGAGGATCGACACCTCGTACGAGGCGCGCGACCAGTGCCTGGCGAGGCACTCGGCGGCCAACGACATCAGCCATTCGGACACCCGGACCATTGCCCAGGCGGTCGCCCTGGCCTGTGCGGCGGAGACCGAGCGGCTGATCGAGGTTTCCAACCGGGACGGCGATCCCAAGGTGTCGGCGGCCATCCGCAAGGATTCGGAGTTCCGCGCGATGGGCTACGTGCTGCGGGCACGCGGTCAGGTCGGTGGCTAGCCAGTCGCACCCGGCCAGGGCGATATCCTGGACCCCAGGAACGCAAGCGGCGCGGGAATGAATCCCGCGCCGTCGCGACCGCCTCAGGTGTGCTTCAGGGAGGAGGGGCGGCCAAAGGTCCGGTGGAATGCCTTTCGACGAGGCGTTTCGCGTACCTCCGACTCTGGGCGCCTCGCCTTACGGCTACCTTACCGGAATGGACAAAGTAGCCCACAGGCCGACCACCCTGGTAAGGGCCTGTAAGGAAGCAAATGCTCCAGCTGTGACAGCGCTTCTGTCATCCCGAGCGCAGCGAGGACCTTTGAGGCGGCAACAAGGGTCTCCCCCCACTGCGCTCGGGCTGACAGCGATTCTGGAGCACTTGTTACGTGACAGGCCCTTGGTTGGTGAGATGGGCTTCGCGACGGCGGCCGAGAGCTACTTGTCCGGCGGCAGGGGGACGGGCAACGTAGTGACCATATGGTCGCCCCCACCGACAACAGCCTGATGCACCGTCTGCAAGCCGATTGTGCGGCCGCGGACGCCCGTGAGCCCGCCGAGCGCGCGCCGGTGGAGGCTGGGCTGATGGCCGACCCGCTCTCCCTCGGCCGTGGACCGTACTCCAGCCGTGGCGGCTGGCCCGCGCGCAGCGACGTGAAGGCGCCATGAGGAGCGATCGCCATCGCACGACGGCCGGCCAGGCCTCGGCCGCAACCGATGTCGGCTCGGTCCATCGCGCCGCGCGCCGGCTCACCGCCGCCGGCGAGGAGCTGCTCGACGAGGTGGTGGCGGAAGAGGTCGCCGTGGCGCTGGTCTACAACGGCATCAGCCATGCCGTGATGATGGCAACGCCATGCGACCTCGAGGACTTCGCCCGAGGCTTCACGCTCACCGAGCGGATCGTCGAGGGGCCATCGGAGATCTACGACATCGAGGTCGAGGACCAGGACCAGGACCAGGTCCCGCGGCCCGGCGGCCGCGGCATCGAGGTCCATCTCCGGATCGCCAACCAGCGCATGGCGGCACTCCAGGAGCGGCGCCGGACCCTTGCCGGACGGACCGGCTGCGGCCTTTGCGGGGTCGACAGCATCGCCGAGGCCCTGCGTCCGGTGGCGCAGGCGACATGGCGGGGCACGGTGCAGCGCCGCGCCATCGAACGGGCCATGTCGGCCTTGCCGGAGTGGCAGCACATCAACCGGTCAAATGGGGCGACCCATGCTGCCGGCTGGGCGACCGCCGACGGCACGCTGATTGCCGCGCGCGAGGACGTCGGGCGGCACAATGCCCTGGACAAGCTCGCCGGTGCACTGGCGCGGCTGGAGAGCGCGACGCCCGGAGCGGTGGCGCCGGGTGGCTTCGTGGTGGTCACGAGCCGCTGTTCCTACGAGATGGTGCACAAGGCTGCGGCGATCGGCGCAGCGGCGATCGCCGCGGTGTCGGCGCCGACCTCGCTCGCCATCGAGACGGCGGAGGAGGCGGGGATCGCCCTGGTGGCGTTCGTGCGCAGCGGGCGGCTGACCGCCTATGCCAATGCCGAGCTGATCCTGCCGTGAGCCGGCGTGTACGCACCGGGAGCGCGCACTCGGATGGGCGCTCTTCCCTGTCGATCGCATGTCCCATGAGCGCCATCGGTGAGCGGAGAATGCTCCGCCCGCGATGGCGCGCGCCCGGCAATGACGTGATCTGCTGCGGAAGACCATGACCGCGCAGCGCGTCTTCGGCGTCACCGGCTGGAAGAATTCGGGCAAGACCACGCTGGTCGAGCGGCTGGTCGCCGAGTTCGTCCGGCGCGGCTGGACGGTCAACACGGTCAAGCACGCCCATCACGACGTCGACATCGACCAGCCGGGCACCGATTCGGCCCGCCATCGGGCAGCCGGGGCGACCGAGGTCGCCCTGGTCGGAGGCTTGCGCTACGCCATCATGCGCGAGCAGGGCGAGCCTTCGCTGTCGCAGGTGCTGGAGCGGCTGTCGCCGGCCGATATCGTGCTGATCGAAGGCTACAAGCGCGAGCCGCACCAGAAGATCGAGGTTCGCGCCGGCCGGGGCGAGCCGATGGCCGCCAGCGACCCCGCCATCGTGGCGATCGCCGCGGACACGCCGTCTGACGGGACCGATCTGCCGTGGTTCCGCCGCGACGACGTCGCGGCGATCGCCGATTTCATCGCCGGCCGCCTGGCGGCGGCCGACCGGGGTCGCTGACCGCCTACTTCGCGGCGGCGAAGGAGCCACCCGCCTGGTAGTTCGGGCCGGTGATGGCGAAATTGCCCATCTGCCCGGCGGCGACGGTGCTGGCCGACGAGGCGAACGAGCCGTTCAGGGTCAGGCTGCGCCCGGCAGCCGCACCGCCATTGGTCGCGGCCATGGGGGCGATCGTCTGGAAGTTGGAATTCGACGCGCTGCCGATCGTGTTGGGCGTGATGCCGCCGCCGAAGGTCGCGCCGTCGAAGGTGACCGTCGCGACGCCGGTGCGGGTCCCGAAGTTCCACGTGTTGTTGTAGGTTCCGGCGCCCAGGTAGGTATTGACGCCGTTCTGCGCGCTGCCGATGAGGGCCCCGCTGTAGTTCGCGCTGCCGGTCATCTGGTTGAGCTGGGCGACCGGGGTCACGGTGCCGGCGACGTAGGTCGCGAGGTTCATGCGGTCGCGGCCGTTGGGATTGTACGAGCTGCCCGCATTGTAGCGCACGTCGCCGCCCCACCAGCCCCAGGTCATGAAATCGCAGGTGCACGGCGTCACGCCCTGCGCGGCGAAGAACTCGGCAGTGGGTGCGGCGTTGTAGCTGACCATCGCGGTGCGTGACTGGACCTCGGTGCCGGTCGACGTGATGCCGTTGGAGGTGACGCTGGTCGTCTGGGTGGCAAACAGGTCGGGCGACCGGTCGCGCAGGGCGTAGGTCCGATCGTCGATGAAGGCGCTGGTCGCGAAGGTCTGGCCGGTGGTGCCGCCGAGCTGGAAGGTCGCCGAGGTCGACGTGCCGTCCCACTGGTTGATCGTGATCGTCGCCGCGGCGCGGTTGTTGCTGGCGCTCGTCTGCAGGGCGATCTCGCCGCCGAACCGCCGGCTCGAGAAGTTGCCGTTGGCGCTCTGGCCCTCGGCGATGCCGCCGACGAAGCCGGTCAGCTGCCGGTCGGTGCGGGTCTGGCCGACCGACCCCGGCGTCGCCGTCCGGGTAGCCACCGTATCGACGATATACGGCGTGCCGTTGAGGTTGGTGTAGGGCTGGTCGAACGAGGCCTGCGGCGTGCGCGTCGTGTTGCCCGAGTTGATCAGGCCGCCGCTCGTCGTGATGTTCGAGCTGGCGCCGTCGTTGGAGAACACCATCGTCTGGGCGTTGTTGCCGTAGATCGAGTTGCCGCCGCCGGTATCGAAGGTCGATTCGCTCGACACCTGGCGGCCGATCCGCTGGTCGCCTCCCATGCGATAGGTGCTCTGGAAGGTGCCCGAGTTGAAGTTGGTGTTGTTGTTGTAGTCGCGGAAATAGTCGCCGATGAAGACGCCCATGTACGATTTCTGGCTGGCGCCCTGGCCGGCGATCGACACCGTCGACTGCATCGATACGGCGCGCTGGGGCCCCGGAGCGGGCGAGCCGATCGCTCCCGTGGTCTGGGTCGAGTAGGCCGAGTAAAGCGGCGACACCGACGCGGCCGTCCGCAGGGCGGGGTCGTTGCCCACGGCAAGGTTGGAGAAGGGCAGGCGGCCGTTCTCGTGAAGCGACGACAGGACGTGGGTGGCGAACCCGGAGGTGGGAAACTGGGCCAGGGTCGTCGGCGTGCCGCCGACGAAGCCCAGCCTGGCCCCCGCGGCGTCGGTGAAGACGAAGGCAAAGAAGTCGCCGGTCGGGCTGACGAAGCCAGTGCCGTTCAGCAAGCCCAGCGTGGGGTGGGTGAGGCTGACGCCATAGGGCGCGGGACCGGGCTGCCAGGGAACGGAGAACGAGCGGTTGTCCGCCAGGTTGATGGTCGCCGTGCCGTTCGCCAGCGAGCCGGCGGGCTGCAGCAGGACGTTGTTCTGCGCGACCGGCGTGACGCCCAGCGTGTTGTTGTTGAAATTGGCGAAGCGCGGCTCCTGGCCGAACTTTCCGCGCGTCACGATGACTGTCGTCGGTGGGCCGGGAGGGTTGGGCGGGTTGGGCGTAGGCGGCTGAAAGCCACCGCCACCTTGCTGCGGCAACAGGCTGCCCGCCTGCTGGAGGGCCTGCTCCATCTGCAGGACGTTGTTGGGCTCGGTCAGGGGGAGGGTGGACCTGGTGTCGGGGTTGCGGTTGGCCGGTCCCGGCCCCGTGCCGAAATTGTTCGTGCGTGGCGGCTGGACGAAGGTGCCGCCCGGCTTGCCGGAATTCTGGCTGGCGAAGCCCGACGTCTGGGCAATCTGGTCAGGGTTCAGCCCGCCGTAGGGCGGCGCGCCGGTCCCCGGCCCGCCGCCGCCCGGCCCGCCCTTGCCGATGCCGCCTTCGAGCTGGCTGAGCTGGGCGGAGTAGCTCGCGGTGTTGGCCCTGGTCGGCTGGCCTGGCGTGCCGCCGAGCGACGTGATTACCTGGAAGCCCGGCCGGAGAACGGTCTGGGTGCTCCCGTTGGCGGTCACCGTCATCCGGGTGCCGAAGACGAACGTGGCCTTGGTGGTCGTCGCCTCGACCTCGCCCAGCATGATGCCGCCGCGGATGCCGATGGTGCTCGACGGCGTCGTCACGGTGATCGGCTGGGACTTGCTGATCTTGCCGCCGACGAGGCGGAAGACGCCGCGCGTGGCATTGACGGCGAGCTCGCCGGTGCCGCTCGCCGGGTCGTAGACGAACCTGTCGATGGTGAGCTGCGCGTTGGGGCCCACGGTCAGCGAGGTCCCGTCGAGGAACACGAGATGGGCGCGATCGTTGGTCCGCGTGGTGATCAACTCGTTGGCCTGCACGTCGATGCCGATGCGCAGGATGCGCTCGTTCTGCTGTGGCGGCTTGCCGAGCGGATCGCCGTCGGTCGCCGACGTGACGCCGACCTTGGCTTGGGCCTCGCCGAGACCGGCCGACAATGCCACCGTCGATATCGCGGTGATGCCGAGCAGGGCGGCGCGCACCATGCGCGAGCCGCCAGACGCCGTATTCGCCATTGGACCTCCTCAGATCCTCAGAAGCGCCAACCCACACCCATGAGCACGCTGTTGTTCACGAACTCGTAGTTGGGCAGGGTTGCCCCCCGTACGAAACGCCCGGCAGACAGCGTGAAGGTCGTCCGCTCGTCGAACGGTATGGCCAACGTTATGTTGAATATTGTGTCGTTTTGCAGGCGGTTGACCGACGGGTCGATCACGACATCGGGCTGATCGTAGGTCCACCATTGCAGGTTGGCGGAGAGCCCGATGCTCCACGCCAGCTCGCTCTTGAACAGGGGGTCGATGAACCGGTAGCTCAAGCCGCCGCCGAACCCGTAGAGCTGGTAGCTTTGCCACGGCGCATTGTCGGTCTGGAAGCGCTGGGCATTGCCGTTGGCGAAGACGGAGAGGCCCTCGGTCACCTGATACTGGAAGGTCGTGTTTCCCGAGTACTCCCAGCCGGTGAACTGGCTGTTGGTCGGCACGTACCAGGTATCGGGATGCATCTGCCGCCGCCACACGAAGCTCGACGTGTTGCGCAGCCGGTCGGTGATCAGGGTGCCGACCTCGAGGCCGGCGCCGAAAGCGCCGTAGAACGGCGTGTCGTTGACCCAGATGTAGCCGCCCGTGAAGAACGGCTTGACGCTGACATCCTCGGCGATGCCCTGCAGGACCTGGAAACGCGGGCCCGTCGTCAGGTCCAGGATCGACACGTTGGCCGCCGAGACCTGGAACTGTCGGTTGATGTAGCCGGTCAGCTGCGTCTCCAGGGCGGCGCGGTCCTGCGTCCCGAGATCGTAGACATGCCGGATGTAACCGGAGGAGATGACGCCCCAGTCTGCGGTGCCGATCGACGACTGGTTGAGATTTGCGGTCTGGCCGAACAGCCGGACGCTCGAGGTCGGCGGGCCGAGATTGGCATTGGACTGGTAGCGTACGCCGCCGAAGACCTCGCCGAAGAAGCGTGACGGGCTCTGGCGCTTGCGAACCTCGGCCATGAATTGCTCGGCGCGCGCCCGCACGTCGGGCGGCACGGCGGGCGAGGAGAGGGCAGTCTCGAGGTAGGTGTTGGCGATCTCGTAGGAGCCCAGGCGGAAGTAGAGGACGCCGAGCTCCAGGCGAACGCGCGGAAGGTCGGGGTTGATCAGCAGCATGCGCTCCAGCGCCGAGATCGCGCCTTCCATGTCGCCGGCCTGCGCCGCCACCGTGGCGAACTTGAAGAGGACGTCGAGATTGGCCGGCTGCTGCATCATCGCCTGGAACGCGGCGTCGTACTCGCGCCCGCGCTCGGTGCCGGCCGCCGGAGTCTGTTGTGCGCCCACAGGCTGGCCAACGGCGAGAAGTGCCGCCGCCATGACCAGTACGCCAAGCCGCCGAAGTACCTCCAACTGCGTCCTGTCTCCCCTGAAATGACAATAACGCGACGGGTTCTCCCAAGCAAGATTATGGCGGAATCGGCCCGGTCCGCTGCAGCCTCGCTGTCATGCCAGCCAGCTGCGTGCCACCAGCAGCCAGGAGACGGGCCAGGGCGCGCGAGCCGCCTTCATGCGCAGCAGCATGCGGCGGTACTGGCGTTCACCCAGGGCACCGACGTAGCGCTCGCGCTCGCGCACCATGGCCGCCAGCATGCGGTCGAGCATCACGGCGTAGGTATTGCCCCAGTTGCGGCTCGACAGATGCAGGCGACCGCCCAGCACCGGGTTGTCGGCCGCGCCATTGCGGCCGTGCAGGCGATAGGCATAGAGCGCCTCGTCGATCAGCAGCGAGCCCGCCACCATCTGCGCCATGACGACGACGTAGAAATCCATATGCAGCCGATAGGTCTCGTCGTCGTCGGGGAAGACCAGGTCGATCAGGGAGCGGCGAAACATCATCGACGAGGTGCTGACCCAGACCCAGTGCACCACGCGCCTGGTGTAGAGGCGGTACGGCGTCTGAGACTGCCAGCGCACCGTCCCGGCCGCTGGATCGACGCTGGGCACCCGCGCCGGGTCGATCGGCGCGAAGGCGCGATCGCGATCGACGCTGGCCCGCTCGCGACCGAACCAGTAGACGCAACCCGCGATCAGCTTGCCGCGCCCGTCGATCAGCCGGGCATTGCAGGCGGTGAAGCCAACCGCGTAGGTCTCGTTCAGATGCGCGGCGACATGGCGCTCGAGGAAATCCGCGTTCCACTGATCGTCCGAATCGAGGAAGCAGACGAAGGTGCCGGAGGTTGCCGCCAGCCCGCGCCGGGTCGCTCCGGCCTGGCCGACGTTCTTGTCGAGACGGATGAGCGAGAAGCGCGGGTCGGCGAGCCCGTCGAGCGTCCGCTGCACGACCTCTGCGGAATCGTCGGTCGAGGCATCGTCGACGATGACGCATTGAAAGCCCTGCAGCGTCTGGCTCGCCACCGAGCGAATGGCGTCCGCGACATAGTCGCGGCAGTTGTAGCAGGTGACGACGACCGAGATGTCCGGAAGGCTTGCCTCGTTCACGGCTTGGCCGGACCGAGGAAGTCGAAGTCGACGCCCTGGTCGGCCTGCAGCACCTCCTTCTGGAACAGGCCGGCGTAGCCGCGGTCGCTGCCGGCGTGTGGGGCGGGCGCCTTCCAGGCCTTGCGCCGGGCGGCGAGCTCCTTGGCGCCGACGAGCAGCTCGAGGCGCCGCTTCGGCACGTCGAGCGTGATGCGATCGCCGGTCTTCACCAGGGCGAGCGGGCCGCCGACCGCGGCTTCCGGCGCCACGTGCAGCACGATCGTGCCGAACGCGGTGCCGCTCATGCGCGCGTCGGAAATTCGGATCATGTCCTTCACGCCGGCGCGCGCGAGCTTCATGGGGATGGGGAACGAGCCGGCCTCGGGCATACCTGGCGCGCCTTTCGGGCCGGCATTGCGCAGCACCAGGATGTCGTCAGGCGCGACGTCGAGCGCGGGATCGTCGCCCCGCGCCGCGAGATCCTCGAGCGAGTCGAAGACCACGGCGCGGCCGGTGTGGCTCATCAGGTTGGCCGAGGCGGCGGCGTGCTTGATCACTGCGCCGCGCGGGGCCAGGTTGCCGCGCAGGACCGCCATGCCGCCTTGTGGCTTGATGGGATTCTTGGGCGTGCGGATGACGGTCTGGCCGGGCACCATCTCGGCGGCGTCGATCACCTGCTTCAGGGTGCGCCCGGAGACGGTCCGGCACTTCTCGTCGAGCTGGCCGCGGATCTCGCGCATCAGCCGGGAATTGCCGCCGGCCCAGTGGAAATGTTCCATGTAGTGGTCGCCCGACGGCTTGAGGTCGACCAGGACGGGCACATTGCGGCCGATCTCGTCGAACTCCTCCAACTCGATCTCGACGCCGAGGCGGCGCGCCACGGCGGTGAGATGCACCAGCGCGTTGGTCGAGCCGCCGATCGCCTGCAGCACCGTGAGGGCATTGCGGAACGCGGCTGCGGTCATGATCTCGCTGGGCTTCGGCCCCTGCTTCACGGCCATCTCGGCAGCCAGCCGGCCGGTCGCCTCGGCGACCCGGAGCCGGTCGGAGTGAGTCGCCGGAATCGAGCCGCTGCCCGGCAAGCCCATGCCCAGCGTCTCGACGATGCAGCCCATGGTGCTGGCGGTACCCATCACCATGCACGTGCCCTTGGTCGGCGCCAGGCGCTCGCTCACCTGCTCGATGTCGGACTCGGAGAAGGTGCCGGCGCGATACTGGCCCCACAGGCGGCGACAGTCGGTGCAGGCGCCCAGGACCTCGCCCTTGAAGTGGCCGACCAGCATCGGCCCCACCGGCAGCACGACCGCCGGCCGGTCCGCGCTGGCGGCCGCCATGAGCTGCGCCGGCAGGGTCTTGTCGCAGCCGCCGATCAGCACGACCGAGTCCATCGGCTGGGCGCGGATCATCTCCTCGGTGTCGATCGACATGAGGTTGCGCAGGAACATGCTCGTCGGGTGCGAAAAGCTCTCGTGTATCGAGATGGTGGGAAACACCATGGGCAAGGCGCCGGCGAGCATGACGCCGCGCTTCACCGCCTCGATCAGGTCGGGGACGTTGCCGTGGCAGGGATTGTAGTCGCTGAAGGTGTTCGTGATCCCGACGATCGGGCGATCGAGCGCGTCGTCTGAATAGCCGCCAGCCTTGATGAAGGCCTTGCGCAGAAACAAGGAAAAGCCCGCATCGCCGTAGGTGGCGAGGCCTTGACGCAGACCGGTGGGCTTGGGCGCACCGGGGGCGCGTCGCTTGCGTGAAGCCATGACTGTCTTTCTCCTGACCCGCTGCATTTTGTCAGGTCGATCGAGGCCATGCCAGCGCGGGCGCGCTCGCGAGGCTGTCCGAGCATTCACAGCTTGCGCAATCGCGGTCGGACCGCGTCGCATGGATCGTTCGGGAGGCCAACAGGATCGCCTGAGTCGCCGGATCGGCTGAAGTCTCTTCGGCCTCGTGCTAGAATGACCTCGAACGGGGAGGGCGTGTCATGAAGTCGATCTTGACCATGGCGTGGACGGCAGAAGATCCGGCAGCCTTCGACTTGGCGGCAAAGCTTGCGCGTGCCTTCGATTCGCGATTGATCGGGTTGGAACCGCCATCCTACGGTGTCATGAGCATGGCGTGGGCGGATGCCGGGATGGGCGCTCCGATCGGAGGCGGGCTCGCCGAGGATGCCGAGGAGCGCCAGCGTGTCGCCGCAGTCAGGCAGGCATTCGAGCAGCGCGCCGCCGGCCTCCGATCGGAATGGCGATCGGCCGACGACAGCGGACCGACGGCAATCGGCACCATAGGGCGGGCCTATGAGCTTATCGTCATGCCGCAGCCGGGGGCCCTGCCCAAGATGCCGGAGAGCGTCTTCGAGACGGCCTTGTTCGACTCCGGCCGGCCTGTGCTGGTCGTGCCGGCTGGCTACCAGGGCATGGTGGGAAAGCGAATCCTGTTTTCCTGGAACGGATCGACGGAAAGCGCCCGGGCAATCTCGCTCGCCATGCCGTTCCTCAGCAAGGCCGATTCGATCGACGTGATGAGCGTCGATGGTCCCAGCGGCATGGTGCCGGGGCCGAGCTCTGCCGAGATCGCCGAATCGCTGCGCGCCCACGGCCTCAATGTCACCAGCCAGCACATCAAGTCTGGCAACCGGACGGCCGGGCAGACGATCGTCGACGCGGCTATCGCCGGCGGTGCCGATATGATCCTGAAGGGTGCCTACACCCAAAGCCGCCTGCGCCAGATGATCTTCGGCGGCATGACCCGTCACCTGATCCTGAGCTCGCCGCTGCCTGTCCTGTTTTCATACTGACAATCCGTCGCCGGTGTCGCCGCCGGCGAACGTGGTAAAGTTGAACTTATGAGGTCTGGTAGGACCGATGCCGACGGTCGGCAGCTCGTTTGCCGCGTCCTGATTTCGGCGCTCCTGTTTGTCGGAATGTTTGTCGTGGCGTCGTCCGAGCCGCTGCATGCCGACGAGGCCACGAGACTCGGTCCAACGGTGGGAGAAAGGATGGCGCTTCTTGCCGCCGAGCGGGCGGGCCTTCAGGCCCGCGCCGGCGGCGAAGCGCGCCTGGTCCTGCTGCCGGCGTTTCGAACGGCAAGCCTGCTCACCGATGCCATCCTCGCGCGCTCCGAAGGCGACACGGCGGTCCCGTTCAGCGACATCGCGGCGAGCCGAAAGCGAGCGTTCGCCGTGCTCGACGGCTTGAACTCGGCGCTGCGCGATGCCCTGGCATGGCCCGGTGCCGGCTCCGCGCTGGCCGCCGCCCGGGAGGCAGAGCGGGCGAACGCAGAGCTGGAACGGCTGGCGGGATCGGATGAAGCGTCCGTGGTCCTGTCCTACACACCCCGCTTCGTGCCGCCGCGCCGGGCCACCGGAGAGCTGACGCTCGTTCCCCGCCTGCCGCCGGAGTCGTCGCTGGCCGGGAAGCTGCAGCCCGATGCTTTGCCTGGCCTCTCGACCGGGACCCCATCTCCGTTGCCCGGGACGTTGCCGTTTGCCCCCCAGTCGCCCAGCGGATCGCCGTCCGCATCGACCTCCGCCACCTTGCCGCAATCGCCCACCGTGCCGCGCTATGCCCCTGATTTTGCCGCATCGATTGATGGTGATCCACCGATCGCGGTGGAGATATTCGGCGTCCATCTGCCGCCGGCCGGGGAAGCAGCTCCTGTCCTTGCGGTGGGCGCCTGGCGGGGCGCCGCCGTCATCGGGCCCGACCGCCTGATTTTCACGGTCCCGCGTGCTGCCTTCCCGACCGACGCGGCGCGCTCGGTCTTCGCGGTCGGCACGCTCTCCGTCAGGCAGGCGCGACGGGCCGCGACCTTTCAGCTGGTGTTCACCGTCCTGCCGGACCGGCCGGGTGCCTTCGCTCTCGATCAGCGCATCGTGAGGACGGAGTCGGAATCGAGCACACACGTCTCGCCCGAGATCCTGGTGCGGGCGGCGGTCGGCGAAACCCGCACCCTGCGCCGTTGCTTCGATCCGCCGGCCGGCTGGCACTTTGCCGCCGACCGGCGGCGCGTCATCGTGGTCGAGCGGTTGGGTTGGCAGGACGACATCACCGACCCTTCGCTCAACAATGGCTCGGTCGAGTTCGTTCCGGCGCAGGAGCCTGGCCAGATTTGCGTCGCGGTGATCGCGCGGCCGATCAGCAGAACGGCGCGCACGGCGACGATTGGCCGGTTCGAGGCGACCCTGGTGCGAGATCTATCGGTCGAGCAGGTATTGAAGACCGGCGTTCGTGCCCTCGACTGGCGGGAAGTCGTGCGCATCCCTCTGGCGAAGGACGTGACCGAATGGAAGCTCTACGTGCGCCTGTTCGATGAGATCGACCGCGAGGTCGACGCTCCGGAGCAGGCGAATCTGCCGTTCCTGCGCATCCTGCGCGAGGCCGACGACAAGGCGCTGATTCTCAAGGCCGACCAGTCGGCCCAGCCCTGAGAGGCTGTGAAGGCTACCGGCCGCGCGCCTCGAAGCGCAGGCGTCGCTTGTTGGCTTGGTCGATCAGGTCGAGGGTCGTGCCCGAGAGCTGCGCCTGTCGAACCGCGGCGAGGGCGTCGAGGAAGCGGCTTTCGATGGCGCTCACCGCTGCCGGGCATTGCACCCTGGGCGTCGCCTCGGCTGCGAAGCGCAGGCCCTCGGGGTCGAGCTGGTAGGTTCCGGCAATCGTGCTGCAGCCCGTCGAACCCGTATACTTGCCCTCGTTGTCGAGCCGGAGAGCGGGTTGCTGGCGTCGGCTGGCGAAGGCTGGACGTTCGCCGTCGATCTCCACGACGCGCCAGTCAGTGTCGCGCAACGTCGAGCCTCGCGCCGGGAGAGGCGGGCAGATGGCCCCTGCGTCGAGGGCGAGGAACCGTTCGGCGTGGAGGTCGCCGTCCTGGAACCTTCCCTGCAACCGAACGAAGAGGCTGGCCTCGCGGGACGGCGTGGCCTCCGTCCAGGCCTTCTCCAGCTCGGGCTCGGCGCCGCCGGGAGCAATGGTGTAGGTCCGGCCGGTCAGGCACTCGGCGAGCATGCCGCCGGATGGCGTGTCGCGATAGAGGCCGGCCAGGTCGAACCGGTCGTCGATCGTGTCCGGCTTCGCGGTGCGGGCAAGCTCGGTGCCGTCGGGTGCAACGAGGCGATCTCCGTCGGCTTCGCGAAAGACGCGGCGCGACGCCGCTCCGCCGCGCAAGACCGTACGCACGCCGCCGTCGATCTCCTGCGTCCATTGCCCGAGATCGACCGTCGGGGGGCTGGTATCGCGCCGTTCCCGCAGCCGAAACACTCCATCCGGGAACAGCGTGATCGTGAGGTTGCCACCTTCGTAGGTGCGCGGCGGCTCGCCCGGGCGGCCCACAGCATGGCAGCGCATCGATCGACCGGCAGCGGTCAGAGTCGCCTCGCGCCCCCGCCCGCGCAGCTCGTAGTACGAATCGCCGTAGGCGAAACCCGATCCGGAGCGCTGCCGCGACAGCTCGATGTCGGGCTGCCCCGGCACGGAGAGGGTGGCCAACTCGCCGTCCTTGGAGAAGACGGCAGCGAAATCGGTGCCGCCGGGGCAGGCATACATGACCTCGAGGCCGGGCGGCTGCCCCTCGGTGAGCGCTTCGCGCCTCGGCGGCGCCTGATTTGCCGCCTGTCCCCAGGCCGCTCCGGCGACGAGCGGGAGCGCCAGGAACATCATCCATCGTCTCATTGCTGCCCCACGGTTTCGGACTTCGGGATGTCGCCGTCGGCGGACAGCAGCACGGCCACCGGGCGTGTAGCCTCGAATTGCGCCAAAACGATGAGGGCGACCACCATGATGGGAACGCACAGGAACATGCCGGCCACACCCCAGGCCGTGCCCCAGACGACCAGGGACACGATGACGACCAAGGGCGAAAGATTCAGCGAGCGGCCGAGGATGGCAGGCTCGATCACGTTGGCCGTGACGACCTGGATTGTCCCGAAGACGGCCAGCACGATCAGGAACGGCGTCAGGTCGTCGAACTGCACCAGGGTCAGCAGCGCGGGTGCCACGATGGCGATGAACGAGCCGATTGTCGGGACATAGTAGAGGAAGAAAACCATGACGGCCCAGAAGCCGGCGAAGTCCAGGCCCACTGAGGACATCACCACGTACGCGAGCCCCGAGGCCGCCGTGGCGAGCATGGTCTTGATGCGAATGTAGGTCCGGATATCCCGGTCGATGCGGTCGAGCACGGCGAGCACATGCGCCTGATGATGGGCGCGCTCAGCGAGGATGATCGCCAGCTTGTGGCGGAAACGGACCTGCTCGACGAACAGGAATCCGGCGTATATCAGCACGATGCCGGCCACGCTGACGATCGAGGCCGTCGCGGCGGCGAGGCTGGCCAGGGAATCCGCCAGGCTGATGCGATTGAACAGCTCGGTGATGGTCGGCGCCTGGTCAACCCCGACGAGGCGTGCACCCTGGTCGATCAACGCCTGCAGGCGACGCTCGTAGGTGGGGGCGGCATTCACGACGGCCGTCAGGTTGTGGCCGATCGTGCGTCCCAGCACCCAGACGAGGCCCCCCATGACACAGACCGCGGCTGCGAGCGCCACAGGCCGCGGCAGATGCCAGGATGCCAGCCGGGGCGTCTCGAAGGCGTCCGCCAAGGCGTGGATCATGTACCAAAGCACGACCCCCAGCACGAACGGCAACAGCAGGCCGCGACCGGCCACGATCAGGTAGATCGCTGCCGCAACCACGATTGCCCACAGGGCGGCGCGCTGCAGACTCATGGGCGCCGGCGTGCCCTAGGCTGGGGGCGGAAGGTTCTGGATCGCCATCCGGCCCCGCCGGGTCAGCTCGACCCGGCGCTCGCCCGCCTCGCCGCCGCATTGGCGGATCAGGCCGTCCGCAAGGGCGTCCTCCCAGACCGGAAAGCGCGGACACGAGCTGCGCCAGGCTTCCATGACGTCGGACCGGGTCCGCGGCCGGTCGGCGACCCACTCCAGGAACTGGACCATAATGAGGCTGACTTGGGCTGTCATGGTTCGATGTCGCGGCTCGACCGCAGGATGCACAAGGGATGGTGCCGCGACACTTGGTGCCTATCAAGCCCTGTCTTGTAGTTGCAGCCCCTCGGCAAGCCAGATAGAGTGCCGCCACGTTCATGACTTGATTTCCAGGAAGCCGGATCAGGGGAGATATCGGATGAAGAAGGCTTTGGTGGCCGCCGCCGCCTTGATGGTTCTGCCGGTCGCGGCCCAGGCGCAATCTCCGGCGCCGGGCGTCTATATCGGGGCGGAAGGCGGCCTGAACTGGCTGCTGAACTTCACCGCCAACACCAATCTGGCGCCGAACTTCGGCTCGGTGAGCGTGACCCCGCAGACGGGCTGGGCGGTCGGTGGCGTGATCGGCTACGACTTCGTCGGCCCGCGCGTCGAGATCGAGGGCGTGTATCGCCAGAACCAGCTGAACATCGGCGTGCCGCGGACGGCGATCAACAACCAGGTCGGCCAGCTCGGCATCATGGCGAACCTGCTGTACGACTTCATGCCTGCCTCGGTGATCACGCCGTACATCGGCGCCGGTGCCGGCATCGGGTTCGTCGACAGCAACGCGTCGCTGGGCAGCACGGTGTTCGCCTACCAGGGCATCGTCGGGCTGGGCTGGAACGTCGACACCAATTTCCGCGTCAACCTGGATGGCCGCTACTACGGCACGTCGAACCCGACGGTGAACGGGGCGAGCTGGACGAACAACAACTTCAGCGTGATGCTGGGCCTGCAGCTGAAGTTCGGCCCGCCGGCCCCGCCGGCCCCGCCGCCGCCGGCGGCTGCGGTTGCGCCGCCGTCGTTCATGGTGTTCTTCGACTGGGATCGCTCGAACCTGTCGGCGCAGGCGCTGAACACGATCAAGCAGGCTGCCGCGGCGTTCAAGTCCAAGGGCAACGCGCGGATCACGGCGACCGGCCACACCGACACGTCGGGCCCGGAAGCGTACAACATGGCGCTGTCGCTGCGCCGCGCCAACGCGGTCAAGGACGCGCTGGTGCGTGACGGCGTGCCGGCGACGGCGATCACGGTGATCGGCCGCGGCGAGCAGGGCCTGCTGGTGCAGACCGGCGACGGCGTGCGCGAGCCGCAGAACCGCCGCGTCGAGATCGTCATCCAGTAAGACCTCTCAGCAAGGCGAGTGTTCAAGGGCGGCCGCAAGGCCGCCCTTTTCATTTGTGGCCCACGCGACGGCTTGTGTGAGGCGCATGGGAGGCGGCGTGCGACAGTAACGACGGTGTGATCGCTCCTCGGTCTCCGAGGCAAATCCGGGCAGGCCGGCCGCCAGTATCTGAAGAGCGACCGTCGTGACAGCGGGCGCCCAACAGAGAGGAAAACGATACATGATCGCGAAGACATTGCTGGCCTGCTCCGCGTCGTCGCTGCTGCTTCTCGCGGGCGCTGCACAGGCAGCGGATATCGGCGTGCTGATGGCCGACGGCTCTCTGGTCGTCGTCGACACGACCGCGAAGAAGGTCACCAAGACCATGAAGGTGACCGGAACCACGGCACCGCTCGTCGGGATCGACGTTCGCCCCGCCGATGGCATGCTTTACGGCCTGACCGCGGATGGCACCCTCTACACCATCGCGATGGACGGCAAGGCGACCATGAAGTCGAAGCTCGAGACCATGCTGCCATCCGGCGTCATCGCCACCGTCGATTTCAACCCGGTAGCCGATCGCCTGCGTGTCATGGGTAGCGACGGCACCAGCCTCCGCGTCAATGTCGACGACGGCAAGGTCGTCAAGGACGGCAGTCTCAAGTACGCCGACACCGACTCCAACAAGGACAAGAAGCCCAAGGTCGTGGCCGGCGCCTACACGAACTCGGTCAAGGGCACCAAGGAGACGACGCTGTTCGACATCGATGCCACGAGCGGCTCGCTGTTGAAGCAGGCGCCGCCCAACGACGGCATCCTCAACACGGTGGGCCTGCTGGGCACCAAGTTCGACACCATCGCCTTCGACATCTGGTCGGACGGAACCAGGAGCGAGGCGTGGGCGCTGGTCGACGGACAGATGTGGTCGATCGATCTGGCGACGGGCAAAGCCACGGTCGCGGGCAAGATCGACGGCCTCGCGGCCGGCGCCAAGGATATCGCGATCCTGCCCAAGATGTAGCTAGAACTGGCGTCGTCGCGGTGTCGCGCGATCATCGGAAGGTCGCGCGGCATCGGCATGCGAGCGCTGCGCTGGTGCTGCCGGACAGGATTGAACTGTCGACCTCTCCCTTACCAAGGGAGTGCTCTACCACTGAGCTACGGCAGCGTGCGGCCGGGGGTATGCCATAGGGGAAGACGGGGTTCAACCGCTGCCGCCCGCCGAAATCACCCGCGCGCGACCGCTTGCCGCTCCATGCCGCACTGCCTACCCTCGGCGGACCAGGCAAGGAGCAACGGCATGGACTGGCGCCCGATTTCGGCCGATTCGCACATTACCGAACCCCCCAACTGCTACGTCGACCACATCGACCCGGCGTGGCGGGACAAGGCGCCCCGCATCGTCAACAAGGAAGGGCTGGGCGACATCTATGTCGTCGACGGCATGAAGACGCCGGTGCCGATGGGGCTCGTGGCGGCCGCCGGCGTGGCGCCCCAGGATATTCGTCTTGGCGGCGCAAGGTTCGAGGATCTGCATCGCAGCGGCTGGGATCCGAGCTGCCGGCTGGCCGATCAGGACAAGGACGGCGTCGGCGCCGAGATCATCTATCCGACCGTGGGCATGATGCTCTGCAACCATCCCGACTTCGACTACAAGAAGGCCTGCTTCGACGCCTACAACCGCTGGCTCCAGTCCTATTGCGCGCACGCGCCGGATCGGCTGATCGGGCTCGGCCAGACGGCCATTCGCAGCGTGGAAGAGGGCATCGCCGACCTGGAGCACATCAAGTCGATGGGCTTTCGCGGGGTCATGATGCCCGGCAATCCGCAGGAAAAGGACTACGACGACCCGATCTACGATCCGTTCTGGGAGGCCGCCGTGGCGCTCGAGATGCCGCTCTCGTTCCACATCCTGACGTCGAGCGGCGACAACACCATGACCAAGCCGCGCGGTCCCAAGATCAATTCCTTCCTGTCGATCATCCGCGGCTGCCAGGACATCATGGGCATGCTGGTGTACAGTGGCGTGTTCGAGCGGCATCCCAAGCTTCGCGTCGTCTGCGTGGAGGCCGATGCGGGTTGGGCGCCGCACTTCATGTACCGCATGGACCACGCCTACAAGCGGCACCGCTACTGGATGAAGGGCAAGGAGCTCGCCCGCCTGCCGTCCGAGTACTTCCGCGAGCACATCGCGCTCACCTTCCAGGACGACTGGACCGCCTTCCAGTTCGCCGACATGCTCGATCCGAACCAGCTGATGTGGGCCAGCGATTTCCCGCACAGCGACTCGACCTGGCCGTGGAGCAAGGACGTGATCGCCGAGCAGGCGGCCCATCTCACGCCGGAGCTGCGCAAGCGCATCCTGCGCGACAACGTGGCCGAGCTCTACAAGCTCGCGGCGTAGCATCCATGCGCTTCAGCCTTTTCATGTACTGCACGATCGGCCGCCGGGCCGAGCTCGAGGCAGGCATGGCGGGGCGCAAGCCGGAGCTCTATCAGCGCATGCTCGGCGAGATCGCCGAGTACGCCCGGTTCGCCGACGACGCGGGCTATTTCGGGTTCGGCCACCCCGAGCACCATCTTCAGGTCGAAGGCTTCGAGATCTCCAACGATCCGCGCCTGATGGCGATGTGGCTCGGCCAGCATTCGAGGAGGCTGCGAGTCATCACCTGCGGCTTCGTGTCGACGACGCACAATCCGCTGCGCGTGGCCGAAGACATCGCGACCATGGACCATATGCTCGGCGGCCGCTTCGGCGTCGGTCTGGTGCGCGGCTACCAGGCGCGCTGGGTCGAGAGCTTCAAGATTCGCGATGAGCTGAACGCGGTCGGGCCGTGGAACAAGGATCAGCCGGCCGATGTCGCCAACCGGGAGTATTTCGGCGAGTTCGTCGACATCGTCGTGAAGGCGCTGTCGAGCGAGACCTTCAGCCACCAGGGCAAGTACTGGACCTTCCCGCCCGCCGGCATGGTCAATCCGCACGACCACCCGGTGTATGTGAGGTATGGCCAGGGCGTGACGCCGGCGATGAAGATCGAGCAGGTCGGGATCGCGCCGAGGCCGCTGCAGACGCCGCATCCGCCGCTCTACGGCGGCTTTGCCGCGTCCATGCGCACGGCGCTGTTCTGGGCCAAGTACGGCGGCAAGCCGATCGTGCTGACCGACAATCTCGAGTTCTACGGCCGGCTGTGCCGCGGCTACACCGAGGAGGCGGCCAGGCACGGCCGCACGGTCAAGAACGGCCAGCAGGCGGGATGGGGCGGAATCTTCATCTGCGCGCCGACCGATGCGCAGGCCCAGGAATGGGCCAAGGACATGATGTGGTTCTGGCAGAACTGGGCGACGCCGTTCGGCCAGGGCGTGCCCGAGCTGCTGGTCGGCTCGCCCGACACGATCGCGCGCCGGCTCGATCAGGTGCAGCAGGTGCTGCTGGATCAGGACGAGGTGATCCTGCTGATCCCGCAGGGCCTCCACGACCGCGGCCAGATCCTGACCTCGCTCGAGCTGATGGCCACCAAGGTGATGCCGAAGTTCGCCTGAATGCGTGTGCGCGTCTTTGGCCCTCCCCCGTCTTAATGGATGGGCGCGCCATTCATTCTCCTCCCTAGCGAAGCTGGGGAGGTGTCGCCGTCTTACGGCGACGGAGGGGTCATGAGCAGCGGGACTGAGGCCCATGACCCCTCCGCCCCCGATTACGGGGGCACCTCCCCAGCTTCGCTAGGGAGGAGAATGAAAGAGCGCTCATCTATGGCGCGATATCTGCGAGCGGACGCATCTGGGTAATCAGGTATGCGAATGCCCTGCCCGATGACGGGGCACCTCCCCCGATGACGAGGGAGGATCGGAGTCCCTACTGCGGCAACCTGATCGTGACGGAGAGCCCGCCGGCCGGGCGGTTGACGGCCTCGATGGAGCCGCCGAGCGCTTCGACGGTGCTACGGGCGACCCACAGGCCGAGGCCCGCATGATCGGATGGCCGGGCGGTGGCATTGCGCGGGCGTGACGAGAAGCTTCGGTCGAAGATCTGGGTGATCAGCGCAGCGTCGACGCCGGGCCCCTCGTCGGCAATGGTCAGCTCGGCAACCCGTCCCGTCGTGACGAGCAGGACAAAGATCGTGCTGCCGCGCGGCGAGAAGCTTACCGCGTTCTCCAGCACGCCGTGCACGACCGTCTCCAGCATGCCCTGGCCGGCCCGGACGGTGACGGCGCGCGCGAGCTCCATGGTGAGGTGGACGCCGTGCTCGTCGAGCATCTCCGCAAGCTCTCCGGTCACGGTCTCCACCAGGCCCGTGAGGTCGATCGGCAGGCGAGGTGCGCCGATCAGGTCGGCGGTCCCGATCTCCTGGCGCTGGGCGGCCACCACGAGATCGAACAGCCGGCCGAGCGCGGAATCGATGACCTCGAGGGCGCGTCGGGCACGCCGGTCGTCCTCCGGCACGGTGCGGCGCACCGGCTCGAGGGCAGAGCGGATGGACGCCAGGGGCGTCTTGAAGGAGTGGGCCTTTTCCTCCGCCGACTGGCGGATCTGACGCGACGCCTGCTCGAGGGCGAGCACGAGCCGATCGAAATCGCGCGCGACGCTCGCCAGCTCGGGCACGACATTGCGGCGCGCGAAAGCATCGTCGCCGATGCGGCCGCCGCCGATCTCGGCGGCGACATCGCGAAACCGCCGCAGGCCGAGGCGGATGCTGACGGCGACCAGGATCGCCAGGAGGGCGAGGGCGACATAGATCGCCGCGGCGACCTGGATCTCCTCGGTTTGCCAGTACGGCCGGGCAATCGATGTCCGCAGGAAATCCTCGGTGCTGTGGGTCGTCGTCAGCACCCAGCATCCGGCGGCACCGCGGATCGGGATGATCGAGGTCAGAAGCTCTACCGCGCCGCTGGCCTGTCGGTAACGGATCTCGTCGCTCCTGCCGGCCGTGCACGCGCCCGACAGACGCGCGAGGAGGCCGCGCCGGTTGAGCTCGTCGAGCTCGGCCGATACCCGTTCCGCCCGAATCTGCGGCGCCGACGCCACGAAGTAGAACTGCCCGGCCTGCTGGCCACCGGCCGGCTGGAACAGCAGCTTGAGCGTCGTTTCGTCGCTGCCGTAGCGGGCAAGGTCGGCATTGAGCGACGCCGCGTTGGCGAGATCGAGCTCTCGCAACGTTGGCGCGAGGACGTCCGCGATGAGGGCGCTGCGGTCCTGGATGGCGCGCGTAACGAGCTCTCTCGTCTGGCGGTCGGCGCTTTCGAACCGGCCATACAGCACCACCGGAAGCGCAACGAAGATGGCAATCAGGGCGGCAAGCTTCAGCGTCAGCGAGCCAGCCAGCCAGCGGATGGCCCGCCGCCAGCCGGCGATCGACGCCCTAGGCCTTGCCCCAGCGGTAGCCGAAGGCCTGATAGTTGTCGATCTCGGCGAACTCTGGGTCGATGGCCCGGAACTTGTTGCGGATTCGCTTGATGCAGGAGCGGACGTTCGTTCGGTAGCCATTCTCGCCGCTCCCGGCAATGAAGCCGACGTAGTGCATGCAATCGTACACGGAGCGATAGGTCACGAACCTGCCGACGTTCGTGGCGAGCAGGTGCACGATCTTGAATTCCGTCGTCGTCAGGTTGAGGTCGACATCGTCCCAGAACGCGCGGCTCGTGCCGGGCTTCAGCAGGAGGCGGCCACAGTGGAAGCTCTCGGAGTCGCCCGGGCTGATATTGCTCTTGGCCGACAGGATCAGCTTGAGCCGCTGGGCCAGGATGGGGACGCCGCGCGCCTTGTCGACGAAGTCGACGGCGCCGCGATCTAACGCGAGCTTCTCGTAGGCCGGTTGCGATCGCCCGGTCAGGAAGACCACGGGAAGATTGATGCCGTTGCGACGCAACCGGGGCAGCAGATCGATGCCCGACACGCTCGGCAGGTTCCAGTCGAGCAGGATGATGTCGACCGAGGCGCCGTCGTCGAACGCCGCCAGCAGGGACTCGCCGTCACCGAACCCCTCGACATCGAAGCCGTGATCGGCGAGCTCGTTGCCGACCACCTCGCGATAATCGTCGTCGTCCTCGACGAATGCGAGCCGGATCCGGGGTTCGGCGCTATCGCGCATTTTCGAGGCGGGATTGGAATTGGGCCATGCAGAGCCGTTTTCCTTCGTCGCTGTCGACATTGCTCCTCACATCGTACGCAAGCGTGGTGAAGCGCTTCGTCTCGACATTCGGGTAGAGCTGAATGTCGAGGGTGCACTGGCCGTCCCGGTATCGCCAACGCTTGCCCGGCGGCCGTTCCTCCTCTGCGCTCGGGGCGCCGAGCGCGGCCCTGATCTCGGGCTCGCTCTTGCCGGCGAGCTGCAACGGGGCGGAAGTTGCCGGTGCGGGTGCCGGTTGCACCGGTGCCGCTGTCGCAGGCCGCGCGGCCGGCGTCGCAGTCTTGCTGGCCTGCGGGGAGGCCGGTTGGGTTGGCGGCGCACTCCTCTTGGGCTGGGAAGTCGCAGGCTTGCTCGAGGTCAGACGTGTGAAATCGTCTCGCATGGTCCTCGCCACATCGCATCCGGAGAGAAGCAACAGCCCGACGCCGACGCCGATGCTTCGTGTCATATGGCTCCTGATCGTCATCCTGCTTGCCCGGCCGGCATTGAAATGCGTACCCACGAGTTGTGGCCGGAATGGGGCGGGCGCATCCCGGTCCGCATCGCCGCACCGGGCGCGTGGCGACGCCGATGAACGCGCTTGGGCTCCAAACGGATGCCGTACCAACGAAAAAGGTCCCTCGGGGGAGAGGGACCTTTCCTCATGGCATTCGATGCTCGGCTCAGCCCTGGTCGAGGAAGCTGCGCAGCATGCGCGATCGGCTCGGGTGCTTCAGCTTGCGCAGCGCCTTGGCCTCGATCTGGCGAATTCGCTCGCGCGTCACCGAGAACTGCTGGCCGACCTCCTCGAGCGTGTGGTCGGTGTTCATGCCGATGCCGAAGCGCATGCGCAGCACGCGCTCCTCGCGCGGGGTCAGGGTCGCCAGCACCCGGGTCGTGCTCTCGCGCAGATTGCCCTGGATCGCCGCCTCGAGCGGGATGACGGCATTCTTGTCCTCGATGAAGTCGCCGAGATGGCTGTCCTCCTCGTCGCCGATCGGCGTCTCGAGGCTGATCGGCTCCTTGGCGATCTTGAGCACCTTGCGCACCTTCTCGAGCGGCATGCCGAGCTTCTCGGCCAGCTCCTCGGGCTGCGGCTCGCGGCCGATCTCGTGCAGCATCTGGCGGCTGGTGCGGACCAGCTTGTTGATCGTCTCGATCATGTGCACCGGGATGCGGATGGTGCGCGCCTGGTCGGCGATCGAGCGGGTGATCGCCTGCCGGATCCACCAGGTGGCGTAGGTCGAGAACTTGTAGCCGCGGCGGTACTCGAACTTGTCGACCGCCTTCATCAGGCCGATGTTGCCTTCCTGGATCAGGTCGAGGAACTGCAGGCCGCGATTGGTGTACTTCTTGGCGATCGAGATCACGAGGCGCAGGTTGGCCTCGATCATCTCCTTCTTCGCGCGCATCATCTCGCGCTCGCCGTCCTGCACCGTCTTGCACATGCGACGGAACTCGAAGATCGGCGCGCCGGCGGCGTCGGAAACTATCTTGATCTCGGCACGAATCTTCTCGATGTCGGCCGGGCGCTTCTTGGCGAAATCCTTCCAGCCGCGACCCGACAGCTTGCCAACCTTGTCGAGCCAGTTGGGGTCGATCTCGTGGGTCAGGTAATTGTCGAGGAATTCCTGGCGCGGGATGCGATAGGCCTCGGCAAGCCGCATCAGCTTGCCTTCCATCATCATCAGCTTGCGGTTCAGGTCGTAGAGCGAGAGCTTCAGCTGCTCGATGCGGTTGGCGTTGATGTGGACCGTGCGCACCAGCTCGACGATCTTCTTGCGATGCCGCTCGTAGCTCTTCTCGAACTCGGCGCTGGGCTTCTGGCCGCGGCTCAGCGTCGACAGTCGCCGGTTTTGCACCTTCGACATCTCGGCATAGACCTTGGCGATGCGCGTCAGCGTCCGCAGCACTTCCGGCTTGAGCTTCTCCTCGAGCGCCGACAGCGACAGCGCGTTCTCGTCGTCTTCCTCGCCGCCTTCCGGGGCTGCGCCTTCCGGGGCCTCGCCGTTCACGGCGGGCGTGGGCGGACGCACGAGCTTGGGCATCACCGGCCGCGGCATCGGCGGCGGCGCGGGGGCGGCCGCGGGAATGGCGCCCTTGCCTTCGCCGGGCATGCCGCCCTGGGTGGCCTCGAGGTCGATGACGTCCCGCAGCAGCATGCGGCCTTCGTTGATCGCGTCGCGCCAGGCCAGGAGCGCCGTGATCGTCATCGGGCTCTCGCAGATGCCGCCGATCATCCTGTCCTGGCCGGCCTCGATGCGCTTGGCGATCTCGATCTCGCCCTCGCGGCTCAGCAGCTCGACGCTGCCCATCTCGCGCAGATACATCCGCACCGGATCGTCGGTGCGGCCAAGCTCCTCGTCCTCGCCGGTCGCCTCGGCCGCCACCACGGCGGTCTTGGCCGGCTCGGTCGGGTTGGTCGAGAGGGTGTCCTCCTGCTCCTCTGCCTCCACGACGTTGACGCCGGCCTCCGACAGCATCGCCATCGTGTCCTCGATCTGCTCGGAGGACACCTCGTCGGGTGGCAAGGCGGCGTTCAGCTCGTCATAGGTGATGTAACCGCGCTCCTTGCCCTTCTGGACGAGCTTCTTCAGCTCCGCTCCGAGGGTGTCGAGCAAGGGCGCGTCGGGGCCCTCCTCGCGGGCGTCGGTGGCCTCTGGCTGGACAACGGCTGCTGTCTTGGTCGCCATTCGTGATCCTTGGGTGCACAAACAGATAGGGCGGCCGGTTCTGGCCGCGGAATTGGCTGCAAGAAGAGGAGGCGGAGAGGGCGGCCCCGCAAAATACCCTTCTACTATATGGGAGCAAAGTTCAAGGCGCGGTAGAGGTTCCCCGATCAAATCATGCGCAGTGTGGCTATGCGGTCTCGGGATCGCCCGGAACCCGACGCATGCGGTCCAGGATCTCCCGGAGACGATGCAAATTCTCCTCGCTCAGATCCTCGGCCAGGGCCTGCTCGGCCAGCTTGAGTTCGGCCGGCTCGACGGCAAGGCGGCCGAGGTGCCGGGCGGCCCGCCGCCACTGGGCGACCCAATCGTCCGGGCCGGTCGAGGCCTGGCGAAAGACGCCCCGCGCCTGGTCCCGGGCGACGATCGCGATCCGGCCCATCCCAAGTCGCTCGAGATGTGCTTCGAGCAGGCCGACTTCAAGGAGCGGATCGACGGCGGCGCTGCCCTCCAGCGCTTCTGCCGCAGCCGGATCGATCCCGGAGGGCGCCAGGGCGAGCGCATCGAGCAGCCCCTGCCGCAGCCGCGACAGCTCGGCGTTGGCAATCGGCAGATCGGCCAGCTCCTCGGCCAGGATGTGCAGCAGGGACGGGCGCTCGAGCAGCGCGCCAAGCAGAATTCGCTGCTGGCGAGATTCGTCGAGATCGAAACGGGCATGGCGGGCCGCGGCACCCGCGGCATAGGGAGCAGCATCACGGTCGAGCCGGCGATCAGGCCCCCGTTCGCCCCGTCGCCGTCCGCCATAGGCGTCGGGGCGCCACAGCCGGGCAAACCGCCCCTTCATGTCGGCCTTGTAGTGGTCGCGCACAACGGGATCGGCGATCTCCTCGACCCGTCGCTCGACAGCGCGCTGGATGCTGGCCCGCCGCTCGGGCGTGTCGGCGGACTTGCCTTCGGTTTCGAGATCCCAAATCACGTCGGCCAGGGGGCGGGCCAGGGAGAGTGCCCGCCGCATGGCCTCGACGCCACGGACCCGGATCAGGCTGTCGGGATCCTCGCCAGCCGGCAGGGCGAGGAAGCGCAGGCTCTTGCCGGCCCGCAGCAGGGGAAGGGCGCGCTCGGCAGCCCGTCCGGCGGCACGCCGTCCGGCATTGTCGCCATCGAAACAGAGGTAGGGCTCGTCGGCCAGCTTCCACAGCTCCCCGAGCTGTGCCTCGGTAAGCGCGGTTCCCAACGGCGCAACCGCACCGGTGAAGCCGGCGCCATGGAGGGCGATCACGTCCATATAGCCCTCGGCCACGATTACCGGCCCGTCCTTGGCTGCCGCGAGGCGGGCGCGGTCGAGGCAGTAGAGGTTGGCGCCCTTGTGGAACAGGGGCGTCTCGGGGGAATTGAGGTACTTGGGCTCGCCCGGTCCCATGACCCGGCCGCCGAACGCGATGATCCGCCCGCGGCGGTCGGCGATGGGGAACATCACCCGGCCGCGGAAGCGGTCGTAAGCCGGCCGGCCATCGTCCGGCTGAATGGCGAGACCGGCCTCGATCAGCTTGTCGAGAGGAATGCCGTCGCGTTGCAGCACGCCCGTCAGGCCATCCCGGGCGTCAGGGGCGAAACCCAGGCGAAAATCGTCGATCGCCTCGTCGCCGAGGCCGCGGCCGCGCAGGTAGTCGAGGCCTTGCCGGCCGACCGGCAAGTTAAGCTGCTTCTGGAACCAGCGTGCGGCCTGCTCGACGACGTCATGCAAGGTGGCGACCCGCTCGGCCCGCTCACGGTCCGCCGGGGTCGCCCGCGGCACCTGCAACCCGACCTCGCGCGCGAGCTTCTCGACGGCTTCGGGGAAGGAGAGGTTCTCGGTCTTCATGACGAAGCCAACGGCGTCCCCGTGCTCGCCGCAGCCGAAGCAATGGAAGAACGCCTTCCGGTCGTTGACCGTGAAGGAGGGGGTTTTCTCGTTATGGAACGGGCACAGGCCGGCATACTCGACGCCGGTCTTGCGCCTGAGCATCACCTTGCGGCCGATGATCTCGGACAGGGTGAGGCGTGATCGCAGCTCGTCGAGGAAGCCCGGCGGGAAGGCCATCCCTGCACATTAGTGCAAGCACGCGTCTACAAGGAGACGCTAGAGCGCGCAGGCGGAGGATAACACGGGACTAAGCACCTTTAACGGAGCAGTCGCGCCAGAACCGCTGACATCCCGAGCGTAGCGAGGGACCCCAAAGGTCCCTCGCTACGCTCGGGATGACAGCCGTATTGCCTTGGCGCGAGCCGTCATTGCAGCTGCCGAAGCCGGCTCGGTGTCTTCGTCCTTGTGCAGGGGGTATCGTGCCCGGTTCGTCGCGACGTTAGCCCGCCAGCACCTTCCTCACCGTCGCCGATGCCTTGGCGAAGTCCATCTGGCCGGCATACCTAGCCTTCAGGGCTGCCATGACCCCGCCCATGTCCTTGATGGTCTTGGCCCCGGCGGCAGCGACGGCCTCGCGCACCGCGGCTTCCATGGCCGCCTCGTCCATCTGCCGGGGCAGGAAGCGCTCGATCACGGCGATCTCGGCCCTTTCCTTGTCGGCCAGTTCCGGGCGGTTGCCTTTCTCGTACAGGGCGACCGATTCGTTGCGTTGCTTGATCATGCCCTGCAGCATCGACAGGATCCGGTCGTCGGGCACGCCCTCGCGGCTGGTCTCCGTGCGGGCCGCGATGTCGACCTCCTTGAGCTTGGCCAGGATCAGGCGGATGGCACCCACGGATGCCATATCGCGGGCACGCATCGCCTCTTTCAGCGCATCGTTCAGTTTGTCGCGCAGCATGGTCATTGCCTCGGTGGAATGCGGGGCGGAAACTAATCCCGCGCCGAGATGTTGGCAAAGCAAATAAGCCATTGAAAACGCTTGCCAATTGTCTGCGGACAATGCCTTGACCCTGTGCGACCGCTTGGTTACAACCCGCGCGGCCTGCCGGTCGCCCGCCCGGGCGCAGCCGGGTCGGGCCGCACGAACGGACAAGCTCATCATGACTTCCCCCTCTACCGCCGGCGCGACTGACGCCGCGCCGCGCTGGGCCACGGCCGCCCTCGTGCTGGCCGATGGCGCGGTGTTCTGGGGCAAGGGTGTCGGGGCGAGCCGCCATGCCGTGGGCGAGGTGTGCTTCAACACCTCGATGACAGGCTACCAGGAAATCATCACCGATCCCTCCTACGCCGGCCAGATCATCACCTTCACGTTCCCGCATGTCGGCAATGTCGGTACCAACCTCGAGGACATCGAAAGCATCACGCCGGCGGCGCGCGGCGTGGTATTGCGCGGCGATATCACCGGCCCGGCCAACTGGCGCGCCGTGAAGCCGCTCGACGATTGGCTGAAGGGCCACGACCTGCCGGGCGTCTGCGGCGTCGACACGCGCGCCATCACGCGGCGCATCCGCGACGGCGGCGCGCCGAACGGCGTGGTGGTGCATGCGCCGGACGGCAAGTTCGACATTCCGGAGATGCGCCGCCTTGCCGAGGAATGGCCCGGGCTCGACGGCATGGACCTCGCCATCGAGGTGACCACCAAGCAGACCTTTGCCTGGGACGAGACCAAGTGGTCGCTGGGCAAGGGCTACGGCAAGCTCGACAGGGCGCGCTATCACGTCGTCGCCGTCGATTACGGTGCCAAGCGCAACATCCTGCGCTGCCTCGCCAACACCGGTTGCCGGGTCACGGTCGTCCCGGCGACCGCATCGGCCGAGGACATCCTGCGCCACCAGCCCGATGGCGTATTCCTGTCGAACGGGCCGGGCGATCCGGCGGCGACGACGGGTTACAGCGTGCCGGCCATCCAGGGCGTGCTCGACAAGGGCATTCCCCTGTTCGGGATCTGTCTCGGGCACCAGATCCTGGCGCTGACGCTGGGCGGCAAGACCCGCAAGATGGAGCGCGGCCATCGCGGCGCCAACCAGCCGGTCAAGGACCTGACCACAGGCAAGGTCGAGATCACCTCGCAGAATCACGGCTTCTGCGTCGTGCCGGAATCGCTGCCCGAGACCGTCGAGGTGACGCACGTCTCGCTGTTCGACGGCACCAACGAAGGGCTGCGCTGCACCGACAGGCCGGCCTTCTCCGTCCAGTACCATCCCGAGGCGTCGCCCGGCCCGACGGACAGCCACTATCTCTTCGACCGCTTCGTCGAGATGATCGACAAGAGCAAGGGCAAGTAGGACCCGGGGCATGCCCAAGCGCACAGACATCGAGAGCATCCTGGTCATCGGCGCCGGCCCGATCGTGATCGGCCAGGCCTGCGAGTTCGACTATTCCGGCGTCCAGGCCTGCAAGGCGCTGAAGGACGAGGGCTATCGGGTCATCCTGGTGAACTCCAATCCGGCGACGATCATGACCGATCCCGGGCTGGCCGACGCGACCTATGTCGAGCCGATCACGCCCGACATGGTGGCGCGCATCATCGAGAAGGAGAAGCCGGACGCCATCCTGCCGACCATGGGCGGCCAGACGGCGCTCAACACGGCGATGGCGCTGCACCGCGACGGCCGCCTCGAGAAGCTCGGGGTCGAGCTGATCGGCGCCAACGCCGCGGCGATCGACAAGGCCGAGGATCGCCTGCTGTTCCGCGAGGCCATGATCAAGATCGGCCTGGAATGCCCGAAGAGCGAGGTCGTGCACAATCGCGAGGAGGCGGTGAGCGCGCTCGACCGGGTCGGCCTGCCGGCGATCATCCGGCCGTCGTTCACGCTGGGCGGCACCGGCGGCGGCATCGCCTACAATCGCGACGAGTATTTCGACATCGTCCAGGGCGGCATCGACGCTTCGCCGGTCGGCGAGGTGCTGGTCGAGGAATCGGTGCTCGGCTGGAAAGAGTACGAGATGGAGGTGGTGCGCGACCGCCGCGACAACTGCATCATCGTCTGCTCGATCGAGAACGTCGATCCGATGGGCATCCACACCGGCGACTCGGTCACCGTCGCGCCGGCGCTGACGCTCACCGACAAGGAATACCAGATCATGCGCGACGCCTCGATCGCATGCCTGCGCGAGATCGGCGTCGATACCGGCGGATCGAACGTGCAGTTCGCCGTCGATCCGGCGAGCGGCCGCATGGTGGTGATCGAGATGAACCCGCGCGTGTCGCGGTCCTCGGCGCTGGCGTCGAAGGCGACCGGCTTCCCGATCGCCAAGGTCGCGGCGCGCCTCGCCGTCGGCTACACGCTCGACGAGCTGCTGAACGACATCACCGGCACCACGCCGGCCTCGTTCGAGCCGACGATCGACTACGTCGTCACCAAGATGCCGCGCTTCGCCTTCGAGAAGTTCCCCGGCGCCGAGGCCCTGCTCACGACCTCGATGAAGAGCGTCGGCGAGGCGATGTCGATCGGCCGGACTTTCCAGGAGTCGCTGCAGAAGGCGCTGCGCTCGATGGAGACCGGCCTGACCGGCCTCAACGAGATCGAGATCAAGGGCGCCCCCGACAAGTCGGCGATCGTCGGCGCGCTGGCGCGGCCGACGCCGGACCGCGTGCTGGTGATCGCCCAGGCGTTCCGCTTTGGCCTGTCGGTCGAGGAGATCGCGCACGCCTCGAAGTACGAGCCGTGGTTCCTGCGCCAGATCGAGGAGCTGGTGAAAGCCGAGGCGGCCATCCGGTCGAACGGCCTGCCCGACGACGCCAAGGCTCTGATCGACCTCAAGAAGAAGGGCTTCTCGGACGAACGGCTGGCCGAGCTGACGGGCCTGCCGGTGGCCGAGGTTGCCCGGAGGCGACGCGCGCTCGGCGTCCGGCCGGTGTTCAAGCGCATCGACACCTGCGCCGCGGAGTTCGCCTCGCGTACGCCCTATCTCTATTCCTGTTACGAAGGTGACGGCCTGCACCCGGCCGAGTGCGAGTCCGAGCCGACCGACCGGCGCAAGGTTATCATCCTGGGCGGCGGGCCCAACCGCATCGGCCAGGGCATCGAGTTCGACTATTGCTGCGTCCATGCCGTCTACGCGCTGCGCGAGGCGGGCTACGAGACCATCATGGTCAACTGCAACCCGGAGACCGTGTCGACCGACTACGACACGGCCGACCGGCTGTATTTCGAGCCGCTGACGGCCGAGGACGTGATCGAGCTGGTCGAGGTCGAGCGCCGGCGCGGCGAGCTCGTGGGCCTGATCGTGCAGTTCGGCGGCCAGACGCCGCTCAAGCTCGCCAAGCCGCTCGAGGCCGCCGGCATCCCGATTCTGGGCACGTCGCCCGATGCCATCGATCTCGCCGAGGATCGCGAGCGCTTCCAGAAGCTGATCCACCAGCTGAAGCTCAGGCAGCCCGACAACGGCACGGCGACATCGCAGGAAGAGGCGGTCGCTGTCGCCGAGAGAATCGGCTACCCGGTGGTCATCCGCCCGTCCTACGTGCTGGGCGGACGGGCGATGCAGATCGTCTACGACCGCGAGGGGCTGGAGCGCTATACGCGCGATGCGGTGAAGGTGTCGGGCGCCAACCCGGTGCTGATCGATTCCTACCTGCGCGACGCCATCGAGGTCGACGTCGATGCATTGGCCGACGGCGAGCAGAACGTGTTCGTCGCCGGCATCATGGAGCATATCGAGGAGGCCGGCATCCATTCCGGCGACTCGGCGTGCTCGCTGCCGCCCTACTCGCTGCCGGCAAAGATCCTGGGCGAGATCGAGCGGCAGACCGAGGCCCTCGCCAAGGCGCTCGCGGTCGTCGGCCTGATGAACGTGCAGTACGCGGTGAAGGACGGGCACGTCTACATCCTCGAGGTCAATCCGCGGGCCAGCCGTACCGTTCCCTTCGTCGCCAAGGCGACGGGCCAGCCGATCGCCAAGTTCGCCGCCCGCCTGATGGTCGGGGAGCCGTTGAAGGCCCTCGCCATCCGCAAGGCGCGCGGCAAGCACATCGCGGTCAAGGAAGCCGTGTTCCCGTTCGCCCGCTTCCCCGGCGTCGACATCATTCTCGGTCCCGAGATGCGCTCGACCGGCGAGGTCATGGGCCTCGATTCGAGCTTCGGACGGGCCTTCGCCAAGTCGCAGCTCGGGGCCGGCAGCAAGGTGCCGGTCGACGGCGTGGTGTTCGTGTCGGTCAAGGACACGGACAAGCCGGCCATGGTGCGGCCGGTGAAGCGGCTGGTCGAGCTCGGCTTCCGCGTGATCGCCACCGGCGGCACCGCCGAGTATCTGCGGCGGCAAGGCATCGAGGCGCATCGGGTCAACAAGGTGCTGGAAGGGCGGCCGCACATCGTCGACCAGATGAAGGACGGCCGGGTCCAGCTCGTGTTCAACACAGTCGACGGTGCCGGCGCGCTGACCGACAGCTTCCTGCTGCGGCGGACCGCCCTGATGCACAAGATCGCCTATTACACGACGGTTGCGGGCGCCAAGGCGTCGGTCGAGGGCATCGCCGCGCTCAAGGCCGGCCCACTGGACGTGACGCCCCTGCAAGCCTACTTCAGGACGGCTTTCTAGCTTCCCATCCCCCCGGATCTCGGCTCGCCAGGGCGCTGCGTTCGCCGTTGACGGCGCGCAACTGATTGAGGACGATTATCTAATGGAACGGGTTCCGATGACGGCCGAGGGGCTGAAGGGCCTCGAGGACGAACTGAAGCAGCTGAAGAGCGTCGAGCGCCCTGCGATCATCAAGGCGATCGCGGCAGCGCGCGAGCACGGCGATCTCTCGGAGAACGCCGAATATACCTCTGCGCGCGAACGCCAGGGCTTCATCGAAGGTCGCATCGCCGAGGTCGAGGACATCATCTCGCGCGCCGACGTCATCGATTTCAGCAAGCTGTCGGGCAAGACCGTCAAGTTCGGCGCCACCGTGAAGCTGGCGGACGAGGACACCGACGAGAAGGTCAAGTACCAGATCGTCGGTCCCTACGAGGCCGACCTAGCCAAGGGCCGGATCTCCGTGACCTCGCCGATCGGGCGCGCCCTGATCGGCAAGTCGGTGGGCGACACCGTCGAGGTGCAGACCCCGCGCGGCGCGCGCTCCTACGAGGTCGTCGGCGTCCAGTTCAAGTAGGCGGCACGCACCAACAGTGGCGTGCTACCGGCGCGTGTCGCGCGCTGGCGCGCCTCCCTTGCGCAGGGCTTTCAAGGGGAGGCCATTGCCGTTGCGGCACGCCGGCGGCCGATCATGGTCATCGTGACGTACTGGATCAGGAAGAGGGCGACCTTGCTCGCGAGGCCCCACACCGACATCACGGCCGACCAGGTGACGGGATCGAGCGTCAAGGCCAGCACGATGTTGAGAGCGGCCGACCCGAACATGAGACCGGCCCAGACGAAGCCATAGATGTAGCCGATGTCCGGGACGGTCTGGACGGCGATCGGCGGCAGGTAGCGGTTCATCCAGCCGGGGCGCAGCATGTAGGCACCCACGATGCAGTAGATCACGCTCGGCTTCAGCATGACGAAGCGGGCATCGCTGGTGAGCATGGTCGCCGCGCCGGAGACCGCGACCAGGCCGATGCTCAACCACTGCATGGCGTCGATCTTCCGGCGGCGCGCCAGCAGCCAGCCGATCTGCAGCACACCGAGGCCGACGCCGAGGGCGACGGCCAGGATGAGGTCCCTGGTGGCGAGCAGGACGACCAGGAACAGGATGGTCGAAGCGAGATCCGACAGCAGCAGCCGCGCCGATCGAAGGAGGTTTGTCATGAGGCCTCCGCGTTAACGGTAACGCCGTGTATCTATCGCCACTCTATCGATACACAGTGTTTCCCGCAAGGAGAATTTCCGCTCGTCCTGCGGCGAGCGGGACGCTCGCGGTCAGCAGGAGCCGCCGTGGGGCCCTACGTCACCACCACCTTGATGAACGTGTCCTTCATGACGATGAGGCCGCGGCGGAAGGTGTAGAGGTCGCAGCCCAGCCACTCCTGTCGCTCGCCGGAAGCCAGGGTGGCCGTGCGGTGCCATTCGGTCACGGCCCGGTTGCCGCAGATGAACTCGCAGGTGTGGCGCCAGCGCACATCGCTGCTGGCCGCGAACAGCGGCGCGAAGTAGCTGCGGATTGCCGCCTTGCCCTTGAAGCTCTCGCCCCAGTGATGCGGGCCGCGCGCATTGCGAAACTCGCCGTCGTCGGCAAAGCAATTCACGATCGCCTCGACGTCGCGCCGGGCAAAGGCGTCGGCGATCTCGTGCAGGCGTTCCGGCGTGACGTCCGGGGCAGCGCTTCCGTCCATGCGAACGCTCCTAATCGATCGAGATGGGAACGCCAGGCAGCTGCTTGGCGGTGCGGAAGACCATCATCGACTTCACGTGACTCACGTTGGGTGCCGAGGTCAGTCGGGTGGTCAGGAATTTCTGATACTCGTCCCAGGTCTCGGCGACGATCTTCAGCAGGAAGTCGGCCTCGCCCGCCAGCATGTGGCATTCGCGAACCTCGTCCCAGGTTGCCATCAGCTCCTCGAACGCCTTGAGGTCGGTCTCCGCCTGGCTGTTGAGGCCGACCAGGGCGAAAACCGCGACGCTGTAACCCAGGGCCTCGGAGCTCAGCTCGGCATGGTAGCCCTTGATGACCGAGGCGCGCTCGAGCGCGCGCACCCGACGCAGGCAGGGCGGCGCAGATATGCCGGCACGTTCGGCCAGCTCGACGTTGGTCATGCGGCCATTCGATTGCAGGTCGTTGAGTATGCGCCGGTCGACACGATCGAGCTTTGCGCGAGCCATTCGGTTTCCTCCCTGAGCCGCGGTCGTATGCCAGAACCATGCCATTTGCGCAATAAAGTTGCGGGGCGAAGGCGGACATCTGTGAACAATTGCGCTGTTGCCGCCAGAAGGGTCGTGCACACCGATCGAGGTTTGCATATATGTGAAAGATATGCGGTTTACGGGATGCGGATAGGACATGGCGGCAACTCATCGGGGCAAGGTGCTCATCCTCGGTTCGGGGCCGGCGGGATACACCGCGGCCATCTACGCGGCGCGAGCGAGCCTCAAGCCGATGCTGGTGCAGGGCATCCAGCCGGGCGGCCAGCTCACCATCACCACGGACGTCGAGAACTATCCGGGCTTCGCCGACGTGATCCAGGGCCCGTGGCTGATGGAGCAGATGCAGAAGCAGGCCGAGCATGTCGGAACCGAGCTGTTCTTCGACACGATCGTCGACGTCGACGTGAGCCGCGTGCCGTTCGTATGCCTGGGTGATTCCGGTGATCGCTACGAAGCGGACGCCTTGATCATCTCGACTGGCGCAACGGCGAAGTGGCTCGGCCTGCCCAGCGAGGAGGCGTTCAGAGGCGGCGGCGTCTCGGCCTGTGCGACCTGCGACGGCTTCTTCTTTCGCGGCAAGGAAGTCGTCGTGGTCGGCGGCGGCAACACCGCGGTGGAGGAGGCGCTCTACCTCACGCATCATGCGTCGAAGGTGACGATCATCCACCGCCGCGATTCGTTTCGCGCGGAGAAGATCCTGCAGGAGCGGCTGTTCCGCAATCCCAAGGTCAGCGTGATGTGGGATCACACGCTGGAGGAGATCGTCGGGGAGACCAGGCCGGCGCCGCTGGTGCAGGGCGTGCGCGTGCGCAACGTCAAGACGGGCGTCGACACGGAGCTGAAGGTCGACGGCGTGTTCATCGCCATCGGCCATTCGCCCAACACCGAGCTGTTCAAGGGCAAGCTCGCCATGGACAGCGAGGGATACCTGATCACCAAGCCCGATTCGACGGCGACGGATGTCGACGGCGTCTTCGCGGCGGGCGACGTTCAGGACAAGATATTCCGCCAGGCCGTGACGGCAGCGGGGACGGGCTGCATGGCCGCCCTGGAGGCGGAAAAGTGGTTGGCGCGCCAGGAGGCGCGTCTGGCGCAGGCCGCCGAGTAGACGGCCGTGCACGGGAGGCGAACGTCATGGATTGGGACAAGCTCCGGATCTTCCAGGCCGTGGCCGATGCCGGGAGTTTCACCCACGCCGGGGAGACGCTGAAGCTCAGCCAGTCGGCGATCTCGCGGCAGATCGGCGCCCTGGAGGAGCAACTCGGCGTCATGCTCTTCCACCGCCACGCGCGCGGCCTGATCCTGACCGAGCAGGGCGAGCTGCTTTATCGCACGGCGCGCGACATGGCCTCCAAGGTCAACACGGCGGAGGCGCTGCTGCGCGCCAACCAGGACAAGCCGGCCGGGCGCCTCAAGGTCACGACCACCGTCGGCTTCGGGTCGACCTGGCTGACCGCGCAGATGCACGAGTTCATCACCATGTACCCCGAGATCGACGTCAGCCTGGTGCTGTCGGACAACGAGCTCGATCTCGGGATGCGGGAAGCCGACGTGGCCATTCGAATGGTGATGCCGCGCCAGCCCGGGCTGGTGCAGCGCCACCTGCTCACGGTGCGCAGCCATGTCTACGCCTCGCACGGCTACATTCAGAAGTACGGCAAGCCGTCGACCATCGAGGAGCTCGACCGGCACCGGCTGATCATCTTCGGCGAGGATGCCCGCGCCCCGGTTCAGGACGTGAACTGGCTGTTGAAGGAGGGGCAGGTCGACCAGTCGACCCGGATGGTCGTGCTGCGGGTCAACAATGTCTACGGCATCTTCCGTGCCGTGGAGTCGGGCCTCGGCATCGCTTCCTTGCCCGACTACCTGGCCCGCGAATCGACCAAGATCGAGATGCTGCTGCCCGACCTCAACGTGCGGACCACCGACGTCTACTTCACCTATCCGGAGGAACTGCGCCATTCCAAGCGCATCGCCGTCTTCCGCGATTTCCTGCTGCGGAAGGTCGCCGAGACGCGCTTTTGACGGTGAGATGTGCGGGATTGCATAGTCGATGAAAGGCATGCAGCAACCGCATGCCAGTCTTCAGAAATCCCCCCCTACCAATGGCGCGGCAGAGGACTAGGTTTAGGGCAGGTTTTCGACGCGGGTGGCCCTTGGCCGATCGTTTCGAAACTCGGGATCCTCATGATCCCACGTCTCCCAGACGTGAAGCCTCCCTGTTTGACTTCGCCGGGCCCTTGTGGCCCGGCATTTTTTTGTCAGTTGTATCAATGCCTTGCCGGCACGCGCCTGCCGAGTCGAGCGCCGCCACCGTTCGTCGACGGGTGTCCCTGCCGGCAGCCGGTGGAGGCGGGGACCCAAAGCTTGACGCGTGGCGCCGAAGCTACCGGGCAGTTCCATTGTCGAGAAAGTGCTCGATCCTTGCCTTGTAGGGCGAAATGTCGATCTCGTGCTCTCTCAGCCAGTCCGGATCGAAGTAGGTCGAAGCATAGCGCTCGCCACTGTCGCAGATCAGGGTCACCAGCGATCCTGGGCGTCCTTCGCGTAGCATGCCGGCTGCAAGGCAGCACAATCCGTAGAAGTTCGTGCCCGTCGACCCTCCCACGCGGCGGAACAGCCGGTCGGACAGCACATGCGCGGCGGCAATGGACGCCGAATCGGGAATGCGCATCATGTGATCGATCGCACCGGGGATGAAGGACGGCTCGACCCGCGGCCGGCCGACACCCTCGATGCGCGACGGCGTGGGGCAGGTGACCGAGCGGTCGCCGCTGACGTAGGCTTCATAGAAGGCGGAATGCTCTACGTCGACGACGCATAGTCGGGTCGCCAGGTTGCGATATCGGATGTAGCGGCCGATCGTGGCCGACGTACCGCCGGTCCCGGCGCTCATGACGATCCAGTCCGGCACTGGGTGCACCTCGGCCGCCAGCTGGTTGAAGATGCTCTCGGCGATATTGTTGTTGCCTCGCCAATCGGTCGCCCGCTCGGCATTCGTGAACTGGTCGAGGTAGTGTCCGCCGGTCTCGCGGGCTATTCGCGATGCGGCTTCGTACACCTCGCCAGGTGCCTCGACGAAATGACAGCGCCCGCCGAACCGCTCGATGGCCTCGACCTTGGTCCGGCTGGTCGAGCGCGTCATGACGGCGACGAAGGGCAGGCCGAGGAGCTGGGTGAAATAGGCCTCGCTCACCGCCGTCGAGCCGGAAGACGCCTCGACCACGGTCGTGCCGGCGCCGATGTACCCGTTGCAGATGCCGTAGAGGAAGAGCGAATGGGCCAGCCTGTGCTTCAGGCTGCCGGTCGGGTGGGTCGATTCGTCCTTGAGATAGATCGACAGCCCCTTCAATCCCTTGAAGACGGGCTTGAGCAGATGGGTGTCGGCCGACCGCCGGCGATCTCCCTGCAGCAGGCCGATCGCTCGATTGGTCCAGCTGCGATCGTGCGTTGTCGGCGTCGATCCTCGCACGAGGTCGGCTGGGAATTGCTGGTGCTCTTGCATGTCGATCACACCCGTTCCGTCATCGACTGGTGACTTCACCCGTGTTTCCAGTGCACTGCAATAGCGGCGGCTTCGGCTCGCGACCTCAGCTTTGGACGTTTTCCGCCTCGAACCGGCCGCTACATGCAGGACAGGCAGGTGCCCGGGCGCACAGCGTCAACGGTTTGCGGAGCCTGTCTTTTCAACGGGTTATCCGAACCGGGGGCGTCCGGGAGTGGCGGCACGCTTGGGACGTTCTGCCGCTGGTATGCCGATCGGCGGATTGCCGCCAGCAATTGATGTGGCAGGTCCCGGTCGCCATATGTATCGTTCACCTTAAGACAAAGGTTCGATGTTTTCCGAGGTTCGCCAAGCCATTCTGCCCCTGGCTCTGCGCAAGATCACGCGCCGGGGCGATCTGGAGCGCGCGGGTCTCCTGATCGAGTCGCTCGCCAAGCATTGGCGGGACAGCAAGCCGTTCGAGCTCCTGATCGTCTCGCCCGGCTGGGACGCCGATCTGCTGCGCACGAGCCTGCCGCGCTTTCCGAACATCGACGTGTCGGTGCGGCCCGAAGGCGACTTCTTCTCGCCGCTCAGCGGCTTTCACCTGATGACTGGCTGGTACCGCCAGCAGATCGTCAAGCTGCGCGTGCCCGTGCTGATGGGCTTCAAGGGCTACCTGACGCTCGACTCCGATGTCTGTTGCGTCGGCGACTTCGATGCCAGGACGTTCGTCCGGGACGGCAGAGGGCTGTCGCGCTGGGAGCCCAAGCGCCACCACGAATGGTGGCGCAACGTGACCGACGTGGTGGGCACCACCTACGATGCCAAGGGACATGGCCTTTCGGTGACGCCGAACCTGCTGCATGCCGATCTCGCCGAGCAGGCGCTCCAGCACATGCGCCACGGGACGTGGGGGACCCTGGTGCCCCTCATGTCGTGGAAGGTCCGGCGGCCGGTCGGCGTGCCGTGGACCGAGTACTCGCTCTACACCAGCGTCGCCGAGCTGAAGGGCAACCTGTTCGACTATCACGTCGAATGGAACACCTGCTACGCCGCCGACGTGCACCTGTTCTCGGAGCAGTCCTGCGTCTGGGGCGCCGACGATTTCGAGCGCCTGGTCAAGCTGCCCAACGGCAGCGACCCCGGCGGCAAGTTCATCATTGTCCAGAGCCACGCGCGCATCCCCCTGGAGCGCGTGCGCGAGTACTGCCTGAGCTTCGCCGGCTGAGCCCGGAGTCTCTCAAGCTTTCCCGTTGTCCTGGCCGATCCTCGGGGCGACCTCGGTGCCGCCGGCGCGCTCGCCGTCGAAGCTGATGGGCAGGCCGTGGAACAGCGCCGGGCTGCCGGGATAAGGTTGGGCAAACATCCCGAGGGCGGCCACCTGGGCGAGGTCGAGCACTTGCGGCACGGTGTTGAGAGGGCCGTTGGGCACGCCCAGCGCATCTAGCCGTGCCGACCAGTGGGCGCGCGTCCCCGTCTTCATGATGTCGGCGATCATGCCGAGCAGAAGGTCGCGGTGCTGCATGCGCTCGACGTTGGTCCTGAAGCGCGGCTCGTCCGGCCACTCCGGATGGCCGAGCGCCTCGGCGAACTTGCGCCACAGCCGGTCGTTGCCCGGGCAGATCATCAGCGGCCCGTCGCTGCATTCGAAGGCCTGGTAGGGCGTCAGGGAAGGATGGCCGGTTCCCTGGCGCTGCGCCATCCTGCCGGTCACAGAATAGGAGGCGATGTGGTTGGACGCCCACATCAGCCCGCTCTCGAACAGCGAGGTATTGACCAGGCTGCCTCGACCCGTCGAGGCGCGCCGGGCGATGGCGGCGAGCACGCCGATCGCCGTCCACATGCCGGTGGACAGGTCGATGATCGAGACGCCGATACGCGCCTCCGGTCCCGACGGGTCGCCGTTCAGCGAGATCAGGCCGGCAACGGCCTGGATAATCGGCTCGTAGCCCGGCCGCTCCTTCCAGGGGCCGGCATGGCCAAAGGCGCCGAGATCGGCGTAGATCAGCCGGGGAAAGCGCTTGGTTAGCGTCGGCCCGTCGATGGCGAACTTGGCCGGCACGTCGGCCCGGAGGTTGTGGACGAAGACGTCGGCGGCGCCGATGCGCTCGATCAGCGCCTCGCGCTCGGCCTTGTCGGCGAGGTCGCAGGTAATCGATTTCTTCCCTCGATTGAGCGCAATGAAGCCCAGCGCGTCACCCTCCAGGAATGGAGGGCCCCATTTCCGGGCGTCGTCGCCCTCCGGCCGCTCGACCTTGACGACCTCGGCGCCGAGAAAAGCGAGAATCTGCCCGCAGTAGGGGCCGGCCAGGTTCTGGCCGAACTCCACGACCTTGATGCCTTCCAAGGGACGGGAAGAGGGCTCCCGGGTCATCGCAGGTTGCTGCCCAGGATCTCGCGCGCGATGACCATGCGCTGCACCTCGCTCGGACCTTCGCCGACGCGCCGAATGCGCATCTCGCGGTACCAGCGCTCGAGCGGCAGGTCCTTGGTCATGCCCATGCCGCCATGGATCTGCATGGCGCGATCGACGACCCGGCCGCCGCCTTCCGAGGCGGTGAGCTTGGCGATCGCTGCCTCCGTCCGGAACGGCAGGCCGCGCCGCGCCTTCTCGGCGGCTTCCAGGGTGAAGTGCCGGGCCGTGCGGATGTCGATCTCGTTGTCGACCAGCATCCACTGGATAGCCTGGCGGTTGGCCAGCTTCTCGCCGAAGGTCGAGCGCATCTTGGCCCATTCGATCGCCATCTCGTGGGCGGCGATGGCAATGCCGATGCAGCCCGCGGCATAGGGTATGCGCTGGCGCGTCAGGCGGTCGTTGGCGACGGCGAAGCCCTTGTTGACCTCGCCCAGGATCTGGTGGTCCGACACCCAGCAATCCTTGAACTCGAGCTCGGTGGCATAGCTCGACGAGCGCAAGGTGTGGACGACGCGGCGCACGTGGAAACCCGGCGTGTCGGCGTCGACGATGAAGCAGGTGATGCCGGCGCGGCCTTTGGAAGCGTCCGTTCGCGCGAACACGATGCCGTACTGCGCGCGGTCGGCGCCGGAGATGAATATCTTGGCGCCGTTCAGCACCCAGCCGTTGTCCTTGCGCTCGGCCCGCGTCTGGATCGCGCGCGCCGGGTCGCTGCCGCCCGAGGGTTCGGTGAGGCCGAAGAACGGCTTCTTCTCGCCGCGCAGCGTCGGATAGAGGTAGCGCTCCTTCTGGTCCTCGTTGGCCTCGAATATCTGGGCGAGGCCGGCTCCGCCGAACGTGCCGTAGCACGGCACGTAGAGCCCGGCGCGATGCTGGGCCATCTCGATCGCAAGCAGCACGCGCGTCACGATGTCGATGTCGGGGCCGCCGAACTCCTTGGGGATGTCGATGCCGAACAGGCCCATCGCCTTGGTCTTCTCGACCAGCCGCGCGTGATCCTCTGGCGGCAGCTCGGAGGCATCGGGATCGAGCCTGGCCTCGAGCGGGATGATCTCCTCGCGCACGTAGCGGCGCACCTGATCGATCAGCATCTGCTGTTCTGAGCTGGGTTCGAAGTCCATGGATGTTTCCTCAGGCCGGGCTGAGCCGCCCCAGCGGCGGCGGGTTCTTGGCGTTGTCGGCGGGCAGGCTGCCGTGATCGGCCTTGTGCACCATCAGGAGCTCGAACCAGCGCGTGCGGTACTGCATGTTCACCTCGACGCGGAACTGGTAGCCGTCGCCGCGCTCGCTGAGCTCGCGCTGCAATTCGCTGCGCAGGCCGAAGGCCGAGCGGGCGCCCGCCTGGCCGATGAAGACGATCGTGCCGTGGGCGTCGGCCACCTGGTAGACGCCGAGCTGGCCGGGCAGGCGCTTGGCCTCCTCGGCTGTCAGCGGGCGCCACGGCTTGTCGAGGCGAAGCCGGATAGCCACGCTACTTGCCCTGGAACCTGGCCGTGCGCTTCTCCAGGCGGGCCTTCATGCCTTCCTGGGCGTCCTGGCTCTGCATCGCTGCCCGCACCAGCGCATCCACGTCGTCGTGCTTGATGGCGTCGCGGAACTCGAGCTGGCGCACCGTCAGCGCCTTCATCGCCTTGAGCGACAGCGGCGCATTGGCGGCCAGCCGGTCGATCACCTTCTTCGCCTCGGCTTCGAGCGCGTCGGCCGGCACGCAGCGCGCGATCAGGCCGAGCGCATGAAGCTTGGTCGAGGGCAGGGGATCGCCGAGCAGCAGCATCTCGCGCGTCGTCACCGGGCCCAGCACCTCCATCAGCTTCTTGGCGAGGAACCAGTTGGGCGCGAGGCCGACCTGGGCGAGCGACATGCCGAAACGCGCCTTGTCGCTGGCCACGACCAGGTCGCAATGCAGCGCCAGCTCGTTGCCGCCGGCGATCGCATCGCCCTGCACCACGGCCACGACCGGCAACGGGCAGAGTTCGATGGCGCGCAGCATGACCTCGATGCCGCTCGCCTCGCCGGCGCCGGCCGACTTGCTGCGCTCGGCCATGTCGAGGCCGGCGCAGAACACGCTACCCTTGCCGCGGATCACCATCACCCGGTCGTCGGTCGCGACCGGCGCCTGCAAGGCGGCGATCATCTCCTTCAGCAGCTCGCTGTCGAGCGCGTTGCGCTTGTCCGGACGGTTCATCCACACGGTCCTGATCGGGCCGTCCTTCTCGATGATGACTTTGCTCATGGCGCTTCCCCCTGCGATGATGACGATCGCTGCCGCTATTCCGGCTCGATGCCGGCCGCCTTGATCGCCTTGCCCCACCATTCGGTCTCGCTCTTGACGTAGGCGGCGAAAGCGTCGAGCCCGAGCGGCGAGATCTCCATGCGCCCCTGGGTCATCGCCTTGCCGGTCGCCGGATCCTTGAGCGCCTCGGCGATCGCCTCGTAGAGGGCCTGCTGGATCGGCTTGGGCGTGGCCGCCGGCGCGAACACGGCGAGCCAATAGACCAGCGCGTAGCCCGGCACCGTCTCCGCTATGGCCGGCAGGTCGGGGGCGACCGTGGTGCGCTTCGGGCCCGTGGTTCCCAGCCCGCGCACCTTGCCGGCCGCGACCTGGGTCAGCGCCTGCGGCAGGTCGGGGAACATCACCTGGACCTGCCCCGTGACGACGTCGCCCAGCGCCTGCGGGCTTGCCTTGTAGGGCACCCGCTCGATCTTCACGCCCGCCATCTGGTTGAACATCTCGGCCGACAGGCGCTGCGAGGCGCTGGCCTCGGCGTAGTTGAGCTTGCTGGGGTTCTTCTTGGCGTAGTCGATCAGCTCGGCAACCGTCTTGGCCGGCACGTCGTTGTTGACCACCAGCGCATTGACGCCGGTGACGCAGCGCGCGATCGGCGCGAAGTCCTTCTCCGGGTCGTAGCTGAGCTTCTTGAATAAGGCCGGGTTGGCGGCATTGGTCGTGTTGGTGCCCATCAGCAGGGTGTAGCCGTCGGCCGGCGCCGTCGCGACCGCCGAGGCGCCGAGCTGGCCGCTGGCACCGGGCTTGTCCTCGATGACGACCGGCTGCTTCAGGATGTCCTGCAGCTTGGCGCCGAGGCCGCGTGCCGTCAGGTCCGTGGCGCTGCCTGCGGCGAAGGGCACGACGATCTTGATCGGCTTGCTCGGAAAGGCCTGGGCCACAGCCGAAAGCGGCCTTATGAACGGCGCGGCCGTCAGCCCGGCGATGCCCGCCAGCGTCGTGCGGCGATTGATCCTCACCAAATCCTCCCTGTGTCGCGTAAGCGGCGCCTGTTGTAGCGCGGCCCGGCTCAGGGAGGCAAAGAGGCTACATGAACAGCTTTTCCGCTTTGCGATCTGCGTACAGCCCGGCAACGAACTCGGCGTAGCCGTTGTAGAGCAGGGTGGGGATGCGCTCGTCGCTGCCCAGCGGCTTCTCGGTCGCCTGGCTCCAGCGCGGATGGGCCACCTGCGGGTTCACGTTGGCCCAGAAGCCGTACTCGCTCGGCTGCAGCTTTTCCCAGAACGACACCGGCTTCCTGTCCGTGAAGTCGATGCTGACGATCGACTTCACGTTCTTGAAACCGTACTTCCAGGGCGCGACGAGACGCAGCGGGGCGCCGTTCTGCTTGGGGATCGGCTTGCCGTAGAGGCCGGTGGCGATGAACGTCAGGTCGTGCATCGCCTCGTCCATCGCCAGGCCCTCGGTGTAGGGCCAGGGATAAAGCGTGTCGCGCTGCTCGCGCATGACCGACGGCTTGGAGAGCGTCTTCATCACGACGAACCTGGCGCTGCCGGTCGGCTTGCACAGTTCGACCAGCGAGCGCATCGCGAAGCCGCTCCATGGCACGATCATCGACCATGTCTCGACGCAGCGATGGCGGTAGACCCGCTCCTCGAGAGGCATCTTGGCCAGGAGGTCGTCGATGCCGATCTCGAACGGTTTCTCGACCATGCCGCCGACCTTGATGGTCCACGGGCGAACCTCGAGCTTCTGGGCGTCGCGCCATATGCTCTTGTCGGTGCCGAACTCGTAGAAGTTGTTGTAGGTGGTGGCGCGCTTCTCGTCGGTCATCGGCGTCGGCACGCCATACTTGTCGTTGCGCTTCGCCGGATAGAGGCGGGCCGACGGGTCCTTGTCCTGGGCCGACGCGACGGCGGGCGAGGCGAACGCCGCAGCGCCGAGGCCCATGGCGCTTACCAGCTCGCGGCGCCTCAGGTAGTACCCTTCCGGCGTCGCCTGATCGTCGCCGAGTTCCCAGCCTCGTCTACGCTTGATCAACATCGAATGGCTCCTTTGCTCCGACATAGGGTCGATGGGGTGGCCATCGCAAATCAACCCTGCTCACTCGGCCGTTACGTCCCCCTGCGACGCCCTCACCGAACCTCTCCCCCTTATGTGCGGCTCGGCGAAGCCGAGCGCGCTCATGAGGGCGGGGGAGAGGAGCATGAACTCGGGGAGCTGACCCTCACGCCTTCGTGCCGGTGACCTCCTGGATCTTCGGCCACATCTGGTCCTTCCAGCCGGCATTGCCGGCGGCCGCCAGGATGACCTTGCCGTCCTGGGCCAGGATGAAGCGCGGCGTCGCGTCGGGACGCGCCTTGCCTTCGTCGGTGGCCAGGAAGGCGGCCCTTACCCATCTCGAATCGGTGGGCCAAGCCTCGTCGCCCATGACCAGCGATTTGTTGGCGGGATAGACGACCTTGTAATCGAGCTTCTTGATCGCGTCGGACTTCAGGAGGTCAGGCTCGGACTGGGCACGCCAGATCTTGCAGCCGCCTCAAAGCTCATGGCCGACGAATACCAGCGTCGGCTTGCCCGCCTGGGCCAGCGCGGCGCCGGTCGATGACGATGCGGCAGCCATCGCCAGGCCACCCATCATCACGGACCGTCTGTTGAACATCTCGATGTGCTCCCGTGGAGTGATTCCACGAGTCGAGTATGTCGGCCGGAGGAAGGGCGGTGAAGCCGGGAAGCCCGGCCTCACCTCCTTGTGAAACCGGCTATGCGGCCGCGCGCTTCTTGGACTCCTCGACGATGCGTTCAGCCGTCCGCCCGACCAGCTCCTGCAAATGGTCGAACTCCGTGCGGTAGGTGCCGACGCCCTGGGTGACGGAGCGGATCTCGACGATCATGTCGGCGATCTCGGACTCCGGCATCAAGGCCGTGACCTCGTCCCAGCCGGTCCAGCCCGGCCGGGCGTCGAAGCCCAGGAGCTGGCCGCGCCGGCCTGAGATCAGGCGCTGGATGCGCGGCGTCGCCTCGCTGGGGGCCGAGACCGTGACCTTGAGAATCGGCTCGAGCAAGACGGGCCGGCACTTCGGCATCGCCTCGGTCATGGCGATGCGCGCCGCCATCTTGAACGACATTTCCGAGCTGTCGACGGCGTGGAACTGGCCGTCGAACAACGTGACCTCGAGGTCGACCACCGGCTGGCCCAGCGGGCCTTCCTTGAGGTAGTCGACCAGGCCTTCCTCGACCGCCGGGATGAAGTTGCGGGGCACCACGCCGCCCACGATCTTGTCGACGAAGCGGAATCCCGAGCCGCGCGGGAGCGGCTTGACCTCGACCTTGATGTCGGCGAACTGGCCGTGACCGCCGGTTTGGCGCTTGTAGCGGGCATGTTGCTGGGTGCCGCCCTGGATCGTCTCGCGGTACGCGACCCGCGGCGTCGTCGTGTCGACCGCGACATTGTAGCGGCCCGCCAGCTTGTCGATCGCCACCTTGAGATGCATCTCGCCCTGACCCTTGATCAGGAGCTCGTGCGTCTCGGCCCGCGGCTCGAACGAGAGCGACGGGTCTTCCTCGACGATCTTGTGCAAGGCGCCCGACATCTTGACTTCGTCATTGCGGTTCTTGGCGACCATGGACAGCGCGAACACCGGAGCATCGGCAACCGGGAAGTCCTCCGTCGCGGCGATGCCGGCGCTCGACAGGGTCTGACCCGAGGCGAGGGCATCGAGCTTGGCGAGTGCCACGATCTCGCCGGCGCGGGCGGTCGGAATCTTGTCGAGGCGCTGGCCGAACGGCCGAAGCAGGGTGCCGACGCGCTGTCCACCGACGGTCTGGCCTTCGTTCAGGTTGCCCGACCAGACGCGGCAGAGCGACAGCTTGCCGGCGTGGGCCTGGTGCAGGACCTTGAAGCACTCCACGATCGGTCCCCCATCCGACGGCAGGAGACGGCGCCGCGCGGTGACGTCGACGAAGGGCGTGTCGTGGCGCAGCGCCTTCAGCAGCCGGCGCACGCCGTTCTCGCGATCCCCGGCGCCCAGCAGCACGGGCGCGATCTGGTCGGCGCCGAACTCGTCGTGCAGGTCGCGGTAGATCAGCGACTTCTCCGGCGCGATGTCCTCGATCAGCTGCTCGAGCAGCGTGTCGTCGAATTCCGAGAGCGCCTCGAGCATGTCGCGCCGCGCTTCGCTCTCGCGCGGCAGGATCTCGGCCGGCATCTCGATCAGATCCGAGGCTCCGCTCGACTTGTAGCGGTAGGCGCGCTCGCTCACCAGATCGACATAGCCGACCGTCTCCTCGCCGCCGTCGTTGGTCGGGCGCCGGATCGGGACCTGCCGCAGCACGAGCTTGCGCGCCGACACCGCTTGCAGCGCCGCCAGCATGTCGCGCACGCGGACTTCCGCCGAGTCGATCTTGTTCACGAAAATCACGTGCGGGATGCGGCGATCCTCGATGTTCTTCAGCAGCGGCGTCAGCGCCACGAGCCGATCGGGAGAGGGCTCGCAGACCAGCACCGCCGCGTCGCACACTGCGAGCGCCGCAAGGGCGTCGTGCTGGAACTCGATCGATCCCGGGACATCGAGGAAGGTCCACTGATCGCCCAGGTACTCGACCGAAGCGACGTTGATCTCGGTGCCCATGCCGCGCTTGCGCGACTCGGCCGCGCCGTCGCCGATCGAGGTGCCGGCGCGCGTCGAGCCGCGCCGGCCGATGGCGCCCGTGGCGTAGAGAATGCTTTCGAGGAGGCTCGTCTTGCCCGAAAGATACGGCCCGCACAGCGCCACGACGCGGTGCGCGCCGCTGCCTGGTCTGCCTCCGGTGATCGGCTCGGATTTGATATCGTTCATGACGACGTCCTCCTTCGCGCGCGCGTGCCAGCGCCTGAAAGCTCCGGACGGTGGTCGCTACGGAACTGTCGGCCGGAGCGAAGCCTTGTCGCCGAAATCGTTTCATTCCCGTTACGGCGAGTCAATGCGGCGGCGCTCGATTGCTGCGCTGCGGCGATTGTCGCGTTCTCGCCCGGAACGGAAGGACGAAAGAAGATGAGTGCCCGATTTCCGCGGTTGCCCGGAGTGATTCGCGCGCAGCGGTCATCCGGGCGATGTCGGCCGGGCTGCCTGCGCTGCACTCAAGCCGATTGGCGTTGGACGAGCCGAGTCGGAACGAGGTGGCACAGTGTCGACCCGGCGCCGCCATTCTGCCCCGCACCGAGCAGGGAGCAGACTGCGCGCGCCTGCGCGTCGACATCGAGGGCCACCGTGGTCATCGGCGGCCGCACGAATCCGCCGAGGCCCAGCCCGCCGAAGCCGACGAAGGCGATGTCGGCCGGGATCGACAGCCCGCGATCGGCCGCCGCCGCCATGCAGCCCAGCGCCAGCTCGTCGCTCGCCGCCAGCACCGATCGAAATCGCAGCCCGCGGTCGAGCGCCTCGGAGGTCGCGCGGTATCCCGCGTCGGCGCGAAACCCTTCCGAGATGTCCCACACCAGCGACGGATCGAGCGGCTGACCGTGTGCCCGCAGGGCGTCGCGATAGCCGTGGAACCGGGCGCGCCCGATCGCCGATGTCGAGACGCGTCCGACGAAGGCAATGGGTGCGCTTTGCCGCGCTAACAGATGGCCGACCGCGCTGCGCGCGCCGCCCAGATCGTCGTGCACCACCGAGGTGATGCCGAGGGCGCTCAGATCCTGGCTCACGGAGAGAATCTCCATGCCGCGCTCGGCGGACGCGCGAAAGGTCGGCGCGAGCGGTGCCATATCCATGATGTGCGGCGAGGACAACAGCAGCCCGCGCAGGCCGAGAGAGGGGGCTCGCTCCAGGATGTGGCGCAAGCGGTCCTGGCGATGATCGAGATCGAACAGCAGCAAGTCGAGGCCTTGCCGCTCGAGCTCGCGCTGCATGTTCTTGGCGAGCGTACCGTTGATGCCCTGCTGGATATCGCCGATTACCAGCGCGAGCGAGCGACCGCGACCGGCGCGCAGCGTGCGGGCTACCTCGTTGGGCCGATACCCCAGCTCCTCGATCGCCTCGAGGATGCGGGCCCGGGTGTCGGCAGTGACCGGCACACGGCCGCCCAGCACCCGCGATACCGTGGCCGGAGACACGCCCGCACGCCGGGCAACGGCGACCACGCTCACCATCGCTGCCTCGCCGACTCGATCTGCGCCGTTCTGGCTGATTTCCCCGCCGAGATCGTGGTCGCGCGCCGGGAACGCTGTCAACCTGGAAACGGGAGTTGGGAATAGTCCCGCGTGAGCGCACGAGACGACGATCGAAGCCGTCGTCCCGAGCGCTGCGCAGACTTTAGAGCCTGTGATGAAACAATTGCTTCATTTCACGAGATGACCGCATCCTGCAAGGTTGTCATCCCGAGCGCAGCGAGGGACCTTTGAGGCAACGGGAAAGGTCCCTCGCTTACGGCGCTTGCTTCGCAAGCGCCTTACTCGGGAAGACAGCATTTCTGCAGCGCGCATCATGCGTCACTACCGGAATTTGAAGCACTTATCTTGTCACCGGCCCTTACGATCGGCCGGAGCAGGGGCGGATCAGGTCAGGGCGCCGCAGGCGCGCTGGATACGGCGGCCGGCCTCCTCGAGGAGGTCGGTCGCGGTGGCGTAGGAGATGCGGAATGCCGGGCCCATGCCGAAGGCCGAGCCCTGGACGACCGACAGGCCTTCGGATTCCAGGAGGTAGTTCACGAAATCCGTGTCGTTCTCGATCTTCTTGCCGGCAGGCGTCGTCTTGCCGATCGCGCCGGCGCACGACGGATAGACGTAGAAAGCGCCTTCCGGCCGGGAGCAGCGCAGCCCCTTGGCCTGATTCAGCATCGAGACGATGAGATCGCGCCGCTGCTTGAAGACCGCGACGTTGCGCGGGATGAAGTCGGTCGGGCCATTGAGCGCCGCCACCGAGGCCGCCTGACTGATCGAGCTGGCGTTGGTCGTGCTCTGCGATTGCACGGTGATCATCGCATTGATCAGCTCCTGTGGGCCGGCGGCATAGCCGATGCGCCAGCCCGTCATGTTGTAGGCCTTCGACACGCCGTTCATGGTGAGCGTGCGGTCGTACAGCCTGGGCTCGACCTCGGCCGGCGTCGAGAAGACGAAGTCGTCGTAGACCAGCTTCTCGTACATGTCGTCGGTCAGCACCCAGACCTGGGGATGGCGCAGCAGCACGTCGCAGAGCGCCCGCAGGTCGGCGCGGCTGTAGGCGGCACCGGTCGGGTTGCTGGGCGAGTTCAGGATCAGCCACTTGGTCCGGGGCGTGATCGCCCGCTCGAGATCCTCGGGCTGCAGCTTGAAGCCCTTGGCTTCGGGGCAGTCGACGATCACCGGGGTGCCTTCGCCGAAGAGAACCATCTCCGGGTAGGACACCCAGTAGGGCGCCGGCACGATCACCTCGTCGCCCGGGTTCAGCGTCGCGAGCATGGCGTTGAAGATGATCTGCTTGCCGCCCGAGGTGACGACCGTCTGCGACGGCTTGTAGTCGAGGCCGTGGTCGCGCTTCATCTTGGCGCAGATCGCTTGGCGAAGCGCCGGCGTGCCCGGCACCGCCGTGTACTTGGTGTCGTTCTCCCGGATCGCCTTGATGGCCGCTTCCTTGATGTGGTCCGGCGTCGGGAAGTCGGGCTCGCCGGCGGCCAGGCCGATGACGTCCTTGCCCGCCGCTTTCATCTCCAGGAACTTGCCTTGCGCGGCATTGGTCGGGGATGGCTTGATGCGGCTGAGACGATCGGCAATGAAGGCCATAACGCGGCGCCTCCTTTCAGGCGTGTCGAAAAGCGCGCGAAAGTACTGGCGACGTGTCGCCACCGCAAGGCACGCGGACCGAGCGAGCGCTATTTCTGCTACGCTCGCGCCGTACCAGCCCTAATCCTCCTCCCCACGCAGTGGGGAGGTGCCCCGGGGCACCTCCCCGCGCTTTGCTTGGAATGCGCACATCATGATGCCCTCCCTGCGCGCAGCGCGGGGAGGTGCCCCCGAAGGGGGCGGAGGGGTCGAGAGCAACACGCGCTTTGCCAGAACGCTCGTCATGGTGACGACACCGATGGGCGACTCATCCCGAGACCTTTGGCTCATGACCCCTCCGCCCCCTTGCGGGGGCACCTCCCCGCGCTGCGCGCAGGGAGGACGACATCGCGTGTGCTGCTCTCGACCCCTCCGCCCAATGGCGCTGTAAACAGCGCCTAAGCGGGAGCAACTCCCCGCGCTTCGCGCAGGGAGGCAGCTGGAAGTGATCAATCGATCACCTTGACCGTCGCATCGACTGTCATCGTCGCCTCGCCGAAGCCGATGCGCCGGCCGCTCACGGGGGCGGCGTCGCGGTAGTCGAGGCCGACCGCGACGCGCAGGCTGTCGCCGCGCGGGCTGATGCCGTTGGCCGGATCGAAGCCGACCCAGTCGAGGCCCGGCACCCACGCTTCGGCCCATGAATGGCTGGTGCGCCCGACATGCAACTCGGGATCGTCGTTGCGCAGGTAGCCACTGACATAGCGCGCCGGCACGCCGAGACGCCGGCAGCAGGCTATGAAGATGTGCGCCTCGTCCTGCGCCACGCCGACGCCACGCGCCAAGGCCTCGGTGGCGGTCGTGTCGACCGTCGACGCGCCGGTGCCGTAGGTCATTCGCCTGCCGATGCGGCTCATCACCTCGTGCAACACCGCGACGCGCTCCGCAGGCACGGCAGCCTGCTCGTGCAGGCCTTCGATCAGAGGGTCGAAGCTTCCGTCCGGCGTGGCGAGCGGCGAGTTGCGCAGCCAGAACGGCGCCGGCAGGGTCGGCACCTCGGCGTAGCGCAGCCAGTGGTCGCTGCCGCTGTACTCATAGACGCCGTGGACCACGATCTCGACGGCATCGTGCTGCCGCGCCACCGAGAAGGTCGTCACCTGGTTGTTGTGGCCGTCGAGCCACTCGGAGCGCTTGCCCGGGCCCTCGATGCGCCACGACACGATGCGCTGCCCGGCTGCCGGCCTGGGCGTCAGCCGGACATCGTGGATGGAATGACCGGACGGCTGGTCGAACTCGAAGCGGGTAGTGTGGTGGACGGAGAGGCGCATGGGGGCTCGCTCAATCCAGCAGGAACTGCCGGCCGATCTCGTCGGACAGGGTGACGATATCGCCGCGCACGCCGCCCAGGAACGACTTCAGGCCCTGGTCGAAGACCTTGTCGATGCGCGCATAGCGCAGCCGGGCATGCAGCTCGCCGGCCAGCCGGTCGGCCTCGCCGCGCGTGCCGTAGACGTCGGCCAGCTCGCCCATGCTGGTATCGACCATCCACAGGCAATGGTGCACCGAGCGCGGCACGTCGCGGCGCAGCATCATGAGCTCGGCGACTTTCATCGGATGCAGCGCGCTTCGATAGATCCGTCGATAGGTCCGCACGGCGCCGATGCAGGCCAGCACCTCCGACCAGGCGAAATAGTCGAGCCCGCCCGCGTCGGGATTGCCGTCGGGCCGCAGCACATGGAACTTCACGTCGAGGATGCGCGCCGTGTTGTCGGCGCGCTCCAGGAAGGCGCCGAGCTGCAGGAAATTGTAGGCCTCGTCGCGCAGCAGCGTGACCTGGGCGGCACCGAAGATCATCACCGCCTGGGTGCGCACCAGCTCGATCAAGGCGCCGCGGTCGAGCTGGGCACGGTTGCGGCGCAGGCGGGCATTGAGCTCGAGCCATAGCCCATTGAGGCTCTCCCACACGTCGACCGTGATGTTGTTGCGCTCCTCGCGGGCATTGCGCCGCGCCGCGCCGATCGAGCTCGCGATCGACGACGGGTTGCTCTGGTCGAGCACCAGGAAGTCGATGAGGTTGGCCAGCCGGCCGCCCGACTGCTGCTGGCTCTGGCGGAACTCGTCCTCCATGCCGAAGATCGCCGCGACGCCGACCGCTTCCTCGCCGCGCGACTGCAACGCCATGCGCTGGGTCGCCTCGATCAGGCGGGCGGTCGACTTGGCGCGCTGCAGGTAGCGGCCCATCCAGTACAGGTTCTTGGCGGTGCTGCTCAGCATCGGGCTTAAGGGCTCGCACCCGGCCGTGGCGCCAGAACCCAGGTATCCTTGGTGCCGCCGCCCTGGCTGGAGTTGACGACCAGCGAGCCCTCCTTCAGGGCGACCCGGGTCAGGCCGCCGGGGATGATGGTGATCTTGCGGCCCGACAGGACGAACGGCCTGAGGTCGACGTGGCGTGGTGCGACGCCCTGGCTGACGAAGGTCGGGCAGGTCGACAGCGCGAGCGTCGGCTGGGCGATGTAGTTGTCCGGCCTCGCCTTGAGGATGGCTGCGAACTCCTCGATCTCGGCCTTGCTCGACGTCGGGCCGACCAGCATGCCCTTGCCGCCGGAGCCGTGGATCTCCTTTACCACCAGCTCGGGCAGTCGCTCGATGACGTACTTGTAGTCGTCGGCGCGGTCGCATCGCCAGGTCGGGACGTTGGCGAGGATCGGCTCCTCGCCGAGATAGAAGCGGACCATCTCGGGCACGTAGGTGTAGGTCGACTTGTCGTCGGCCACGCCGTTGCCGAGCGCATTGACGATGTTGACGCGGCCGGCGCGCAGTGCACCCAGCAGGCCGGCGACGCCGAGGAAGGAGTCGGGCCGCATGGCCAGCGGATCGAGGAAGGCATCGTCGACGCGCCGGTAGATCACGTCGACGCGCTGCGGCCCACGCGGCGTTCGCATGTAGACGCGGCCCTCGTCGACGAACAGGTCGGAACCTTCGACCAGCTCGATGCCCATCTCGTCGGCCAGGAAGGCGTGCTCGAAATAGGCGCTGTTGTAATGCCCCGGGGTGAGCAGGACGACGTTGGGCTCGGCGTCGTCGCTGAACGACACCGAGCGCAGGGTGGCGAGCAGCTCCTCCGAATAGTCGGCGACGGGAAGAACACCCACGGCGGCGAACAGCTCGGGTGCCAGGCGCATCATGACCTCGCGGTTCTCGAGCACGTAGGAGACGCCCGACGGCGTGCGAACGTTGTCCTCGAGGACGTAGAACTCCTTCTCGCCGACGCGCACGAGGTCGATGCCGGCGATATGGGCATGCACGCCGCCCGGCAGCTCGAGCCCCTGGGCCATGGCGACGAACTCGGCATTCATCAGCACCTGCTGCTCGGGGATGATGCCGGCCCGGCAGATGTCGCGCTTGCGGTAGGCATCGTCGAGGAAGGCGTTCAGGGTGCGCACGCGCTGCACCAGCCCCTTGTGCAGGTGCTCCCATTCGTCCCAGGCGATGACACGCGGGATGATGTCGAAGGGGATCGTCGTCTCGCTGCCCTCGACGGAGCCATAGGCGCCGAACGTGATGCCGTGCCGGCGATAGAAGTGGTCGACCTCGGCGCGCGTTGCCGCGACCTTCTCAGGCGAGGTACGCGCCAGCCAGTCAGCCACGGCGCGATATGGCTCGCGCACGGCGTCGCTCGCGCCCGAGTTCATCTCGTCAAATGCCTTGACTGCCATCCGGCATTTCACCCCCTGTCGAATCACCATATAAGCAATCGATGGGCCAACAAAGGGCCTCGGGGTTGTTGCGGGAGGGAACCGGTGAAGCAGGTGCTGATCGAGCGCTACGGCACGCCATGGGAAGTCGCGCGCTGCGCGGAGGTGGCCGATGTCGGTGCGCCCGCTGACGACGAGGTCGTGTTCGACGTCCTGGCCTTTCCCATCAATCCCGCTGACATGTGGTTCTGCCGCGGCAGCTACCGGCTGAAGCCGCCGCTGCCGGCGACGCCGGGCGCCGAATGCGTCGGCCGGGTGACGGCCGTGGGTGGGGCCGTGTCCCACGTGAGGCCCGGCGACCTCGTGATCAACCTGCAGCGCGAGAACTGGGCCCAGCGCCGCAAGGTGAAAGGCGACGATGCCATCCCCCTGCCGGCCGGCATCAATCTCAGGCAGGCGGCGATGGTCCGCATCAACCCGCCGACGGCACTTCTCATGCTGTCGGATTTCGTCGATCTGGCGCGGGGCGACTGGGTGATCCAGAACGTCGCCAACTCGGCGGTCGGGCGGCTGCTGATCGTGCTGGCCAGGCAGCGCGGGCTGCGCACCGTCAACGTCGTGCGTCGGCCCGAGCTGGCCGACGAGCTGAAGGCGCTCGGTGCCGATGTCGTGGTGGTCGACGGCGACGATCTCGCCCAGCGCGTCGCCCAGGCGACCGGCGATTCGCGGATCATGCTGGGCATCGAGGCGATTGGCGGTGCCGCGACGGGGCGGCTGGCAGACTGCATCGCCACGGACGGCACGGCGGTGCACTACGGCTCGATGAGCGGCGAGGACCCCAGGATCGCGCGCAACAACTTCATCTATCGCGGCGTCAAGGTCACCGGCTTCATGCTCGGCCGTTTCCTGGCCAAGCGCAGCGCCGAGCAGATCCGGGCGATCTATGCCGATCTCGCCGAGCAGGTCATGGCCGGCACGCTGTCGGCGCCGGTCGACACGGTCTATCCGATCGACAAGATCAAAGATGCCCTGGCGCATGCCGACAAGGGCGGGCGCAACGGCAAGATTCTGGTCAGCCCGAACGGGGCGATCTGAAGGAGGAGAAGTAACGATGAGTTCCGATATTGCAGCAGTCGAGAAGGTTCTGCAGGTCTATTTCGACGGCCTCTACGAAGGCGACACCAGGAAGCTCGGCGAGGTCTTTCATGCCGCGTCGCATCTCTACGCCGCGGGTGGCGACGGCAAGGCCAGCGACTGGCCGCGCGGCGAATGGTTCAAGATGGTCGAGAGCCGGCCCTCCGGGAAGGCCAAGGGCAGCGCCCGTGCCGACCGCATCGTGTCGATCGACTTCTCCGGCCCGAGCACGGCGATCGCCAAGGTCGAATGCCAGCTGCCGCCGCGCTACTTCACCGACTACCTGACCTTGCTGAAGGTCGACGGCCGCTGGCAGATCATCTCCAAGACTTTCCACACGGTGACCAGGGAAGGTTGATGCTGTGTTTCCTCCCCAGCTTTGCTGTTTTGGAGGGGACGCATCTCGGATCGAGGCACTTCTGCGCCGATCGGGGACAAGTGCCCGTGATGGCACGCGGTCGTGGCCGCAGGAGCGAACCAGCCCGGTTACCCGGCCGAGCAATTCCTGCGGTGCTGTGACAATGCGTGGGGGTAAGGCTCCGCACGACGTGAAGGACACACCCCATGACTGTCAGCGCCGGCGCAAATCCCTTCCCGGTGACGCAGCGCTCTCTGTTTGCGTCACAGACAAGTCGTTGATTTCAAAGGCTAATGACGATGTGACGCAAATGACGCAAGATTTCAGGCCGAATCTTCGGGGCTGCTCCCGGAGGGTGCGAGAGGATCGAGACGACTCCGTGACCCTCCGGGATCTGTCCACTCCGTAGCAGCTTTGTGGGGGCAACCGCTCAGTTCTTCGCGTCGGCAGCGACCTGCACCTTGATCATCTTGTCCTGCGGCGCCGGCACCGAGCCCGACTGGCCCTGGCCGCGCTTGATCTTGTCGACGAACTCCATGCCCGACGTGACCTTGCCCCACACCGTGTACTGGCCATCGAGGAAGTTCGAGTCCTTGAAGACGATGAAGAACTGGCTGCGCGCGCTGTTGGGGTCGTTGGTCCGCGCCATCGAGACGGAGCCGCGGGCATGCGGCTCCTTGGAGAACTCGGCCTTCAGGGTCTCGCCCATGCCGCCCGACCCGGTGCCCGTCGGGTCGCCGGTCTGCGCCATGAAGCCGTCGATCACCCGATGGAACACGACGCCGTCGTACTTGCCCTCGCGCGCCAGCTTCTTGATCTGGGCGACGTGATTGGGCGCCAGGTCGGGACGCATCTCGATCACGACACGGCCGTCCTTGAGGTCGATGTAGAGGGTATTTTCCTTGTCCATGGCGGCTGTCGCTCCTGCGAACATGAATGAGATGGCGACGATCAACGGCGTCAGGGTAAGACGCATCTGGGTGGTCCCTTTGCTGAACTGGCCGGATGGGGCCGGCCGGCGACCATACTGGCCGACCCCGGAAAAACAAGCGGGCCCGATGCGGTGGACCGCGAGCCGGCGGCGAACGCGGACGGGTGTCGGGGACTTTCGGCAGGCGGCGCGTCGGACTAACCTCGGCCGAGCGTCTTCACTGCGACTGGCCGCCACATACCGAGCGGGGGCGAAAACCCGTTACGTGTCAGGTCTATATCTGGTACTAACCGCTTTAAATGGCGGGGGATTTTGCGGACCGGAACCCTCCTGAGAGGGGAGGGCCCGCCGAGGGGATGGTTGCATGATCGGCAAGTGCGCACGGGGCATCTTTGGACTGCTGGCGGTTATCGCCGGATTGGGCATTGCCGGTGGCGCCCAGGCACAGCCGATCGTCGGCATCCCGCACGACTGGCAGGTCAACTTCCCGCCGTCCTACACGCCGCTGATGGAGCGGGTGGCCTCGCTCAACGATCTGCTGCTGGTCATCATCACGCTGATCTGCATCTTCGTGCTGGCGCTGCTTCTCTATGCGATGTGGCGGTTCCACGCCGCGCGCAACCCCACGCCGACGACGACCACGCACAACACGGTTCTCGAGATCGCCTGGACGGTCGTCCCGATCCTGATCCTGGTCGTCATCGCGATCCCGTCGTTCCGGTTGCTGTACTACGGAGACAAGCTGGCCGAGGCGCCGGTGACCATCAAGGTCGTCGGCCACCAATGGTACTGGAGCTACGAATACCCCGACCAGGGCAACTTCAGGATCGAGAGCCGCATCTTGAGCGAGGCCGACCGCCTCAAGCAGAAACCCAACATGCCGCGCATGCTCGCGGTCGACGAGGAGATGGTCGTTCCCGTCGGCACCAACATCCGCATCATCGGCACCGCGGCCGATTCGATGCACGGCTGGACGGTGCCGGGCTTCGGCATCAAGAAGACCGTCATTCCCGGCCGTATCAACGAGGGTTGGATCAACGTCACCAAGGAAGGCTACTACTTCGGCCAGTGCTCGCAGATCTGTGGCAACAACCACAGCTACATGCCGATCGCCGTCAAGGCCGTTGCCAAGCCCGAGTTCGACAAGTGGGTTGAGCAGAAGAAGGCGTCGGCGGGCCTGCCGCCCGCGACCGACCTCGCTTCCGCCACCGCTCCCGCCAACCGCTAAGCGCTTCGCCGCAGGAGAATCACATGGCTACCGCGCACGGCGCCGCTCACGATCACGGCTCCCACGCTCACGGGCCCCAAGCACATGGGCACGACGAACATCACACGCCGACCGGCTGGCGGCGTTACGTCTACAGCACGAACCACAAGGACATCGGCACGATGTACCTCGTGTTCGCAATCATCGCCGCCCTCATCGGGGCTACCTTCTCGGTGATCATGCGGCTCGAGCTGTTGCAGCCCGGCGTGCAGTATTTCAATGCGGCGGACGGCACGCCGAACGGTCACCTCTGGAACACCGTCGTGACGGCGCACGGCCTGATCATGGTGTTCTTCGTCGTCATGCCGGCGCTGATCGGCGGGTTCGGCAACTGGTTCGTGCCGCTCATGATCGGCGCGCCCGACATGGCGTTCCCGCGCATGAACAACATCAGCTTCTGGCTGCTGCCGCCGGCCTTCCTCCTGCTGCTCGCCTCGGCCCTGATCGGCGGCGGCGTCGGCACCGGCTGGACGATCTACCCACCGCTCACCATTCAGCAGGGGGCGGGCATGGATCTCGCCATCTTCTCCCTGCACATCGCCGGCGCCTCGTCGATCCTGGGCGCCATCAACTTCATCACCACGATCTTCAACATGCGGGCGCCGGGCATGACCCTGCACCGCATGCCATTGTTCGCCTGGTCAATCCTGGTGACGGCATTCCTGCTGTTGCTCGCCCTGCCGGTGCTGGCCGGCGCCATCACCATGCTGCTGACCGACCGCAACTTCGGGACGCACTTCTTCGACGCGGCCGGCGGCGGCGACCCGACCCTGTTCCTGCACCTCTTCTGGTTCTTCGGCCATCCAGAGGTGTACATCATGATCCTGCCGGCCTTCGGCATCGTCAGCCATATCATCTCGACGTTCTCGAAGAAGCCGATCTTCGGTTATCTCGGCATGGCCTATGCGATGGTGGCGATCGGCGTCGTCGGCTTCGTCGTGTGGGCCCATCACATGTACACGGTCGGCATGGACGTCGACACGCGCGCCTATTTCGTCGCAGCCACCATGGTGATCGCCGTGCCCACGGGCGTGAAGATCTTCAGCTGGATCGCCACAATGTGGGGCGGCTCGATCCGGCTCGAGGTGCCGATGCTGTGGGCGATCGGCTTCATCTTCCTGTTCACCGTCGGGGGCGTGACGGGCGTCGTGCTGGCCAATGCCGGCGTCGACTATGCGCTGCACAACACCTACTACGTGATCGCGCACTTCCACTACGTGCTGTCGCTCGGAGCGGTGTTCGGCATGTTCGCCGGCTACTACTACTGGATCGGCAAGATGAGCGGCCGGCAGTATCCGGAGTGGGCCGCCCAGGTTCATTTCTGGACCACCTTCGTCGGCGTCAACCTGACCTTCTTCCCGATGCACTTCAGCGGCCTGGCCGGCATGCCGCGCCACTACGTCGACTATCCGGACGCCATGTGGCACTGGAACTACCTGTCGTCGCTCGGCGCCTTTCTCTCGTTCGGCTCCACCATCTTCTGGCTGGTATTCGTGGTGTTCGGCGGGCTCTTGGCCGGGCGCAAGGTCGGCGCGAACTACTGGGGAGACGGCGCGACGACGCTCGAGTGGACGGTGCCGTCTCCGCCGCCGTTCCATACCTTCGAAGAGCTGCCGCACGTCTCGCCCACGGCACACCCCTGATCTCGAGGAGCCGAGGCGCCCGAGTGGCGCCTTCGCCTTGAAGCAAGATGAGCGATACCGCCCAGATCCTGTCCCGGCCCTTCGACGCAGCGCCCGCGGCGCGCGTGCGCGACTACGTCGACCTTCTGAAGCCCCGGGTCATGTCTCTGGTGGTGTTCACCGGGCTGATCGGGGTCATGATCGCGCCGGGCCATCTGCACCCTTTCATGGCGGCACTGGCGGTGCTGGCGATCGCGCTCGGCTCGGGCGCCGCCGGTGCCATCAACATGTGGTACGAGCGCGACCTCGATGCCTTGATGGCGCGCACCCGCCTGCGGCCGCTGCCGGCAGGCCGGGTGGCGCCGGACGATGCCTTGGGGCTCGGCGTCCTGCTGTCGCTGTTCTCCGTGCTGCTGATGGCCGTGTCGACCAACCTCATGGCGGCCGCCCTGCTCGCGGCGGCGATCCTGTTCTACGTCTTCGTCTACACGATCTGGCTGAAGCGACGGACGCCGCAGAACATCGTGATCGGCGGTGCGGCCGGTGCCTTCCCGCCGATGATCGGCTGGGCGGCCGTGACCGGCGACGTCTCGGCCGTCAGCATCGCGCTGTTCCTGCTGATCTTCCTGTGGACGCCGCCCCACTTCTGGGCGCTCGCGCTCTATCGCTGCGACGACTACCGCCGTGCCGGCGTGCCGATGCTGCCGGTCGTCGCCGGGGCGCGCGAGACCAAGCGACAGATGCTGATCTACACCGGGCTGCTCGTTCCGGTGGCATTGGTGCCGACCTTGCTGGGCTCGGTCGGCTGGCTCTATGGCTCGGTGGCGCTGTTGCTGAGCCTCGCGTTCATCGGCTACGCCGTCCAGGTATGGCGCTCGCCCGACGACGAGAGCGGCCATCCTGCGGCGCGGCGCATGTTCCGCTTCTCGCTGCTCTATCTCGCGGGCCTGTTCGCCGCTCTTCCGGTCGACCGGATCCTGATCGGATGAGTATCGCCATGGTCGAGACCCGTCATCCCAGCGGCGCCGAATTGCGCCGCCGCCAGCGCGGCAAGAACCTGTTCGTGGCGGGCTTCCTGGTGGTGATGGCGCTGATGTTCTTCTTCCTCACCATTGTCCGCATGGGAGGGCAGGGGTGAAGGCGACGGGCAACGGGAAAACGGGCGACAGGAACGCCCGCCTGGCGTGGCGGCTGGCCGGCGTGGTCGGCGGAATGCTGGCGCTCGCCTATGCCAGCGCGCCGCTCTACGACCTGTTCTGCCGCACCACCGGGTTCGGCGGCACGCCGCAGGTTGCCCAGGCCGGTGAGCGGCCGATCGTGGAGCGCAGCGTCGCTGTCCGCTTCGACTCCAATGTCGATCCCAACCTGCCGTGGCGTTTCCAGCCGCTGGAGCGCGAGATCCGGGTCAAGCTCGGCGAGGAGCGCCTGACGCACTATCGCGTGACCAACGTCTCGCAGCGCCCGATCGTCGGCACGTCGACGTACAACGTGACGCCCGAGCCGGCCGGCCCGTGGTTCAACAAGGTGCAATGCTTCTGCTTCACCGAGCAGCTGCTCCTGCCCGGCCAGTCGGTCGACTTGCCGGTGATCTTCTTCGTCGATTCCGAGATGGACAAGGATCGGCGCTACGAAAACGTCCGCACCATCACGCTCTCCTACACCTTTTTCGAGGCGAAGACGGAGCGGGCGAAGACCTTGCTCGGCGGCGTGTCCGCCGGTGCGACCGGAAAGGGTGGATGAATATGGCCGACGGCACACCGAAGCATCCCTATCACCTCGTCGATCCCAGCCCATGGCCGGCGCTGGGCGCGGTCGGGGCGCTGCTGCTGGCGATCGGCGCCGGGCTCGGCATGCATCCCGACATGCTGGGCAAGGGCATCGAGAGCATCGTCAAGGCGGTCCAGTGGTGGGTCATCGCCCCCGGCCTCGGCCTCATCCTGGCGGTGATGTTCTGGTGGTGGAGCGACGTCATCGCCGAGTCGCGCAAGTACCACACCGCGGTGGTCCAGCTCGGTCTGCGCTACGGCATGATCCTGTTCATCGCCTCGGAGGTGCTGTTCTTCGCGGCGTTCTTCTGGGCCTTCTTCGATGCCGCGCTCTATCCGGGCGCACCGGAGCAGCCGGTGCGGACCGAGGCGACGGGCGGCATCTGGCCTCCGAAGGGCGTCAGCATCATCGCGCCGTTCGACCTGCCGTTCATGAACACGCTGATCCTGCTGCTCTCGGGCACCACGGTCACATGGGCGCATCACGCGATTCTCGAAGGCAACAAGCGCGATGCGGTGCGCGGCCTCGCCCTCACCGTGATCCTGGGCATCTTCTTCACGGGCGTCCAAGCCTACGAGTACATCAACGCGCCGTTCAGCTTCCGCGAGAACATCTACTCGTCGACCTTCTTCATGGCGACCGGCTTCCACGGCTTCCATGTTTTGGTCGGCACGACCTTCCTGCTCGTCTGCCTGTTCCGCGCCATGGCCGGCCACTTCAAGCCCAAGCAGCATTTCGGCTTCGAGGCTGCTGCCTGGTACTGGCACTTCGTCGACGTGGTCTGGCTGTTCCTGTTCTTCTGCATCTACTGGTGGGGCGCCGGCAAGGCGCCGATCGCGCTGCACTGAGGGCGTCATTGTTTTCCTCCCCAGCTCCGCTGGGGAGGTGTCGCGTCTAACGCGACGGAGGGGTCATGATTCACGAGTCATGACCCCTCCGTCGCGTTAGACGCGACACTCCCCACGTGTTGCGGGGGGAGTGAAGTTCGGGAGGTGGTGATTTCAAACTGGCCGCGCCAATCGCCTCTCGACGTCGCGCTGCGCGCGGTCTGCCCGCGCTGCGGCCGCGGCCGGCTGTTCGAGGGCCTGCTCGGCATCGTCGAGCGCTGTTCCGTCTGCGGCCTCGACCTGCGTGGCAACGACGCCGGCGACGGCCCTGCCGTGTTCGTCATCCTGGGGCTCGGTGCCATCGTCATGATGCTCGTGTTCTGGGTCGAGTTCCGCTTCGAGCCGCCGTGGTGGCTGCACGTCCTGCTCTGGGGGCCGATCACCGTGGGCCTCGCGGTGTGGCTGCTGCGCCTCCTGAAGGCGCTGCTGATCGCCCAACAGTACAGGCATCGCTCGACGGCGCTCGATGAGTAGAGGCGGTCCCCTGTTCCGGCTGCGGCCGGCCTTGTGGCCGTCGCTGGTCTCGCTGGTGATTTTCGCCATCGCGGTCGGCCTCGGGGTCTGGCAGATGGAGCGGCGAGAGTGGAAGCGCGCCATCCTGGATCGCATCGCCACCAACCAGGCGGCGGCGCCGATCGGCCTCGACGAGCTGTTGAAGGGCGATCCGCTGCGCCGCGAGTACGGCCGCGTCACAGTCTCCGGCACGTTCCTGCACGACAAGGAGTTCTACCTCGCGGCGCGCAGCCTCAAGAACAAGGTCGGCTTGCAACTGGTTACGCCGCTTCGCACCGACGATGGCCGGATCGTGCTGTTCGATCGCGGCTGGATCCCGCAGGAAGCCAAGGACCCCGTGCGCCGTGCTGCCGGCCAGGTATCGGGCCGGGTCGAGCTCACCGGCATTGTCCGGCGCAACCAGGAGCGCCGCCAGTTCGCGCCCGAGAACGTGCCGGACCGCAACACCTGGTTCCATGTCGACGTACCGCTCATGCGCAGCATGGCCGGCGGCAAGCCCGACCCGAAGCTCGACGCCTTTTTCCTCGACGCCGATGCCACCGCCAATCCCGGTGGCCTGCCGGTCGGCGGCCAGACCAGGTTCGACATTCCCAACGATCATCTGCAGTACGCGATCACCTGGTTCCTGATCGCGCTCGCGCTGGCGGGCGTCTACCTCGCCTATCATTGGGAAAACGGGCGTCTCACCCTCTTCGGCCATACGAAGCACAAGACATGATTGCCAGCGAGACCTATGCCGAGCTCGAGCGCCGGTTCGCCCGCCTGAGCGCCGTGCAACGCGCCAGTGCCATCCTGAGCTGGGATCGCTCGACCATGATGCCGGACGGCGCGAGCGAGGATCGCGCCGACCAGCTGGCGACCCTGGGCGTCATCGCCCACGGCATGATTTCCGCTCCCGAGATGCCGGACCTGCTGGCTCGGGCGGAGGAGGGTGCTGCCGGCCTCGATCCCTGGCGGGCGGCCAACCTGCGCGAGATGCGCCGGCTGTGGGTGCACGAGAGCGCCTTGCCGGCCGATCTGGTCGAGGCGCGCACGCGTGCCACGTCGGCCTGCGAGATGGCTTGGCGGGAGGCGAGGAAGAATGCCGACTTCAAGGCGCTCTTGCCGACCTTGGGAGAGGTGCTGACGTTGATCCGGCGCGCCGGCGAGGCCAAGGCCGCGGCCCTGGGCACGACGCTCTACGATGCCCTGCTCGACGAGTTCGAGCCCGGCGGGCGCGCCGCGCGCATCGACACGCTGTTCGCCGAGCTGAGGTCCTTCCTGCCGGGCTTGCTGGCGCGCGTGGTCGAGCATCAGGATCGGCAGCCGCCGCCGCTGGCGCTCGACGGTCCGTTTCCCGTCGAGCAGCAGCGCAAGCTCGGCGAGGAGCTGATCCGCCTCATCGGCTTCGACTTTTCGCATGGCCGGCTCGACGTCTCGGCGCATCCGTTCACCGGCGGCACCGCCGACGACGTGCGGATCACCACGCGCTACGACGAGGCCGATTTCGCGCGTGCCCTGATGGGCGTGCTGCACGAGACCGGGCACGCCCTCTACGAGGCCGGGTTGCCGCGCGACTGGCGGCGTCAGCCGGTCGGCAATGCCCGCGGCATGGCCCTGCACGAGAGCCAGTCGCTGCTGATGGAGATGCAGGCTTGCCGCAGCGACGCCTTCATCGCCTTTGCCGCGCCGCGCATGCGCACCGCCTTCGGCAAGGACGGGCCGGCCTGGACGGTCGACAACATCCACCGCATCTACACGAAGGTCGCGCCGGGACTGATCCGCGTCGATGCCGACGAGGTGACCTATCCGCTGCACATCATGCTGCGCTATCGCCTGGAGCGCGCGCTGCTCGCCGGCGACCTCCCGCTGGTCGATCTGCCGGGCGCCTGGAACGAGGGGATGCGCGAGCTGCTGGGCGTCGTGCCGCCCGACGACGCCTTGGGCTGCTTGCAGGACATCCATTGGCCGGATGGTGGCTGGGGCTATTTCCCGACCTATACCCTGGGCGCCCTGGCGGCGGCCCAGCTGTTTGCCGCCGCGCGGCGCGCCCATCCCGATCTCCTGGACGCCATCGGCCAGGGAGACTTCGCGCCACTGCTGGGCTGGCTTCGCGCCAACGTGCACGGCAAGGGCTCGCTTGCCAGCACTGACGAGATCCTGGCAGAGGCCACCGGCGCGCCGCTCGGGACCGCTGCCTTCAAGGCGCATCTGGAAAGCCGCTACCTGGGAGCGTAAGAGAAGCCATGCTCGAGCTCCGACCCAACTGCGAATGCTGTGACAGGGATCTGCCGAATGGCGCGCCGGACGCGCTGATCTGCACCTTCGAATGCACCTTCTGCGCGGAGTGTGCGCGAACCCGGCTGGGCGGCCATTGCCCCAACTGCGGTGGCGACCTCGTCAGGCGGCCGACCCGGCCGGAGCGGGCCCTGCAAAGATTCCCCGCCTCGACCAAGCGTGTCCGCAAGGATCACGAAGCCTGTCGCCAGGTCGCCTAGCCCGAGCAGCCGAGCAGGAGTTGACAGTGCGCTACATCAGCACGCGCCACGGCTCGCAAGGGACGCCCGAGCCGCTGGGCTTCGAGGACATCATGCTCGCGGGCCTCGCCCGCGACGGCGGGCTTTACCTGCCGACCGAATGGCCGTGCTTCTCGACGGCGGAGATCGCCCGGCTGGCGGGCCTGCCCTACGTCGACCTGGCCTTCGAGATCATGCGGCCGTTCGTCGGCGAGGCCTTCGACGAGGCGACCTTCCGCCGCCTGATCGGCGAGGCCTATGCCTCGTTCGAGACCCCCGAGGTCGCCCCGGTGAAGGCGCTCGGCGACGCGACGCCGTCCGATGCCGGCCTGCATCTGCTCGAGCTGTTCCACGGTCCCACGCTCGCCTTCAAGGACGTGGCCCTGCAGCTGCTCGGCCGCATGCTCGACCACACCCTGACGGCGCGCGGCCGGCACGCCACCATCGTCGGCGCCACGTCGGGCGACACCGGCTCGGCCGCCATCGAGGCGGTGCGCGACCGCAAGACCATAGACATCTTCATGCTGCATCCGCGCGGCCGGGTGAGCGAGGTGCAGCGGCGCCAGATGACCACCGTCCAGGCGCCCAACGTGCACAACATCGCCGTCGAGGGCACGTTCGACGATTGCCAGGACCTCGCCAAGGCGTGCTTCAACGACCTCGCGTTCCGCGACCGCCACGCCCTCACCGCGGTCAACTCGATCAACTTCGCTCGCGTGATGGCGCAGATCGTCTACTATTTCTGGGCCGCGCTCAGGCTGGGCGCGCCGCGCCGCCCGGTCGCCTTCACGGTGCCGAGCGGCAATTTCGGCAACGTCTATGCCGGCTATGCGGCGCGCCAGATGGGCCTGCCGGTGTCGCATTTCGTGGTCGGCGCCAACAGCAACGACATCCTGGCCCGCTTCTTCGAGAGCGGCGTCATGGAGACATCGACCGTGGTGCCGACGCTGAGCCCGAGCATGGACATCCAGATCTCGAGCAATTTCGAGCGCCTGCTGTTCGACCTGTACGATCGCAACGGCGTGGCGCTGGCCGACGCCATGGTGGCGTTCCGCAGCACCGGCAGGCTCGCGGTCGGCGCCAATGCGCTGGCCGGCATCCGCCAGCTTTTCGACGCCGGCCGGCTCGACGATGCCGGCACCCTGGCCGCGATCGCCGACTGCTGGCGCCGCTACGGCGAGACGATCGATCCGCATACCGCCGTGGGCTATGCAGTCGCCCAGCAACACCGCCGCGATCCCGCGGTGCCCATGGTCGTGCTGGCCACCGCCCATCCCGCGAAGTTTCCCGACGCGGTCGAGAAGGCGATCGGCGAACGACCGGCCTTGCCGGCCCGGCTCGGCGATCTCCTGAAGAGGCCCGAACGCATGGACAACCTGCCGAACGACCCGGCCGCGCTGAAGGCGCTGATCGACGTCCGGCGCAGCGTTGCGCCCGTCCCTTCGACCCGTGCCAAGGTGCTGTCATGAGCGACGTCAAGGTCACCACGCTCGGCAACGGGCTGCGCGTCGCGGTGGACGAGATGCCCGAGGTCGAGTCGGCGTCGCTGGGCATCTGGGTCGCCTGCGGCACGCGTCACGAGTCGGCCGAGCTGAACGGCATGGCCCACATGCTCGAGCACATGGCGTTCAAGGGCACGCGTACCCGCTCGGCGCGCGCCATCGCCGAGGAGATCGAGAACGTCGGCGGCAGCCTCAACGCCTATACCGGCCGCGAGATCACGGCCTACCACGCCTCGGTGCTGAAGGAGGATGTCGGGCTCGGCGTCGAGATGATCTCCGACATCCTGCGCAACTCGGTGTTCGATCCGGACGAGCTGCAGCGCGAGCGCGGCGTGATCCTGCAGGAGATCGGCCAGGCGCTGGACACGCCCGACGACGTGATCTTCGACCAGTTCCAGGAGACGGCGCTGCCCGGTCAGCCCTTGGGCCGGCCGGTCCTCGGCACCGCCGAGTCGGTCGACGCGATCGGGCGGGACGATCTGTTCGCCTACCTGGCGCGCCACTACACCGCTTCCAATATGGTCCTGGCGGCGGCGGGGCGGGTCGAGCACGCCCAGATCCTCGACCTGGCGGACAAGTATTTCGGGTCGGTGCCGCGCACGCCGGCCAACGCCGAGCGTCCGGTGCCGCTCAGCTATGTCGGCGGCGACGGGCGCGAGGCGCGCGTCCTCGAGCAGGCCCATCTGGTGCTGGGCTGCCAGGGCATCGGCTACCGCGACCCGGACTATTTCGCCCTCGCCATCTACTCGACGCTGTTCGGCGGCGGCATGTCCTCGCGCCTGTTCCAGCGGATTCGCGAGGAGCGTGGCCTGGTCTACGGCATCCATTGCTTCAACACCGCCTATGCCGACGGCGGCCTGTTCGGCATCTACGCCGGCACCGGCGAGGACGACCTGGCGGAGCTCGTGCCGGCGGTCTGCGAGGAGTTCGCCGGCGTCGCCGGCAGCCTGACGACCGCCGAGCTGGTGCGCGCGCGCAACCAGATCAAGGCCGGCACCCTGATGGCGCTCGAATCGAGCGGCGCGCGTTGCGAGCAGGCGGCGCGCCATCTCATCATCCACGGCCGGCCGATTCCCTACGCCGAGATCGTGGCGCGCATCGAGGCGGTCGACGAGGCGGCGGTGCGACGCGTCGCCCAGCGGCTGTTGCAGGGCAAGCTGACGCTCGCCGCCCTGGGTCCGATCGACGGCCTCGAATCGCTCGACCGCATCACCGCACGGCTGGCGGCGTAGCCCGGCACCTGCCTCCCTCCGTCTTCATTCTCCTCCCCAGCGTCGCTCGGGAGGTGTTGGCGTAATCGCCGCCAGAGGGGTCAGGGGCAGCGGACTGAGGCTCATGACCCCTCCGCCCTGTATGGTGGGGCGCCTCCCCGGCGAAGCTTGGCGAAGCTGGGGAGGAGCTTCCGATGGCGTTACGCCGGACCTGGAGCCTGGTCCGGATCGACGGCGCGCACGACGTAGGCAGATGCCTGAGGCTGGTAGAGTTCCCACAGGAAGCGCAGCTCGACCAGCGGCTGGGAGCTGAGATCGACACGCAGGTCGACGTAGGGGAAGCTTTCGCGGTGCACGACGAGAAGTGCCGCTGACTTCAACTGCTTCAGCTCGCCGCCCGCGGCGTCGCCTGCCTCGATGGCGCGCACGAGCCGCTCCGCGAGTTCCTGGTCCTCGCTTGCCTCGAAGGCGTCGACCATGGCGTCGACGACCCCGACATTGCGCAAGATGTTGCCGGCAGCGACGCAGTTGCACCCGGTCCGACCTTTGGCGACCGAGACGATCCTGGAACCATTGAAGAATGCGCCCGTCCCATCGGCCGCCAGGACCGCGAGCTGCCGCCATCTCAGGTTCGGATCACACCCCTCCAGCCCGTCGATGATCGCCTGGGGCGCTGCGCCACGCCTGAGCTCGCCCAGAATCATGGGGCCAAGGCGCGGATCGGTCCGGTGTTGCGTCAGAACGGCGCCGACGCCGGGCTCGGCCCAGGCGCATCGGCTGCCGACGGCCATCGACGAGGTGGTCACGACGGCGCCGATCATTCCAGTCCTGGCGCAGCGACCCGCGATCGAGAAGGTCATGGTTGGCTCGCAACGTCACGCTGAAACGGATCTGCCGGCACGGCCAGGCCCATGTTGGCCCGCAAGGTCGTGCCGGCGTAGTCCGACGGACGCAGGCCACGGCGCTGCAGCTCGGGCACCACCAGCTCGACGAAGTCACGGAGGCTGCGTGGCTGCACCGGCATCGAGAGCATGAACCCGTCGCAGGCCTTGCTGGTGTACCAATCCTCCATCACGTCGGCGACGTGGCGGGCATCGCCTTTCACGGTGTTGCCGCCCATCGATGACAGGACACGTTCGGCGGTGCGCCGCACGCTCAGCCCTTCGCGCGCCGCCATGTCGAGGACGGATCGGCCGATCGCGGTCCCGCCGAGGCTTTCCTCGCGATTCTGCGGCATCGGGCCGTCGGGATCGGCGCCGGTCACGTCGAGACCGACGAGCTTCGACAGGTAGCTCACGGCGAGCGCCGGCGAGATCAGCCCTTGCAGCTCCTCGTACAGCGCGTCGGCTTCGGCGGCGGTGCGGCCGACGAACACGCTGAGCGCCGGCAGGATGCGCAACGCCTCGGGTGGACGGCCGTACTTGGGCATTCGGCGCTTGATGTCGGCATACTCCGCCTGGGCCTGCGCCTTGTCGCTCGCCGTGCCGAACAAGCCCTCGCCGCCGTAGGCCGCCAACTCCTTGCCGGCATCCGACTGGCCGGCCATGAAGACCACCGGCTGGCCTTGCGGCGCGCGCGCCACGTTGAGCGGCCCCTTGACGGCGAAGTGGCTGCCGCGATGGTTGGTCAGGCGCACGCGGCCCGGATCGAGGTATCGCCCGGTCGATTTGTCCTGGAGGAAGGCATCGGTCGCCCACGAATCCCAGAGCGCGCGCACGACATCGAGGCTCTCCCGGGCCCGCTCGTAACGCTCGACCCGGCCCATATGCTCGTCACGGCCAAAGTTCCTGGCATCCTCGACGTACTGCGTCGTGACCAGGTTCCAGCCGGCCCGGCCGCCGCTCAGATGGTCGAGCGAGGCGAACTTGCGGGCGATGGTGAAGGGTTCCTCGTAGGTCGTGGTCGTCGTCGCCACCAGGCCGATATGCCTCGTGTGCTGCGCCAGCGCGGCGAACAGGGTTACCGGCTCGAACACGGCCGGGCGATCGGACGGGCTGTTGGCCGCGAACAAGGCTGGCTTGTCCATCTGTCGCACGCCGTTGCCGTCGGCGAGGAACATCAGGTCGAGCTTTCCTCGTTCGGCGATCCGGGCCATCTCGATCATGCAATCGAGCCGCATGGCGGTCGTCGGAAACGAGTCCGGATGTCGCCAGCCGCCGAGGTGGCCGCCCAGCGCGCCGCCGGTGAAGCCCAGGGTCATCATGCCGTGCCGTGCCTCATCGACGGGTCCGCCGGACACCGGCCGAGCGCATCGAGAGTCTCACGGGCGCGCCGCAACGGCAGCACCGTTCGCTCCCGTCGGCTCCGACGACCCGACCGCTCGAGATCAGGCCGCCCTGGCGAGCACGGGCGCCGGGCTGCTCTGGTTGCGCGGCGGCACGCCGATGGCGGCACGCTCGATGACCGCCTTCACCTCGGCGCTGCGGCGGATGAGGTTGTAGCGCAGCGAGGTAAAGAGGCTGACGGGGAAGGGCATGCGGGCGTCGAAGTCGATGATCAGCACGACCCGGGTCTGGTCCGTCTGGTTCTTGACCCAATGTTCGCGCGTGTCGTCGAACACCAGCGGCTTGCCTTCCTCCCAGAAGAAGTGGTGGCCGCCGATCTCGATCCAGCACTTTTCCGGCTCGGTCGGAACGATCAGGGGATAGTGGAAGCGAATCACACCGGCGGCCGACCCGCGATGCGGCTCGATCTCGGCAAACCCGTGCAGGATGCTGAACAGCGCGGAGTGCACCCCGGGGATGCGTGAAATCGCGGCATAGGTGTCCGGCACCGCTGCGGTGTTCTCCTTGATCTCGTGGCCCCAGAGCTTGAGCAGGAAGGTCCGCCAGGCACGCCCCGCGACATAGAGGTCACGCGGATGGACTTCATGGAGGGCGGGAATCGCTTCGTGGTGGCTCAACAGGTACTCGAGGTCGGCCTTGATCTTGTCGTGGCTCTTTCGCAGCTCACCCAGCATCGGAAAGGCCTTCAGCGCCTCATCGCCCCCCAGCGGCAGCTTGGGCATGTTGCGCAAGATCATGTCCGACATCTTGAGGTTCAGCTTCTCGATCGGCTCCTGGGGCACCCATATGTTCTTGGTGAGGTAGAAGCGCCCCTTGTGGCCGATACCGTTGTTCGTATCTGTTTCCATGTCCGGTCCTGGCACGTCACTCCAATTCAGGTGCAATTTCTTCTTAACGAGTGTGCATTTCAAGGCCGGTCGCAGGCAGGGCGGCGCGGCGGACCGTCTCAATTTCCTACGTCAAGCCTCGGAAAGCATGTAAGAATTCCAAACCTGCGGTACAATGCATCGATATGTTTCGCTTCGCTGACGTTCCGTTGTCCCTGTCGGGAATGACCCGGATTGCCGGGCGGCGGGTATTCCTGCGGGCACCCACCATGGACGACTGGGCCGAGTGGGCCGAGCTGAGGGCGCGCAGCCGGGCCTTTCTGACGCCCTGGGAGCCGACCTGGCCCGAGGATTCCCTGGGGCGAGATCACTTCCGCCGGCGGCTCCGCCAGCAGGCGCGCGAATGGCGGTCCGGCGAGGCTTTCAGCCTGTTCGTGTTCACCAACGAGGGCCGGCGGCTGGCCGGCGGCATCAATCTCAGCAACGTCCGGCGCGGCGTCGCCCAGGCGGTGTCGGTGGGCTACTGGATGGGCCAGCCGTTCGCTGGCCAGGGCCTGATGACGGATGCGCTGCGGGCGACCTTGTCGTTCGTGTTCGACGATCTGCGGCTGCACCGGCTGGAGGCGGCGTGCCTGCCGCACAACGAGCCCTCGAAGGCGGTGCTGGCCAAGGTCGGCTTCCACGAGGAGGGGTTGGCACGGCAGTACCTGCGCATCAACGGGCAGTGGGCCGATCACCTGTTGTTCGCCCTGCTGCGTGCCGACTACGATGTCATGCAGAGAACCGCCCGCTAGGCGGTCGGGAGAATCGGATGCGCGACCTGACGCCGGCCTCGATAACCCAGGCCTTTGCCGACTACAGCAGGAATGCGCCGTCGGAGCGCACGCGGACGCTGCTGGTCGATCTTGCCCGTCATCTCCACGCCTTCGTTCGCGACAACAAGGTGACGCAGGCCGAGTGGAATGCGGCCATCGACGCCCTGACGCGGGCGACGCAATTCACCGACGACAAGCGCAACGAGTACATCCTGTTCTCCGACCTGCTCGGCATCTCGTCGCTGATCGACATGATCAACTCGGCGACCACGGGCACGCCTTCCTCGGTGCTCGGGCCGTTCCACATCGAGGGTGCACCCGAGCTGCCCAATGGCGGCGATCTGTGGCACGGTCAGGTCGGTGAGCCGCTGGTCGTGAGCGGCAGGATCGCCGATGCGACCGGGGCGCCTGCCACGGGCACGGTGTTGGCGCTTTGGCAGAACGGCGGCAACGGGCTCTATGCCCAGCAGGATGCGACGCAGTCGCCGACCAACTATCATGCGCGCCTGACCGTGGCGCCCGACGGCAGCTTCGCTTTCTCGACGGTACGGCCGGTGTCGTACACGGTGCCCGACGATGGCCCGGCCGGCGACATGCTGCGTGCGCTCGGCCGCGAAGCCTGGCGGCCGGCCCATCTGCACATGATCATTCACGCACCGGGCCGCAAGCCGCTGATCACCGAGTTCTTTCCCGACGACGACAAGCACCTCGACAGCGACGCCGTGTTCGGCGTTCGCGCCGGTCTCGTCGTGCCGTTCCGACGCGCAACCGATCGCGCCGCGCTCCCCGCCATTCTCGCGGCACGCGACAGCCTGCCGATGCCGGTCTGGACGGCCACCCTCGACCTCAAGCTGCCGGCGGCGTGAATAGAGTCACCGCTGAGAGAGCGCGTCACTCTTGGGCGCCAATTGGCTGATCCAGCAAAGTCCTCAACCTGAGGAGGTCGCGTAGCGACCGTCTCGAAGGATGGGCGACACACGAGATCGCTGGAAAACTGGTGTCGCAGCCGCCGATTTGTTGCCGACCAAAGGACGAAGGTTACTTCGCCCGAATCCAGACGCGGCCCTCCGGGCCGCTCCTCAGGGTGAAGGTCTTCGGTAGAGTTAGCGCCTACGAGCACGCCACCAGTGGCGCGCTTCCGGCAATAAGGCTCACTTCAACCCGCCGAGAAACTCCGCGAGCAAAGGCGACCAGACCGCCTGCCCATCGACGCTGCCGGCCAGGGTATGGCCGTCTCTGGCGAACGGGCGCAGCGCCTTGAGCACGGCGCGGCCGCCGGCGCCGTCATAGGCCTCGACCATGCGGCGGGCGAGGCCTGGCTCGAAGAAGCTGTCGTTCCGTGCGTAGATCCACAGCATGGGCACGCGCGCGGTTGCGCCGTAGCGCGCCGCCGCCCGGACCAGCGCGTCGGGCAGGCAGTTGCCGATCCCGCCGCCAGGCAGATTCTGATGGCCGCCGCGGCCGCCGGCGAAGTTGATCATGCCCGGCACGCCCGGCGGATTGAGGCTCGACAGCGCCACCGTCGCCCAGCCGCCGGCCGACTGCCCGACCACGATGGTTCGATCGGCGGCGACATAGGGCTGGGCGCGCATGTGATCGATGGTCGCCCTGATGTCCGACGCCCCCTGCAGGCCCGCGGTGTAGTAGTCGGGCGACTCGCACGAGCCATAGGTCTCCGCCCAGTCACCGCCGGTTGCGCCATAACCCCGCCGCAGCGGCAGGGCGACGACATAGCCGCGCGACAGGAACCAGGCCGACAGCGAGGCGTAGATCGGCCGCAGGTCGGCCCGCCGTCCGTCCGCCGGCGAGCCATGATTGAGGACGACCAGGGGCCGCCTCGCCGCGTCGGAGGGGCGCTTGACGACGATCGCCAGGCTCGCGCCGTTGGCCGTCGGGACGCGGACGGTTTCCTCGTGGAAAGTTTCGGCGGCGACTGCGGTCGAGGCGAGGAAGACGGCGAGCGCGGCCAGCAGCACGCGCCGCATCGCCGTCGCCATCAGCGTCCGCTGCGGCGGGCCGGCCGGCCGCGCGAGCCCGAGCCGGTGCGCACGCCGCGGAACACGCGGCTGTTCTGCATGCGGCCGAGATTGACATTGGCCGTCGCCGCCACCGCCTGGCCGGGCAGCTCGAGCTCGTTGGCCTCGAGGCGCCTGATCTCGTCGCGGATGCGCGCGGCCTCCTCGAACTCGAGGTTGGCCGCCGCATCGCGCATGCGCTTCTCGAGCTCTGCAATGTGCGTGCGCAGATTGTGGCCGACCAGGTGGACGTCGCCGGACACGCCGGTGTCGACCGTGTAGTGGTCGCGCTCGGCGGTCGACTGCAGGATCTCGGCGATGTTCTTGCGAATCGACGCGGGCGTGATGCCGTGCTGCTTGTTGTAGGCCTCCTGCTTGGCGCGCCGGCGATCGGTCTCGGCCATGGCATACTTGATCGAATCGGTCAGGTGGTCGGCGTAGAGGATCACCCGGCCGTCGACATTGCGCGCGGCGCGGCCGATCGTCTGGACCAGCGACGTCGGCGAGCGCAGGAAGCCCTCCTTGTCGGCGTCGAGGATGGCGACCAGGGCGCACTCGGGGATGTCGAGGCCCTCGCGCAGGAGGTTGATTCCGACCAGCACGTCGAAGGCACCCAGCCTGAGGTCGCGAATGATCTCGATGCGCTCCAGCGTGTCGATGTCGGAATGCAGGTAACGGCAGCGGATGCCGGCCTCGTGCATGTACTCGACGAGGTCCTCGGCCATGCGCTTGGTCAGCACCGTGACCAGGACGCGCTGGCTCTTCTTGGCGCAGTCGCGGCATTCGGCGATCAGGTCGTCGACCTGCTTCTCGACCGGCCGGATGATCACCGTCGGGTCGATCAGGCCGGTCGGCCGGATCACCTGCTCGACGAAGATGCCCTGGGTACGCTCCATCTCCCATGGCCCAGGTGTGGCGCTGACGAACATGGTCTGCGGGCGCAGCGCCTCCCATTCCTCGAACTTGAGCGGCCGGTTGTCGATCGCCGAGGGCAGTCGGAAGCCGAACTCGGCGAGCACGCTCTTGCGATTGAAGTCGCCGCGGAACATGCCGCCGATCTGCGGCACCGTGACGTGGCTCTCGTCGACGATCAGCAGCGAGTTCTCGGGGAAGTACTCGAACAGCGTGGGCGGCGGCTCGCCGGGCTTGCGGCCCGTGAGGTAGCGCGAGTAGTTCTCGATGCCGGCGCAGGCGCCGGTCGTCTCGAGCATCTCGATGTCGAACAGCGTGCGCTGCTCGAGCCGCTGCGCCTCCAGCAGCCGGCCGGCGCGGTTGAACTCGTCGAGCCGCTGCTTGAGGTCGGTCTTTATCTGCTCGATGGCCCTCTGCATGGTCGGCCGCGGCGTCACGTAGTGGCTGTTGGCGTAGACCACGATGTCGGACAGCGTCGCCGTCTTCTCGCCGGTCAGCGGATCGAACTCGACGATCGACTCGATCTCGTCACCGAACATCTCGATGCGCCACGCCTTGTCCTCGTAGTGCGCCGGGAACAGGTCGACCGTGTCGCCGCGCACCCGGAAGGTGCCGCGCTGGAAGGCGTTGTCGTTGCGCTTGTACTGCTGCTCGACGAAGCGTCGCAGCAGGGTGCTGCGATCGGTCCTCTCGCCCTTGCTCAGGCGGAAGGTCATCGTCTGGTAGTTCTCGAGCGGCCCGATGCCGTAGATGCACGATACCGAGGCGACGATCACCACGTCGTCGCGCTCCATCAGGGCGCGCGTCGCCGAATGGCGCATCCGGTCGATCTGCTCGTTGATCGACGAATCCTTCTCGATGTAGGTGTCGGTGCGCGGCACGTAGGCTTCGGGCTGGTAGTAGTCGTAGTACGACACGAAGTACTCGACGGCGTTCTCGGGGAAGAAGCCCTTCATCTCGCCGTAGAGCTGCGCCGCCAGCGTCTTGTTCGGCGCCAGCACCAGGCTCGGGCGGCCCTGCGAGGCAATGACGTTGGCCATGGTGAAGGTCTTGCCCGAGCCGGTGACGCCGAGCAGGACCTGGTCGCGCTCGCCGCCGTTCACGCCCTCGCGCAGCTGGCGGATCGCCTCGGGCTGGTCGCCGGCTGGCGTGTAGTCGGAGACCAGCTTGAACGGCTTGCCGCCGACGCCGGCGGGTCGCCGCTGGATATACGGCATCAGCAGGGGAATGGATGAAACCGCGAGATTCTTTCGGGGCATGGCCTGCATTATATGATGCCCGGCCGGTGTCGCGGCAATGCTAGCGTCGGCCCTGCGATGCCGGACCTGTTGGCTGTTTCCTTTCTCGTCAGTGCTGCCATTGCCTGCATCGCCGGCATGGTACGCGGCTTTGCCGGCTTCGGCGCGGCCATGCTCATGACGCCGGTGTTCTCCGCCCTGCACGGGCCGGCGATTGGCGTCGCGCTCTGCCTGCTGCTGGAGATCGCGGTCGCCCTGCCACTGGTGCCAGGCGTGCTTCATCTCGTCGACTGGCGCCGCATCGGCCTGCTGCTGGCCGCCGCCGCGGTGGGCGTTCCGTTCGGCAACCTGGTGCTCACCAACGCCGAGCCTGAGCCGATGCGCTGGGCGATCTCGGCGATCGTCCTCGGGGCGGCCGCCCTGCTGGCCAGCGGCTGGCGCTTCTCCGGCAAGCCGCGCAGCACGACGACGTTGGCTGCCGGCGTCAGCAGCGGCTTTCTCAACGGGCTTGCCGGCATGGCCGGCCCGCCGATCGCCTTCTACTACCTCGCAGGCGACGAGACCGTGACACGGGTTCGGGCCAATCTCACGACCTACTTCGTCTTCGTCGACCTCATTGCGCTGGTGGCCTTTCTTTCCCGCGACCTGGTCGACCTGGACACCGGCATCCTGGCCGCCTGTCTCGCGCCTGCCGTCATTGTCGGCGGCGTCGTGGGCGGCCGGCTGTTCCCGCTGGCCAGCGAGGCGTTCTACCGCCGGCTCGCGCTCGCGTTGTTGGTCGGCGTGGCGATCGGCGCCTTGATCCTGTAAGCCGGACGTCGTAGCGGAGCACGGATGACGATCTGGCAAAGAATTGTCGACGGGGCGACACGTCTTGCCAACGGCGAGTCGCTCGGCTCGCTGCTCGGGCTCAGCACGCCTGCCGAAGACGACGTTCATCCCGGCCTGCGCCAGGTGGGCTTCACCATCGGGGTGATCGCGCTCGGCGCGAAGATGGCCCGTGCCGATGGAACCGTCTCGGAGGTCGAGATGGAGGCCTTCCGCGAGTTCTTCCAGGTGCCGCCCGGCGAGGAGAAGAACGTCGAGCGCTTCTTCAATCTGGCCAAGCGCGACGTTGCCGGGTTCGAGACCTACGCTCGCCGGGTCGCCGCGTTGTTCCCCGACGCGCCGGAGATTCTGGAGAACGTCCTTGAGGGATTGTTCACCATCGCCCGGGCGGACGGTCCGATCGATGCGGCCGAGGCCGACTACCTCGCGCAGGTGGCCCGGCTGTTCGGCCTGGACAGCAACCGCTTCGAGCGGGCGAAGGCAGCGGCGCTGGGCGTGGTGGAGTGCGAGCCTTGCGTGGTTCTCGGCATCGATCCGTTGGCGACCGACGAGCAGATCCGCGATGCCTGGTTGCGCCAGGTGCGCGTGCATCATCCCGACAGGCTGATCGCCCAAGGCTTGCCGGAGGAAGCGATCGCGATCGCCAACCGCAAGGTGGCGCTGATCAACGATGCCTATGACCGCCTGAGGCGCCAGCGCGGCCTGGTGCCGGCCTGAGCCCGCGGCTGGCACCGTGCAGCCGATCGACCTGCCGTCGCCCAACCACGCCGCGCGACCGGCGGATGCCTCGATCGACATTCTCGTCCTGCACTACACCGAGCTTCCGCTCGGGGAGTCGCTCGCAATCCTGCGCGACGGTGCGAGATCCCAGCGTGTCAGCGCCCACTATGTCCTCGACCTCGATGGCGCGCTCTATCGCCTGGTGCCGGAGGACCGCGTCGCCTGGCATGCGGGTCGCTCGCATTGGCGCGGCCGCGACGGGTTGAACGCGACGTCGATAGGCATTGAGATCGTCAACCTGCATGGCGACCTGCACGATTACCCGTCGCGACAGATCGCTGCCTTGATCGAGCTCTGCCACGGCATCGTCGCGCGCCATCCTGCCATCGTGGCGCGCAACGTCGTCGGCCATTCCGACATCGCGCCCAAGCGCAAGATCGACCCGGGCCGACGCTTTCCGTGGGCGACCCTGGCGCGCTCCGGTATCGGCCTGTGGCCGCGCGATGCTCGCATGAAGCTCGAGGGCGACATGCAGGCAGCCCTGCAGCGCTTCGGCTACCCGCCGGCCGTCGACGTGGCGACGTCGGACATCGTCGCGGCTTTCCAGCGGCGTTTCCGGCCGAGCCTGGTCGGCGGTATCGCCGACGATGAGACCCGGATGCTTCTCGCCGACTTGCTCGACCAGGTCGATGCACTTCGGCCGGCCTGAATTTTCGGTCTGGCCATCTCAAAATATGTCGCGCGCCGCGACAAGCACAGGGTCTTTACGCGAGAGCTGGCCAGACGCGGCTTGGTCGAGCGTGAGAAGCCGCTGGCGTTAGTCGGGCAGACTCCAGTATCCGCGGAGGTCAGGGCACTGGTCCGAGCGGACATCGAAGGCGATTTCGCCTTCGCCCACAGGGAGTAGGTGCCGACTTTGTGCTTGCCGATGCCTGCGTGGGACCGTAGCTAGTGACCCGGTCAGACGGCCGGATGGCTGCACTAGTCGGGCAACCGGCCGGTGAGGAAAGTCCGGGCTCCACGGAGACACGGTGCCGGATAACGTCCGGCGGGGGCGACCCCAGGGAAAGTGCCACAGAAAACAGACCGCCTGTCCGGCTCGCCGGATCGGCAAGGGTGAAACGGTGGGGCAAGAGCCCACCGCGCGACCGGCAACGGGAGCGGCACGGCAAACCCCACCGGGAGCAAGACCAAATAGGGGCGGCAGGCCGGGCAACCGGCAGCGGTGTTTCCGCGTCGCCGCCCGGGTCGGTCGCGCGAGGCGCCCGGTAACGGGCGTCCCAGAGGAATGGCCATCTCCCGCCTCCGGGCGGGGACAGAACCCGGCTTACAGGCCGTCTGACCCTGTATCGCCGCTCGGGCGACAAGTTTTGGACCCCGTGCCGCGAAATTTTCGCCATAGGTGTGGCGAATCCACAACACTAGCCCTTGCGTTGGAAACTGGTGAGCGCACAATAGATGTGGTGGTTAAGGTCTTCTGATTCCATGGAAATCGTCGAATGGCGTTGCTTCCCAGAAATCCCCATGGTATCCCACTGCATCCCGTTTAGCAGAAAACGCAGGAGCGTGGGGCACCGGCGGCGGGACGCAGAGGGACTCGGCCGTGGCATTTCGGTCGGAAATCCTGGTCAAGCTAGACAAGAAGGGACGGGCCCTGCTGCCTGCCGCCTTTCGCGACGAATTGCCGGCAGACGATCGGAGCGCCTTCGTGCTGTATCACTCGCCGAATCTCCCGGGAGTCGTGAACGGCAACTCGCGCCGGGGGTTCGATGCCATGCTTGATCGGCTCCGCCTGGAGGCTCTCGGCCCGAAGGGCGCCCTCAAGGTGGCGCTCGACGACGAGGAGTTCGACCCTGCCGGCTACCTCTCGGCAAGCTCGCGCACGGTCGCCATGGAGACTGACGGTCGCTTCACCATGCCGGGCGAGTTCGCCGAAGTGCTCGGGTCGAACGACGGCGTGATGCTGGTCGGCAAGGGCGACAAGTTCCAGTTGTGGAACCCCGCGCAGTGGCAGGCCCGTCGCGATGTGGATCGCGCCCGGATGGCAGCCTTCGTGCGCAGCCTGGCGGCGGGCGATCCGGCGAGGGGCGACGCATGAGCGAGCCCCGGCACGTCCCGGTGATGGTCAGGGAGGTTATCGCGGCGCTGCAGCCGCGCGCCGGTGCCCGATATCTCGATGGCACCTTCGGCGCCGGGGGCTACAGCACGGCGCTGCTCGACATCGCCCCCTGCCATGTCATCGCGCTCGATCGCGATCCCGATGCCATCGCCGCAGGCCAGGCGCTGGCAGAGCACTATGGCGATCGGCTGCGCCTCATCGAGGGCCGCTTCGGCGACATGATCGAGCTGCTTGCCGCCGAGGGCGTCGACGACGTCGACGGCGTGACGCTCGATCTTGGCGTGTCGTCGATGCAGCTCGACGAGGTCCATAGGGGCTTCTCGTTCCGGGCCTCCGGACCGCTCGACATGCGCATGGAGCGCAGCGGGTCGTCTGCCGCCGATCTGGTGAATGAAGCGGACGAGGCCGAGCTGGCCGACATCATCTGGCGCTACGGCGAGGAGCGGCGTAGCCGGCGGGTCGCCCGGGCCATCATCGAGGCGCGCCGCGACAAGCGCATCGAGACGACTGGGGAGCTGGCCGAGATCGTACGGCGCGCCGTCGGACCGCAGGGCAGGGACGGGAGCGATCCAGCGACGCGTACCTTCCAGGCGTTGCGGATTGCCGTGAACGACGAGCTGGGCGAGCTCGAGCGCGGCCTCCTCGGGGCTGGGCAGATGCTGGCGCCCGGCGGTCGTCTGGCGGTGGTCTCGTTCCATTCGCTCGAGGATCGTGCGGTCAAGGATTTCGTTCGCAGCCGTGCCGGCCGCGTGCCGGCGCCGTCGCGTCACCTTCCGCCACTCGAGAGCCGCCCTGCGGAGCTGCGCGATCTGACGCGCAAGCCGACCCTGCCGTCGCCGGCAGAGGTGGCCGCCAACCCGCGGGCGCGCTCGGCGCGGCTGCGGGTCGCCGAGAAGATCGCAGCCGGCACGGTCGAGGCCGGCCCGATCGGGGCGGGCGTCGCATGATTCACCGTGGGCTTCTGTTCTGGTCGGTCGCCGCCGTCGCGACGGCGGTGGGCCTGTTCGCGGTAAAATACAAGGTGCAGGATCTCGAGGAGCGCATCGACCGTACCAACTACAAGATCGTCGAGAGCCAGCAGGCGACGCACATCCTGCGAGTCGAATGGGCTCATCTCAACGAGGCCGAGCGCATCGAGCGGCTGGCCGGCAAGTATCTCCAGCTCGAGCAGGCCTCGATCAAGCAGGTCATCCGCCTCGAATCGTCAAAACCAGAATCTGTCCCCCCGCGGCGCGATCCACCATCTTCCCCCCCACGTACGGGCAACGACGTCCCCTCGTCGACTTTGCCCGGTGGTGGTCGCTCCGCAGCGGAGGCCGGCAGCCCCTCGCCGGCCTCCGCACCCCTACCCGGGCGTTCTTCCGGACCCACGACGCCCCCTCGACCGGCCTCGATCCAAGAGCCGGCCAAATCGGGTCCGGTTGGCGAAGGCCAAAGCACCGTGACTTCCATCGATGAGATCCTCTCGAGAAACGAAGGGGGCCGCCGGTGAAGCTTTGGCGCAAGAAGGCCTCGCCCGAACCGGCCGCCGCGGCAATCGCGGCGGCCGGCGCGCGTTATGGTTCTCCGCAGGATCGCCTGAAGGGCGACGTGCAGGAGACCGCCCGCCAGCGCCTCGTCGTGGCGTCGGCGGTATTTGCCGTGGTCTTTGCGGCGGTCGCGCTGCGGATGGGCTACGTGTCGCTGCTCCGCGACGGCGCCGAGCCGACGCAGCGCGTTGCCGTGCGGGGCGGCTCGGTCCAGTCCGAGCGCGCCGATATCGTCGACCGCAGCGGCGCGGTGCTGGCGACGTCGGTGCCGGTGATGTCGTCCTTCGTCAACCCGCGGCTGCTGATCGATCCGCAAGATGCGGCGCGCAAGATCGCCGGCGCGTTGCCCGACCTCAAGTACAACGAGGTGCTGGAAAAGCTCGACCCGGAGAAGACCTTCGTATGGATCAAGCGGGGGATGAGCCCGCGCGAGCACGATCTGGTCAATCGGCTGGGCATCCCTGGGCTGGAGTTCCAGGCTGAGGAGCGACGCATCTACCCGCAGGGCACCGTGGCTGCGCACATCCTGGGCTATGCCAGCATCGACAATGCCGGCCTGGCGGGGGTCGAGCGCTTCTTCGACCAGCAGCTCCAGAGCGGCGAGACCATCCAGCTCGCCATCGACCTGCGACTTCAGCGCATGCTCGAGCGCGAGATGGTCCGCGCCGTTCAGAAGTTCTCGGCGATCGGTGCAACGGCAGTCGTCATGGACGCCACGAACGGCGAGATTCTCGCCATGGCGTCCTTGCCGACCTACGATCCCAACTCGGCCAAGACCATCACCAACGAGGCGCTGTTCAACCGCGCCACGCTCGGCGTCTACGAGCAGGGCTCGTCCTTCAAGATCTTCAACACCGCGATGGCCCTCGACACCGGCCGGGTGAATCTGACCACCATCTACGACGCGACCTCGCCGATCCGGATCGACCGCTTCACCATCAACGACGACCATCCGCAGCGCCGGCCGCTCAACGTTTCCGAGACCTTCAAGTTCTCGTCCAACATCGCGTCGGCCAAGATGGCCGTCGACATGGGCATCGAGACCCAGCGCGCGTTCTTCGACAAGATCGGCTTCCTGAAGCCGCTCCACACACAGCTTCCCGAGGTCGCGTCGCCGCTCTATCCGCGGCACTGGAAGACCATCAACGCCATGACCATTGCCTTCGGTCACGGCATCTCGGTGACGCCGCTGCATCTGGCGACCGGCTCGGCGGCGATGGTCAATGGCGGGCTGCTGTACCCCCCGAGCCTCGTCAAGCGCACCGCCGCCGGCAGCCCGGGACGCCGTGTCATCCAGGCCAAGACGTCGACCCAGATGCGCCAGCTGCTGCGCCTCAACGTCGTCGAGGGTACGGGCAAGAGGGCCGACGTGCCGGGCTACGAGGTCGGCGGCAAGACCGGCACCGCCGAAAAGCCGTCGCGCGGCGGCTATCGCCAGAAGGCCCTGATCAGCACCTTCGTCGGCATGTTCCCGATGAATGATCCCAAGTTCATCGTCCAGGTGTCGCTCGACGAGCCCAAGGGTATTGCCGAGACCGGCGGGTACGCCACCGCCGGCATGGTGGCGGCGCCGAGCGTCAAGGTCATCATCGAGAACATCGTGTCGCTTTACGGCATCCTGCCGAGCGACCCGAAGGAGGGGCTGCCGCCGATCGCAATCGCCTCGATGCCGATACCGTCATCGCCCCCGCCGCAGCAATTCACGCCCGTGAGCGCCCGGCATCGCGGCTCGCAGGAACAGCGCAAAGCGCTGCCCGTGCGGCCCGGCCCGAACCAGACGGCGGCCGCCCCCGTAGCGGGACCGGGTCGCGTTGCTGCTGAGTGAGCTCATGCGCGGCACTTCCGCGGTCGACGACGCCCGCGCGCCGAGCACCTTGCCAAGCCATGCCGACAAGCCCGGACTGCAGGGACAGGCCGATCCCGATCTCGCCGGCCTGACCCTCGACTCGCGCCAGGTGAGGCCAGGCTACCTGTTCGCCGCCCTGCCAGGCACGCGCCAGGATGGCGCCGCCTACGTGGCCGAGGCCGTGCGCCGCGGCGCGACGGCGATCCTCGCTGCGTCCGACGCCGCGTTGCCGCCGCTCGGGCCTGCCATCACAGTCTTGCGCGACGTCAATCCGCGCCGGCGAATCGCCTTGATGGCGGCAGCCTTCGCGGGGTTGCAACCGGCCACCATCGCGGCCGTCACGGGCACCAACGGCAAGTCCTCGACGGTGCATTTCGTGCGCCAGATCTGGACGGCGCTGGGCTCGACCGCGGCGAGCGTCGGCACGCTCGGCATCGTGTCGCCGGGTTTCACGCGTCCGGCAGGTCTGACGACGCCCGACCCGGTTCAGCTTCACGAGGATATTGCGGCCCTGGCGCGCGAAGGCGTCGACCACCTTGCGATCGAGGCGTCGAGCCACGGTCTCGACCAGCACCGGCTCGACGGCCTGCGTCTGTCGGCCGCCGCCTTCACCAACCTGACCCACGAGCACCTCGACTATCACAAGTCGATGGACGGCTATTTCGCCGCCAAGGCGCGGCTGTTCGAGGAGCTCTTGCCGAGCGGTGGAACCGCAATCGTCAATGCAGACAGCGATCGTGCCGAGGCAATCGCGGAGATCTGCCGTCGCCGTGGCGTGCGGTGCTGGAGCTATGGTGCCCAGGGCCGCGAGCTTCGCCTGCTCGATGACGTGCCGGTGGAGGCAGGCCAGAGTCTCACCGTCGAGGTGCTGGGCCGGCGGCACGTGGTCGTGCTGCCGCTGGTTGGCGGCTTCCAGGCGTCGAATGCCCTGGCCGCGCTCGGCCTGGTGATCGCCACGGGTGGTGACGTCGAGCGTGCCGTTGGGGCGATGACGCGGCTCAGCGGTGCGCCCGGTCGCCTGCAGCTCGTCGCCCGGCATCGCTCGGGCGCGGCTGTGTATGTGGACTATGCCCACAAGCCCGAAGCTCTCGCCACCGTGCTCGCCACGATGCGGCCCTTTGCCAAGGGGAAGCTCGTCGTTGTGTTCGGCTGCGGTGGGGATCGGGATCGGGCCAAGCGGCCTGTCATGGGCGAGATTGCCACGCGTCTCGCCGATCTTGCCCTCGTCACCGACGACAACCCGCGCAGCGAGGAGCCGGCGGCGATCCGGGCGGAGATCGTTCGCGGCATCCCCGGCGATCGGAAGAACTGGGTCGAGGTGCTTGGCGGCCGTCACGTCGCCATCGAGCAGGCAATGGCCGCACTCGGCTCGTCCGACGATCTCCTGCTGATTGCCGGCAAGGGCCACGAGACCGGGCAGACCATCGCCGGCGTCACCCATCCGTTCGACGACGCCGAGGTGGCCCGCGAGCTCGCCGAGGCGGCCCCGTGAGCGCCCTGTGGACCTCCGACGAGATCGCCCGCGCCGTCTCGCCGGTGGCAATGACGGGGCCTTTCGAGGCGAGCGGCGTCACCTTCGACAGCCGCGCCATAGCGCCGGGGGACCTATTCTTCGCCCTCGCTGGCGAGACCACCGACGGCCACGCCTTCGTGATCGACGCCTTCGCGCGCGGGGCGGTGGCGGCCGTGGTTGCGCGCGATGTCTCCGGCGCCCCGGGCAATCTCGTCCGGGTGCCCGACACGATGAAGGCGCTGGTCGATCTCGGGCGCGCGGGACGGCGGCGCAGCAGCGCGCGCATCGCCAGCGTCACCGGGTCGGTCGGCAAGACCAGCACCAAGGATGCGCTGCGCGCGCTCCTGTCGGCGCAGGCGACGACGGCGGCGAGCGCGGCGAGCTTCAACAACCATGTCGGCGTGCCGATCAGCCTCTGCCGATTGCCGCGCGAGGCGCGTTACGGCGTGTTCGAGATCGGCATGAATCATCCCGGCGAGATCGAGCCGCTGGCCCGCCAGGTCGAGGCCCATGTCGGCGTGATCACGACGGTGGGGCCTGTCCATGTCGGCTATCTCGGATCGGAGGAGGCGGTGGCCGACGAGAAGGCCTGCCTGTTTGCCGGCATGGCCGAGGGCGCGGTGGCGGTGCTCAATCGCGACATCGTCCACTACGGGCGGCTGGCCGACCATGCGCGCCGATTCGGCGTTTCTCGCATCGTCGGCTTCGGGCGCAGCAGTGCCGCCGAGGCGCGGCTTGTCTCGTGCTCACTGCAGGATTCGGGAAGCGATGTTGTCGCGTTGATTCACGGCCGTCGCATCGAGTATCGCATCGGTGCCGCGGGCGAGCACTGGGTGCTGAACAGCCTGGCGGCGCTGGCGGTCGTCGATGCGTTGGGAGCCGACATCGACGCGGCGGCGGCAGCGCTCGGCGCAGTCGGCGCGTCGCCCGGACGGGGCGCCCGGCGCATGCTCAAGTTCGGCGGCGGAACCGTCGAGCTGCTGGACGAGAGCTACAACGCCAACCCGATGTCGGTGCGGGCGATGCTGGCAGTGCTGGCTCGGACCGAGCCGGTCGGGACGGGACGGCGGCTGCTGGCGATGGGCGACATGCGCGAGCTCGGCGAGGGTGCGGACGAGTACCATGGCGGGCTGGCGGAGGCGGTCGCGGCGAGCGGCGCGGCGAAAGTCTTCCTGTGCGGCCCGCACATGGCAGCGCTGTGGCGGAGGCTGGGGCCGGAGCAGCGCGGCGTGCATCGGCCGGATTCGCAGTCGCTTGCCGGCGACGTCGCGGGCGCGCTGCGGGAGGGGGATGTCATCGCGGTGAAGGGATCGCTGGGCTCTAAGATGAAGGTCGTCGTGGATGCCATCCTGGCAGCCAGCGGTGGAGAGGCGGGGCGCTAGGATGGTTTACAACTTTCTCTACCCGCTGGCCGACATGTTCGGTCCGTTCAACCTTTTCCGCTACCTGACCTTTCGCTCGATCGCGGCATTCCTGACCGCGCTCGTGCTGAGCTTCCTGATCGGCGGTGGCCTGATTCGCTGGTTGCGCAGCAAGCAGGGCCAAGGCCAGCCGATCCGCCACGATGGTCCGGCGAGCCATCTGGTGACCAAGAAGGGCACCCCGACCATGGGGGGGCTGTTGATCCTGATCACCCTCACCACGGCGACCCTGCTGTGGGCCGACCTCACCAATCGCTATGTCTGGATCGTTCTCGGCGTCACCCTGGCGTTTGGCGCCGTTGGCTTCTGGGATGACTTCCTGAAGGTGACCAAGCTCAACCCCAAAGGCGTGCCGGGCAAGATCAAGCTCGTCTTCTCGATCGCCGCCGCCGCGTGGGCGGCATGGCTGATCGCGCAGTCCTCGCCCGCGCCGTTGCGCTACATGCTTGCGGTGCCGTTCTTCAAGGACCTCCTGGTGCCGCTCACGGTGGTGGGCTTCATGGCGTTCGCGGTTTTGGTGATGGTCGGTGCATCGAATGCCGTGAACCTGACCGACGGCCTCGACGGCCTGGCGATCGGCCCGGTGATCATGGCGTCGGCCGTGTTCGGCCTGATCGCCTACGTGGTCGGTAACACCATCCTCACGAACTACCTGTTTCTGCATCATGTCCCGCGCACGGGCGAGCTGGCCGTGCTGCTCGCCGGCCTGATTGGCGCCGGCCTCGGATTCCTCTGGTTCAACGCTCCGCCGGCCATGGTCTTCATGGGCGATACAGGGTCGCTCGCGTTGGGCGGGGCGCTCGGCGCGGTGGCTGTCGTCACCAAGCACGAGATCGTGCTCGCCATCGTCGGCGGCCTGTTCGTGCTCGAGACGGTGTCGGTGATCGTCCAGGTCCTGTCCTACAAGCTTACCGGCAAGCGGGTGTTCCGCATGGCGCCGCTGCATCATCATTTCGAGCAGAAGGGCTGGGCCGAGCCGACGATCGTCTTCCGCTTCTGGATCATTGCCGCCATCCTGGCGATGGCCGGCCTCGCCACCTTGAAGCTTCGGTGAGCCGATGATCGATCTCACCGCGCTCGAAGGGTCGTCGTACGTCGTGCTGGGGCTGGCACGCTCCGGGCTGGCGACCGTGCGCGCCCTGGGGGCGGCCGGGATCGACTGCATCGCCTGGGACGACAACGCGCCCGCGCGGGAGGCGGCGGAGAAGGCTGGAATGCCGGTGGTCGACCCTGCGTCGGTCGATTGGTCGCGCCAGTCGGCGCTGATCATAAGCCCGGGCATTCCCAGCAGGCTCCCCAAGCCCCATCCGGTGGCGACCGCGGCGCGCGCCGCAGGCAAGCCGATCATTTGCGACATCGAGCTCCTGGCGCGCGCCCAGCCGCAGGCGCGCTTCGTCGCCATCACCGGAACCAACGGCAAGTCGACGACGACCGCGCTGATCGGCCACATCCTCGGCCAGGCGGGCCTCGCCTGCGAGGTCGGCGGCAATATCGGCCGCGGGGCGCTCGATCTCGCGCCGCTCGGGGCGGGCGGCACGTACGTGCTCGAGATGTCGTCCTACCAGCTCGAGCTGCTGCAGACCTTCCGCGCCAATGTGGCGGTGTGGCTCAACATCACGCCGGACCACATCGACCGCCACGGCGACCTCGCCGGCTATGTCGCGGCCAAGGAACACATCTTCGACCGCCAGCAGACCGGCGACTGCGCCGTGATCGGCATCGACGACGAGGCCTCGCGCGCGATCTACCGCCGGATGTCGTCGCGTCCGGGCATCGCGGCGATTCCGGTCGGCCGGGAAGTGGCGGGCGGCGGCATGTCGTTCCGAGCCGGCCGGCTGGTCGATGCCGACGGCCATTCCGCCGACTTCACCGACGTGCCGACCCTGCCGGGTGACCACAATGCGCAGAATGCCGCCTGCGCCTGGGCAGCCTGCCGCTGGCTCGAGGTGCCCTGCGAGAGGATTGCCGCGGGGCTCAGGAGCTATCCGGGCTTGCCGCATCGCCAGGAGCAGGTCGCCGAGGTCGGCGCGGTGATCTATGTCAACGACAGCAAGGCGACCAACGCCGACGCTACGGCGCGCGCCTTGTCGTCCTATCGCGACATCTACTGGATCCTGGGCGGGCAGGCGAAGGAGGGCGGCGTGGCGCCGCTGGCGGAGTATTTCGGTCGCATCCGGCACGCCTTCCTGATCGGCGAGGCGACCGAGCTGTTCGCCGGCCAGCTCGAGGGCAAGCTGGCCTACAGCCGGTGCGGCGACCTGCAGTCGGCGCTCGGGGCCGCGCATGCGCAGGCCCAACGCGACCTGGCGGCACGGGGCGGCCGACGTGGCGTCGTGCTGCTCTCGCCGGCCTGCGCCTCGTGGGATCAGTGGAAGAGCTACGAGCACCGCGGCGATGCGTTCCGCGCCATGGCTCGTGCCCTACCGGGGGCACGGCAATTGGGGAGGGCGGCGTGATTCAGGTACCCCGCGACGATCGCAGCGTCATCGGCCAATGGTGGTGGACCGTCGATCGATGGTCGCTCGGCGGTATCCTGGCGATCATGGCGTTCGGCGTGCTGCTGACCCTCGCCGCATCGCCGCCGGCCGCCGAGCGCATCGGCGCCGACACCTTCGTCTTCGCCCGGCGGCAGTTCCTCTTTCTGCCGCTCGCGCTGTTGCTGATGCTGGCGATTTCGCTCGCCTCGCCGCGGCACATCCGCCGTCTGTCGCTGATGGTGTTCTGCGGCAGCGTCCTGCTGCTTGCCGCCACCTTCGTCATCGGCGTCGAGATCAAGGGCGCGCGCCGCTGGATCTCCGTGCCGGGCCTGTCGAGCATCCAGCCCTCCGAGTTCGTCAAGCCCAGCCTGGCGGTGATCTCGGCGTGGCTGCTGGCGCAGAGTCGCGCCGAGCGCCGGGCGCCGGGCTATATCCTCTCGACCCTGCTGGTCGGCGGCGTGCTCGCCCTGCTGGTGATGCAGCCCGACCTCGGCATGAGCGTCGTCGTCGCCGTCGTGTGGGCCATTCAGCTCTTCGTCGTCGGCCTGCCGGTGTGGATCGCGGCGATCGGCGCGATCGCCGGCGCCGCGTCGCTGGTCGGCGCCTACTTCGTCTTCCATCACGTGCGCAGCCGCTTCGACCGCTTCTTCGATCCGACGTCGGGCGACAACTACCAGGTCAACACCTCGCTCGAAGCCTTCATGAACGGCTCCCTGTTCGGCCGCGGCCCGGGCGAGGGGACCGTGAAGGCGCAGCTGCCCGATGCGCACACCGATTTCATCATGGCGGTTGCCGGCGAGGAGTTCGGCCTGATCGTCTGCCTGATGATCCTCGCCCTGTTCGCCTTCGTGACCCTGCGGTCGCTGTCGCGCGCGTCCAGGGAGACCAGCCTGTTCATCACCCTGGCGGCGACCGGCCTTGCCGTGCAGTTCGGCCTGCAGGCTGCCATCAACATGGCCTCGACCATCCAGCTCATTCCCGCGAAGGGCATGACGCTGCCCTTCATCTCCTATGGCGGCTCGTCGGCGCTGGCGATGGCGATCTGCATCGGCATGCTGCTGTCGCTCACGCGCGAGCACGCCGGCCTGCGAGAGGCGGTGTGATGGCGGAGCTGCGCCCAGTCGTCCTGGCGACCGGCGGAACCGGCGGCCATGTGTTCCCCGCCGAGGCGCTGGCGGGCGAGCTCGAGGCGCGAGGCGTGCCGTTCACTCTGGTGACCGACACGCGCGGCCGCCAGTGGCAGGGCGCGCTGGCGCGCCGGCCGGTTCACTACGTCCATTCGGCCAGCCCGACCGGCTCGCCGATCCGTCGCGCGATGGCCCTGCTGTCGCTGGCGCGGGGGCTGGCCGACGCCTGGTGGGCGCTCGGTCGCATCCATCCGTCGGCCGTGGTCGGCTTCGGGGGCTATGCCTCGGTTCCGACCATGATTGCCGCCCGCCTGCGCCGGCTGCCCGCCGTGCTGCACGAGCAGAACGCCGTGCTGGGCAAGGCCAACCGCCTCGTCCAGGGTGGCGCGGCGCGGGTGGCGACGTCGTTCAGCCCGACGCGCCACGTTGCCGAGGGCGATCGGCGGGCGCGGCTGGTGGGCAACCCGGTTCGCGAGCCGGTGCGTGCTTTGCGCGGCCTGCCCTATCGTCCGCCGGGCGAGGGCCGCGTCATCGATCTCGTGGTGTTCGGCGGCAGCCAGGGGGCGGCCTCGTTCGGCAAGGTCGTGCCCGACGCCTTGCTGTCGCTGCCCGCGCCGACGCGCCGGCGCCTGCGCGTCGTCCAGCAGTGCCGGCCCGAGGATCTCGGCGCCGTGCGCGAGCGCTATGGCAAGGTCGGCATGGTGGCGGAACTGGCGCCATTCTTTCCCGACCTGCCGCAGCGCATCGCCGCGGCACATCTCGTGATCGGGCGCGCCGGCGCCTCGACGGTGGCCGAGCTGGCGACGATCGGCCGGCCGGCGATCCTGGTGCCGTATCCCCATGCCGCCGACGATCATCAGACGGCGAATGCCCGTTCCTTCGCCGCGTCCGGCGCCTGCATCGTGATTGCCCATGCAGACTTCACGGCGGAGGTCCTGGCCGGCCACCTGTCGGCGCTGTTCGACCAGCCGCAGCGGCTGGCGGACATGGCGGCGGCGGCCCATGCCGCCGGCCGTCCCGACGCCGCGGCACGCCTGGCCGACGTGGTCGGCGACCTGATCTCCGCTCCCGCTCTCTCACCGACAGGAGTCGCCGCATGAGGGCGATGCCGCTCGACATCGGACTGATCCACTTCGTCGGCATCGGCGGCATCGGCATGTCCGGGATCGCCGAGGTGCTGCACAACCTCGGCTACAAGGTGCAAGGCAGCGACATCGCCGAAAGCGCCAACACGCGCCGCCTGAACGGGCTCGGCATCAAGGTGGCGATCGGCCATCGCGCCGACAACATCGGCAGTGCCCAGGTCGTGGTCGTGTCGAGCGCGGTCAAGAAGGACAACCCCGAGGTGCTGGCCGCGCGCGCCCGCCTGGTGCCGGTGGTGCGGCGTGCCGAGATGCTGGGCGAGCTGATGCGGCTCAAATGGTCGATCGCGGTGGGCGGCACGCATGGCAAGACCACGACGACGTCGATGGTGGCGGCGATGCTGGATGCCGGCGGCCTCGATCCCACGGTCATCAACGGCGGCATCATCAATGCCTACGGCACCAACGCGCGACTGGGCGACGGCGACTGGATGGTGGTCGAATCGGACGAATCGGACGGCTCGTTCCTGCGCCTGCCGGCGACCATCGCCGTCGTCACCAACGTCGACCCCGAGCATCTCGACCACTACGGCACGTTCGATGCATTGCGCGAGGCCTTCGTGCGCTTCGTCGAGAACATTCCCTTCTACGGCTTTGCCGTGCTGTGCTCCGACCATCCCGAGGTCCAGGCGCTGATCCCACGTGTCGCCGATCGGCGCATCGTCACCTATGGAATCGGCGCCACCGCCGACGTTCGCGCCATCAACCTGCGGCTCGATCGCGGCGGCGCCGACTTCGACGTGATGGTGGAGAATCGCGCCAGCAACGAGTCGCGCGTCATGCCCGGCATGCGCTTGCCGATGTTCGGCCAGCACAACGTGCAGAATGCCCTGGCCGCGATCGCGGTGGCCCAGGAGATGGGGCTGCCCGACGAGACCATCCGCCGCGCCCTCGGCTCGTTCGCCGGCGTCAAGCGGCGCTTCACCAAGACCGGCGAGGCGCACGGCATCACGGTGATCGACGATTACGGCCACCACCCGGTGGAGATCGCCGCCGTTCTGCGTGCGGCCCGCCAGGCCTACGGCGGGTCGGGGCGCGTGATCGCGGTCATGCAGCCGCACCGCTACACGAGGCTGGCTGCGCTGAAGAGCGAGTTCGCCACCTGCTTCGCCGATGCCGACAGCGTGCTGATTGCCGATGTCTATGCAGCAGGCGAGGCGCCGATCGAAGGCGTGACCCGCGACATGCTGGTGGGGCTGGTGCGCCAGGCCGGCCATCGCGAGGCCGCTCCGCTCGGCACGCCGGGCGACTTGCCCGGCCTGATCTGGCAAATGGCGCGGCCAGGCGACGTCGTGGTCTGCCTCGGCGCCGGCAACATCACGGCGTGGGCGCACGCGTTGCCGGGACAGATCCAGCAGATGGCGGTCGAGCATGCCGGCCTGCGCAGCGTCGCCAACGATCAGGGATCGGCGGCATGATGGCGCTGAACGCCAACCGTCCTCATCTGATCGACCGGCTGCCCAGGCCGCGCGGCCGGCTGACGGCCGACGCGCCGCTGGGCTCCCAGACCTGGTTCCGGGCCGGCGGCCCGGCCGAGGCGCTGTTCCGCCCCGCCGATCGCGACGACCTCGCCTCATTCCTCGAGGCGCTCAGCCCCGACATTCCGGTGACCGTGCTCGGCGTCGGCTCGAACCTGCTGGTGCGCGACGGCGGCGTGAAGGGCGTCGTGGTGCGTCTGCTGAGGGAGTTCACCCGGATCGCCGTCGATGGCACGGAGGTGGTGGCGGGTGCCGGGGCGCTCGACCTCAACGTCGCGCTGACGGCGCGCGACCACGCGCTCGCCGGCCTCGAGTTCCTGAGCGGCATTCCCGGCACCATCGGCGGCGCCGTGGCGATGAACGCCGGAGCCTACGGCGGCGAGCTCGCGCCGGTGCTGATCTCGGCAGAGGCCGTCGATCGTCGCGGCGGCGTCCATCGCGCGACCTCCGCGGCCCTGGGAATGAGCTATCGCCATAGCAGCGCGCCGATCGACTGGATCTTCACCTCTGCGCGCCTTGCTGCGACCCAGGGCGACCAGCTGGCGATTGCCCGCCGCATCGCCGAGATCGACGCGGCGCGCCTCGACTCGCAGCCGCGCAGCCGGACCGGCGGCTCGACCTTCGTCAATCCGCCGGGCCACAAGGCCTGGGAGCTGATCGATCGGGCCGGCTGCCGCGGGCTGCGGATCGGCCAGGCTCAGGTCTCCGAGAAGCATTGCAACTTTCTGATCAACCTCGGCGCCGCCAGCGCTGCCGATCTCGAGGCCCTGGGCGAGGAAGTGCGCCGGCGCGTCCTCGACCACAGCGGAATCCAGCTCGAATGGGAGATCCGGCGCATCGGCGCGCCGGCCTCCGTTCCGACAGGAGCCCAAGCATGAAACCCACGGTCGCGGTCCTGATGGGCGGATGGTCGCCCGAGCGCGAGGTTTCCCTGGTGAGCGGAAGGGCGTGCGCCGAAGGGCTGCGCGAAGGCGGTTACGCGGTGGTCGAGTACGACGTGAAGCGGGATCTCCGGGCGTTGATCGACTTCCTGCGGCCGACTGGCGGCGGCGGCCCCGAGGTCGTGTTCAACGCCCTGCACGGCCGTTACGGCGAGGACGGTTGCATCCAGGGCGTCCTCGAGGTGCTGGCCGTGCCCTACACGCATTCCGGCGTGCTGGCTTCGGCGATCGCCATGGACAAGCCGATGGCGCGCAACGTCTTCCGCTCCCTCGGCCTGCGAGTCGCCGAGGGGCGGGTGGTCGAGCGGCGCGCGCTGGCCGTCGGCGATCCGATGCCCCGGCCCTACGTCGTGAAGCCGATCGATCAGGGCTCCAGCGTCGGCGTCCACATCGTGCGCAATGGCGACAATCTCGCTGCCGTGGAAATGGCAGAGGCGGCCTTCGGCGAGAAGGTGCTGGTCGAGAAGTTCGTGCCGGGCCGCGAGCTCACGGTCGCGGTGATGGGAGATCGGGCGGTCGCCGTGACCGAGCTGCGCCCGCGCACGCGCTTTTACGACTACGAGGCCAAGTACACCGACGGCGTCACCGAGCATCTGGTGCCGGCGCCGATACCCGGCGAGGTCTACGAGCTGGCCCGCGAATGGGCGCTGACGGCGCACCAGGCCCTGGGTTGCAGCGGGCTCAGTCGCACCGACCTGCGCTGGGACGACTCGCAGCCCGACACGTCTGGCCTCGTCGTGCTCGAGCTCAACACCCAGCCCGGAATGACGCCGCTGTCGCTGGCCCCGGAGCAGGCAAGATGGGCAGGCATCTCGTGGCCCGAGCTGATGACCTGGATGGTCGACAACGCGAGGCGTCCGCAGTGAACGCACCGGCCAAGGAGACACCGACCCGGCGGCGCGACTACGATCGCCGCAAGAAGCGCAGCGCGATGCGCAAGTCGGGCCGGCCGCTGTGGCGCCAGCCGATGATGCTGGGTGTGGTCGTCCTGCTGCTCGGGTGTGGCGGAGGCGCCGGCTGGTGGGCGTGGCACGAGGGCTGGCTGATCGAGGCGCGCAGTCGCGTGGACTCCGTGGCGCGGAGCGTGATCGGCGCAATCACGCCATTCCGGCTGACCGACGTCACGGTCGAGGGGCGCGACTACGTCGAGCGAAGCGCCATCCTGAGCGCCCTCGACGTCAAGCCGGGCGATTCACTGCTCGGCGTCGACCTGCAGGCCTCGCGTCAGCGGCTCGAGGCGATCGACTGGGTGGCGAGCGCGACCGTCGAACGCCGCCTGCCGGACACGCTCTACGTCACGCTCAAGGAGCGCCGCGCCGTGGCGATCTGGCAGAGCGGCACGGAGTACACGCTTATCGACCGCGACGGCCGCACCGTCCGTGCGAGCCGCATGCCGCCGGGCGCGGAGACCCTGCTGTTGCTGTCGGGGACCGGCGCGCCCGAGAACGTCGGCGAGTTGCTCCTGCTGCTCGCCTACGAGCCGGTCGTGGCGCGCCAGCTGCGCGCGGCGGTATGGGTCGGGCAGCGACGCTGGAACCTCGTTCTCAACAACGGCGTCGAGATCTGGCTGCCCGAGGAGGACGCGGTCGCGGCGCTGAAGCAGCTCGCCAAGCTCGATGGCCAGCACAGGTTGCTGTCGCGCGAGTTCGGCGTGGTCGATCTCAGGCTGCCCGACAAGCTCTATCTCCGGAAAGGTATCGTCGGCGGCCAGCCCTTGCAGGGGCCGGTGTGACAGCGGTGGCGTCCGGGGTGTACGTGTAGCGAGGGGGATGAAACGTGGCGAAGACCAGAAACGGCGTGGTTGCCGCGCTCGACATCGGAACCAGCAAGGTGGTGTGCTTCGTGGCGCGCGTCGACGGCCAGGGATTGCGCGTGGTCGGCATCGGCCATCAGCCTGCGCAGGGAATGCGGTCGGGAAACATCGTCGACATGGAAGCGGCCACGCGGGCCATCTCGTCGGCCGTGTCGACGGCCGAGGAGATGTGCGGCGAGCACGTGCGCGAGGTCATCGTCGGCGTGAGCGGCGGCTCGGCGGCGTCGCACAACCAGAGCCTCGAGGTGGCGATCGGGCATCACGAGATCGGCGAGCGCGACGTGCGACGCGTCCAGCAGCACATCCATCTGCCGGCCGAGACTGCCGACCGCGACATCATCCATTCGGAGGCGATCGGCTACTCGGTCGACGGCACGCCGGTGCGCGACGCACGCGGCATGTTCGGCGAGCGGTTGGGCGTCGATGTCCATCTCGTCACGGCGGCGAGCGGGTCGATGCGCAACCTGCAGGTCTGTGTGCGGCGTGCCCATCTCGAGATCGCCGAGCGCGTCGTCGCAGCCCATGCGTCGGGCCTGAGCTCGCTGGTGTCCGACGAGCGCGATCTCGGCGTCACGCTGGTCGACATGGGCGGCGGCACGACGTCGATCGCCGTCTTCTACGAAGGCCATCTCGTGCATGTCGACAGCATCCCGGTCGGCGGCGATCACGTCACGCGCGACATCGCACGCGGCCTGTCGACGCCGCTCGCCCATGCCGAGCGCATGAAGACGCAGATCGGGCGCTCCGTCGCCAAGCCCAACGACGAGTACGACATCATCGACGTGCCGCTGATCGGCGAGGAGGATCGCACGCGGCCGAATCATATTCCGCGATCGATCCTGGTCGGGATCATTCGCCCGCGAATCGAGGAGACCTTCGAGCTGGTGCGCAGCCGACTCGAGGCGAGCGGTGTGGATAAGTTGGCGGGTGGTCGCACGGTGATCGTCGGCGGCGCGTGCCAGCTCGACGGCGTGCCCGAGGTGGCCGCCGCCATCCTCAACAAGAAGATCCGCATCGGCGCGCCGCTGCGCCTCGCCGGACTGGCGGATTCCACTGGCGGGCCGGCATTTTCCGCGGCGGCGGGCCTGCTCGCCTTCGCCCTGAACCATCACGCCATCGCGCAATCGCAGCCGGCGGCGGCAGAAGTGCCGTCGAGTCGAATCGGCCGCATTGGCAGTTGGATTAGGGAAAACTTTTAGGGCAATATGGCAATATGTAGTGTGGAGATGGGCAGTCCCCACAGGCTGTTGATAAGAATGAATAAACCCGGTCAATGGTGAAGGGCTTATCCAAGAATAGTCCACACCATCGCTCCGAGCAGATTACCCCTCGTTTGCGTGGAGAGAGCCAAATGACAATCAACCTCAGCCTCCCCCAGAAGGAGTCGGAGATCAAGCCGCGTATCACCGTCATCGGAGTCGGTGGCGCGGGTGGAAACGCCGTCAACAACATGATCAGCGCCGCGCTCGAAGGCGTCGAGTTCATCGTCGCCAACACCGACGCACAGGCGCTCGGCCAGTCGCTGGCCGATCGCCGGGTTCAGCTCGGGATCACCATCACCCAGGGCCTCGGCGCGGGCGCCCGTCCGGAGGTCGGCCGGCAGGCCGCCGAGGAGGCGCTGCCGGAGATTCTCCATCTGCTCGATGGCGCGAACATGGTGTTCGTCACGGCCGGCATGGGCGGCGGCACCGGCACCGGCGCGGCGCCGGTCATCGCTGCGGCGGCGCGCGAGCAGGGTATCCTCACCATCGGCGTCGTCACCAAGCCGTTCCACTTCGAGGGCCGCCGCCGAATGCAGGCCGCCGAGCAGGGCATCACCGAGCTCGAGAAGGTGGTCGACACGCTGATCGTCATCCCCAATCAGAACCTGTTCAAGATTGCCAACGAGAAGACGACCTTCGCCGACGCCTTCAAGATGGCCGACGACGTGCTGCACATGGGCGTGCGTGGCGTTACCGACCTCATGGTCATGCCGGGCCTGATCAATCTCGACTTCGCCGACATCCGCACGGTGATGGGCGAGATGGGCAAGGCGATGATGGGTACCGGCGAGGCCGAGGGGCCGGACCGCAGCCGCGTCGCCGCCGAAAGCGCGATCTCGAACCCGCTGCTGGAAGACCACTCGATGAAGGGCGCGCAGGGCGTGCTGATCAACATCACGGGTGGCCTCGACATGACCCTGCACGAGGTCGACGAAGCGGCCAACCGCATCCGCGAGGAAGTCGACGCAGACGCCAACATCATCTTCGGCTCGACCTTCGACGCCAGCATGCAGGGCCGCATGCGCGTGTCCGTGGTCGCCACCGGCATTGCGACCCTGGCCGCCCAGCAGCCGGCCCCCAACTATCTTTCGCTCGACATGAATCGCCCGCTGCAGACCGGGCAGCCGGCGCTCCGGACCGCCGCGCCGGTCGGCCGGGTCGCCATGCCCGCCGCCGCCGCCGCCGCGCCAATGGCGCCGCCGATCGCTGTCGCGCCGGCGCCGCTGCCGCCTGCGCCGCCGCCTCCTCTCGCGCCGCCGATCGCCGCCGCCGAGAGCCCGCCGAGGCCGGCCGTCGCGCCCGCCATGGCTGCCGCGCCGCCGATCGAGTACGCCGATCTGCCACCGGTCGCCGAGCCGGAGTTCGACGTGCCGGTAGCGCCGCCGGTTGCCGCCGCGCCGCCTCCCCCGCCGGTTCCGGTCGCACCGCCAGCCCCGGTCGCCGCCGCGCAACGGCCGCTGGTCGACGAGAACGATTGGCGGGTCAATCGGCCCGCTCCCAAGGCCCCGGCGCGTGCCGATGCGGCGGCCCGTCCGATGGCGGCGCGCCCGGCGGTCGAAAGCCGGGCGCCGAACCTGTTCCAGCGCATCACCGGCGCCTTCGCCTCGGCCAAGCCCGCGACGCCGTCCGTCGCGGTCAGCGCGCCGGTCGCTGCCGAGCCGCCGGCGGCGCGCAACGTCGCCGAGAATGTCGTCCCGGTCGCCCAGAAGCCCGCCGGTCGCCCGGCGCCTGTCCAGACCTCGATCAGCCTCGAAGTCACGGAAAGGGCCAAGCCGGCACGCGACGACGACGACCTGCAGATTCCGGCATTCCTGCGTCGCCAGGCCAACTGATGCAGGCTTGGTGACCGAACCTCCTGCATACTCCACGCATTCTTCGAGGGGCCTTGCGGCCCCTCTTTTTTTCGCCTCGGCATGATATAACGCATCGCCACGAAATCTGCGGTCAGGGAATGTCGAAAGCGGTATCACGAAAGGCATGGAGAGGGTTCGCCGGATTGGCGCTGTGCGCGTCGTTCGCGCTTGCGGGGTGCGGCTCGTCCGACGACGACGTCAACTACGTCGAGCAGCCGGTCGAGGTGCTCTACAACAATGCCCTCGATGAGCTGGGAGCGCAGGAGTACAAGGCGGCGGCCAAGGGCTTCGAGGAAGTCGACCGCCAGCATCCCTACTCGGTGTGGGCGACCAAGGCGCAGATCATGGCGGCCTTTGCCTACTACCAATCCAACAAGTACGACGAGGCGATCATCGCGCTCGACCGGTTCATCCAGCTTCATCCCGGTCATCGAGATATTCCGTACGCCTACTACCTGAAGGCGTTGTGCTATTATGAGCAGATTTCCGATGTCGGTCGCGATCAACGCATGACGCAGCAGGCGCTCGAAGCGCTGGCCGAGGTGGTGAAGCGCTTCCCGGAGTCACCCTATGCTCGCGACTCCCGGCTCAAGGTCGAGCTGGCGATCGACCATCTCGCCGGCAAGGAAATGGCGGTCGGCCGATTCTATCAGCAGCACCAGCAGTACGTCGGCGCGATCAACCGCTATCGCGTGGTAATCGAGCGCTACCAGACGACGACACATGTGCCGGAGGCGCTGCACCGGCTGGTCGAAAGCTACCTGTCGCTCGGCGTGAAGAGCGAGGCCCAGGAAGCCGCTGCCGTGCTGGGCTACAACTTTCCCGGCAGCGAATGGTATCAGGACAGCTACTTCCTGATGACCGGCGAGGGCACCCCGGCGCCGACCGACGAGAAGCCCGGCTGGTTCTTCGGCCTGTTCTGACCGGGCTTGCATGCTGGTCTCGCTTTCGATCCGCGACTTCGTGCTGATCGAGAAGCTCGACCTCGATCTCGCTCGAGCGGACGGTGGCGGCCTGGGAGCGCTGACCGGCGAGACGGGGGCGGGCAAGTCCATCCTGATCGATGCGCTCGGTCTGGCGCTCGGCGGCCGGGCCGACTCCGGTGCGGTGCGACGCGGCGCGATGCAGGCTTCGGTCGCGGCGTCGTTCGACCTGCCCGGCGGCCATGCCGCGCGCCAGGTTCTGCGCGATCAGGCACTCGAGGTCGAGGACATCCTCACCTTGCGACGCCTGGTCGGGGCGGACGGGCGAGGCCGCGCGTTCGTCAACGACCAGCCGGTCTCGGTGGCCTTGCTTCGCAGGCTCGGCGGCACGCTGGTCGAGATCCAGGGCCAGATGGAGCAGCACGGCCTGCTCGACATGGGGACCCACCGCAGATCGCTCGATACATTCGCCGCACTCGAAGGCCACACTGGGGCGGTGCGGGCTGCGTGGCAGGCGTGGCGAGCCGCGGAACAGGCCTCCGCCGACGCAGCGTCGGCGGCCGAGGCGGCGCGGCGCGACGAGGAGTTCCTGCGGCACGCCGTAAAGGAGCTCGCCGCGCTGGCGCCGCAGGCCGACGACGAGGAGAATCTCACCCAGGAGCGGCAGGCGCTGCGCGCGGGTAGTGTCCTCGGCGAGACGCTGTCGCAGGCCCTCGGCGAGCTGGAGCACGGCCGCGGCGCGGTGGCGGCGCTGCGCGCCGCGCATCGGCTGATCGAGCGCCAGGCCGACAAGGCAGCGGGCCGCCTCGACACGGCGCTCGCGGCGCTGGATCGAGCGCTCAGCGAAGCAACCGAGGCCCAGGCGCAGGTCGAGGCGGCGCGCGAGTCGCTGGACGTCGATCCGACACGGCTCGACAAGATCGAGGAGCGCCTGTTTGCCCTGCGCGCACTCGCGCGCAAGCACGGGGTGCCGGTAGCCGAGCTCGCGGCGCTCGCCGAGAGATTCGCGAGCCAGCTTGCGGCGCTCGACGACGGCGAAGCGCAGCTGATTCGACTGGCGGCTGAAGCCAGGGCGGCGCGCGCCGCCTATGTCGATGCGGCCGAGCGCCTGGCGGTGGCGCGTCGCAAGGGTGCCGTCAGGCTCGACAGGGCCGTCGCTGCCGAGCTGGCGCCGCTGCGGCTGGAGAAGGCGAGGTTCGTGACCGGAATCTCGACCCTGCCCGAGACCGAATGGTCCGAGCACGGCACGGAGCGCGTCCAGTTCCTGGTGGCAACCAATCCCGGCGCGCCCCCTGCTCCGATCGCCCGGATCGCCTCGGGTGGCGAGCTGTCACGCTTCCTGCTGGCTTTGAAGGTCTGCCTCTCCCGTGTGGGCGACGCAGCGACAATCGTGTTCGACGAGGTCGATTCGGGTATCGGAGGCGCCACGGCGACGGCGGTCGGCGAGCGTCTGCGGCGGTTGGCAAAGGATGTCCAGGTCCTGGTGGTCACCCATTCGCCGCAGGTCGCCGCCCTGGCCGATCGGCAATGGCTGATCCGCAAGACGACGACCCGAAATGCCGCCAGCACCGACGTGCTGGCGCTCGATGCCGTGGGCCGTCGCGAGGAGATCGCGCGCATGCTGGCGGGCGCCGAGGTAACGGCCGAGGCGCGCGCCGCGGCGGACCGCCTGCTCGCGGCGGCAGGGTAGGAGGGGAGGGTACGATGTCGCGAGCCGCCAAGGTCGTCGCCGCGGTCGCCGTGGACGATCTGACCGCTCGCCAAGCGCGTGCCGAGCACAAGCGCCTCGTCGGCGAGATCGCGCATCACGACAGGCTCTATCATGAGCAGGATTCGCCGGAAATCTCCGATGCCGAGTACGACAGGCTGCGCCAGCGGCTGAAGGCCATCGAGGCGCGTTTCCCCGAGCTCGCCGATTCGTCCAGCCCGACCCAGACGGTCGCACCGACGCCTACCACGGCGTTCGCCAAGGTGCGCCATGGCCGGCCGATGCTGTCGCTCGACAATGCCTTCAGCGACGAGGAGTTGCAGGCCTTCCTCGATCGCGTGCGGCGCGGCCTCGAGCGGGAAACCGACCTGGCACCCGATGCCGAGATCGCGTTCGCGTGCGAGCCCAAGATCGACGGACTGTCAATCAGCCTGCACTACGAGGACGGCGAGTTCATCGTCGGCGCGACTCGCGGCGATGGCACGACCGGCGAGGATGTCACCGCCAACCTGCGCACTGTCGAGGACATCCCTCATCGCCTGGGAGGCAAGCCGCCGCGGGCGATCGACGTGCGCGGCGAGATCTACATGGAGCGCAGGGCGTTCCAGCAAATGAACGAACGGCAGGAAGCGGCCGGTGAGAAGAGCTTCGCCAACCCACGCAACGCCGCGGCAGGATCGTTGCGCCAGCTCGATGCCGGGATCACGGCGACGCGACCTTTGCGCTTCTTCGCCTATGCCTGGGGAGAGGCCGAGCCGCGTTCGTGGAAGACCCACAGCGAGTATCTCGATCTGCTGAAGCAGTGGGGCTTCAAGGTCAATCCGCTCTCCAGGTTCTGTCGCACGGCGAGCGAGGTGCGCGACTTCTATCGCACGATCGCCGTCCAGCGGCCGTCGCTGCCCTATGACATCGACGGCGTCGTCTACAAGGTAGATCGCATCGACTGGCAGGAGAGCCTGGGCTTCGTCAGCCGCGCACCGCGCTGGGCGATCGCCCACAAGTTCCCGGCCGAGCAGGCCCGAACGCGGCTGAACGGCATCGTGATCCAGGTCGGGCGTACCGGTGCGCTCACGCCGGTGGCTGACCTCGAGCCGGTCAATGTCGGCGGGGTCATGGTCGCGCGAGCTACCCTGCACAATGCCGACGAGATCGCGCGGCTCGATGTGCGTGTCGGCGACATGGTGATCGTGCAGCGCGCCGGTGACGTCATACCGCAGGTGCTGGGCTATGTGCCCGAGGAGCGCCCGGCCAGGACGCACAAGTTCCACTTTCCGACCCATTGCCCGTGTCCGTTGCGCACGGAGGTTCGCAGCGAGGAAGGTGGGGTGGTACGCCGCTGCACCGGCGGGCTGGAATGCCCGTTCCAGCAGGTCGAGCGGCTGCGTCACCTCGTGTCGCGCAACTGCTTCGACATCGACGGCCTGGGCGGTACGCATATCGAGAATTTCTGGCGCGACGGCCTGCTGAAGATTCCCGGCGACATCTTCCGTTTGCCGGCGCGGGTCGACGACATCCGCAAGCGCGAGGGGTGGGGCGATCTGTCGGTGCGCAACCTGGTGGCCGCCATCGAGGCGCGACGCACAATTGCCCTCGACCGGTTCATCAATGCCATCGGCATTCCGTTGATCGGCGAGGCGACAGCCAAGGTACTGGCCCAAGAGTACGGCACAGCGGACATCTGGCTAGCGGAGATGTTGCAGGCCGCCGGCGAGCGCAACAGGGCACCTCAGGCGGTGAAGAAGGAAAAGGCCGCTGCCGAGGTTGGCGCCAGCTACGGCCGGCTATGCAACATCGAGCAGATCGGCGTCACCACGGCCGACGCGATGTGCGCTTTCTTCAGCGAAGGCCACACTGTCGACATCATCCGAGATCTGCTGGGCCAGCTCACGGTGCAGCCGGTCGAGCGACGCGCCGTCGCGGCAGACGCCAAGCTGCGCGACAAGATCGTGGTGTTCACCGGCGAGCTGGTATCGATGCCGCGCGACGCAGCCAAGGCGCGCGCCGAGGAGCTTGGCGCCAAGGTTACCGATTCCGTGTCGAAGCGGACCAGCCTCGTCGTCGTGGGCGAGAATGCCGGCTCCAAGGCGCGCAAGGCGGCCGAGCTCGGTATCCAGACCATGACCGAGGCGGAGTGGCTGGCGTTCTCGGCCGGATGAGCGGCCCCTCGGGCTAGGACCCGGGGTCCTTCAGGATCAGATTGTGCCCGCAGGTGCGCCGAGGTCGTCGTCCGAGAGCTTGTCTCCGCAGAGGCGAACGACGATGACGCACCCCCAAACAGAAAACGGCCGGGCTGAGCCCGGCCGTTCTCGATGATCAGCGCTACGGATCGTCTTACTGAATGACGATCTCGACGCGGCGGTTCTGCGGCTCGCGCACGCCATCGCCAGTCTGCACCAGCAAGCCCTGCTCGCCGCGGCCGATGACCGTGATGACGTTCGCCGGCACGCCGTTGCGCACCAGAGCATCCTTGACCGCGTTGGCGCGGCGCAGCGAAAGCGCCATGTTGTAGGCTTCCGGGCCGGACGTATCGGTGTGGCCGGTCGCCGTGATGCGGGCGTTGCCCTTGGCCTTGAAGGCGGCGGCGGCCTGGCCGATCGTCTGCAAGGCCTGCTGCGACAGGTTCGAGCGGTCCCAATCGAAGAACACCATGAACGACGGCGGGGCGACCGCGGCCGGCGGGGGCGGCGGGGGCGGAGCCGACGCGCCGAACTTGACCTGGACAGTCGCCATCAAGCTGATGTTGTTGTTGCTCCAGGCGCTGCCGAGAAAGTACGGGTTGCTCGTGCCGTAATAGCGGCCGTCGAGGTTGATTCGGAAGCCCGGCGCGAATTCGTAGCCGATACCGAGGATGCCCTGGAAGGCAAAGACCGTGCTGTGCAGCTGGTAGAAGGCGTCCACGAAGGCGACACCGGCGCCAGCGCCGATGTAGGGGATGACCGAACCGAAGCTGCGGAAGTCGTACAGCAGGTTGGCCATGACCGAGACCTGGCTGATCTGGCCGTTGATCGCCGCACCACGATAGTGCTGGCCTGTGGTGTTCTGGCGATACAGGCCCTCGACCTCGACGCGCGGGCCGACAAAGTCGTAACCGATGGTGCCGCCCAGGCCCCAACCGGTGTACGGCGAGTTGTACTTCTCCCGGATCTGAGTGCCGAACATCCAGTTCAGGCCGCCCTCGACGCCGAGATAGATGCCGGGCTGGGCCGGGGCACCCTGGGCCTGAGCGGCGGCCGGCATGCCTGCTGCTGCAGCCAACACCGCCGTCACGAGCAACTTCCTCATTCCTTGATCTCCCTCGTCGCAGATATTTTCACGGGTCGTATAGCCGTCGACCGGTATGATTGGGTCAGCGCCTTAATAGTACGCGGCCCGGCTGGGAGTCGCCACAATTTGGAGGTCCCTCCGACGTATTGCCGCCCTAGTGTGATTTTGAGGTAACAGGTGCGCGTTGGTGCCTCCGATTTATTTGCATATGTAGAGAAAAATACATCCGGAATGGTGCGAATTCAAGGTCTTCCCGACCTGCCTTGCGAACTGAAGCCAACTGTTGGGCAGGTTCTGGACGCCATCCGCTGCAGCTAACTGACAGGTGCCTGGCATGTCGGGAACTGTGACTCGGCGGCAGAGGGCTCTTCGAGGATGCGCTCCAGGCCTCGCGATTCCGTCGGCCAGGCCCCAGTTGCCGGTCTTGCCTGCCGGTCGCCCATGGCTTCCCGGTAGACGCGATGCTAGAGCTTGCCCGTCTCGGCGCTATGGTCTCGTGTGCGCATGGTGCTTGTTTTCTCGCTGGAGTTGACCGGATGGATTTGGCCCGTTTCCCGCGTCGGCGCTACACTCATGCCCCCACGCCGATCGAGCCGCTTCCACACTTTACCAAGGCCTTGGCCGCGCTCTGCCCGGGCGGAGCCGGTCCGGAGGTCTGGATAAAGCGCGACGATCTGCTCGGCCTTTTTCCCGGCGGCAACAAGACCCGCAAGCTCGAGTTCCTGGCAGCGGATGCGCTGGCCCAGGGTGCGGATACCCTGATCACCTGCGGGGCCCCGCAGTCGAACCACTGTCGCATCACCTTGTCTGCCGCGATCAGGGAGGGGCTGAAGTGCCGCTTCGTGATCGAGGAGCGCGTGCCCGGAAGCTACCGAAAGGAAGCGGGCGGCAACAATTTCATGTTCGAGCTCATGGGCGTCGAGGCCATCACTGTCGTGCCTGGAGGCTCGGACATGGCGGCAGCGATGTCCAGGGTTGCCCAGGAGGTCGCCGCGCTCGGCCGCCAAGGCTATGTCATACCGGGCGGCGGGTCGAATGCGATCGGCGGGCTGGGCTATGTCGCCTGCGTGCAGGAAATGCAGCAGCAATGGCTGGACATGGGCCTCGCGCTCGATGCCGTCGTCGTCGGGTCCGGGAGCTCGGGGACCCATGGCGGCATGGTCGCGGGTTTCTTCGGCAACAGCATCAGGATCCCGCTGATCGGCATCGGCGTCAGCCGCGATCCCGCCGACCAGGAGCCTCTGGTCCACAAGGAGGCGCAGGCCGTGGCCGATCTGCTCGGCATCGGCAAGGTGCCGCGCGACGCGGTGAAGAGCGTGGGCGGCTACTGGCAGCCGAAGTACTCCGTGCCCAACGCCAGGATGGTCGAAGCCGTCCAGATGCTGGCGCGAACCGAGGGCATCCTGCTCGATCCGGTCTATACGGGAAAGATCATGGCGGGCCTGATCGGTCTCGCACGTCAGGGCCACTTCGAGCCCAACGCCAAGGTGCTGTTCATGCACACCGGCGGCCTGCCTTCGCTCCATGTCTACGAGGACGTGGTGCTTGGCCGAGCCGCGCCGGCGGACTAGGCAGGCTAGATCGCGCGCGTCGCTTCATCGAGCCAGGCCCGCGTCGCATCGTCGACTTGCGGACCTACCGCTTCGCGCACGCGACGATGGTAATCGTTGAGCCACCGCCGTTCGAGGTCGGTCAACAGGCCAGCCTCGATGCACGCCCGATCGATCGGCGCCAGGGTCAGCGTCTCGAACTCGAGATAGCGGCGGTCGGCGCCGTCGATCTGCGCTTCGCGCACGGCGACCAGGTTCTCGATGCGGATGCCGTAGGCACCGGTCTTGTAGTAGCCGGGCTCGTTGCTGACGATCATGCCGGGCTGCAGGGCGACGCTGTTGGCGACCTTCGAGATGCGATGCGGCCCTTCGTGCACCGACAGATAGGCGCCGACGCCGTGCCCCGTGCCGTGATCGTAGTCGAGCCCGACCTGCCACAGCGCATAGCGCGCCAGCGCATCGAGCTGGGAGCCGGTCGTGCCGGCCGGGAAGCGCGCCATCGCCAGCGCGATGTGGCCCTTCAGGACCCGGGTGAAGCGATCGCGCATCTCGGCGGTCGGCGTTCCGATGGCCACGGTGCGGGTTATATCGGTCGTGCCGTCGCGATACTGGCCGCCCGAATCGACGAGGTAGAGGTTGCCCGTCTCGAGCCGGCGCTCGCTGGCCGGCGTCGCGTGATAGTGCACGATGGCGCCGTTGGGGCCGGCGCCCGAGATCGTGTCGAAGCTCAGGTCGCGCAGGGCGCCGGTCTCCTGGCGCAGCGCCTGCAGCCGGTCCGAGACCTCGATCTCGCGCAGCGTGCCGCCGCGCGATTCGTGTGACAGCCAGCCCAGGAAGCGGCTGACCGCGGCGCCGTCGCGGCGATGGGCGACGCGAATGCCGGCAAGCTCGACGTCGTTCTTGCAGGCCTTGGGCAGGGCCACCGGGTCGGCGTCGCGCACGATCTCGACGTTCGCCGCCTGCAGCCGGGTCACCGCCCACATCGGCGCGGTGGCGCTTTCGAGCAGCACGCGTTTGCCGGCCTTGCCGAGCATGTCGAGCGCGGCAGCGAGATCGTCGGGCGGCGCCAGGGTGACGCTGTTGCCGAGCCACGCGACGGTGCGGTCGGGCACCTTGCGGCGATCCATGTAGAGTTCGACGTGGCCATCGCCGTGCAGCAGGGCGAAGCCCAGCGCGAACGGGGTGCGCGGCACGTCGCCGCCGCGCACGTTCAGCAACCAGGCGATCGAATCCGGTGCTGTCAGCAGGGCGACGTCGGCCCCTTTGCCCTTGACGATGGCAGCGATGCGGGCGCGCTTGGCGGCGCTGCTCTCGCCGGCGATCTCGTCGGGATGCGGCAGCACCGGGGCGAGCGGCGCCGGCGGCCGATCCGTCCATACGGCGTCGAGCGGGTTGGATTCGACGGGCACGAGCTCGCCGCCGGCGCGCTGGCAGGCGCGGGCGAAGCGCTCATGGCCGTCGAGGGTCTGCAGCCAGGGATCGAAGCCGAGCTTGCCGCCCTTGGGCAGGTTCTCGGCGATCCACGCTTCGGGCGGCTGCTCGGGAACCTGGTGAGGCACGAAGGCTGCCGTGTCGACCTGGCTGCGCACCGCCAGGGTGTAGCGGCCGTCGATGAAGATGGCTGCGCGATCGGCCAGCACGATGGCGAGGCCCGCCGAGCCGCGAAAGCCGGTCAGCCAGGCGAGGCGCTGCGCTCCGCGGGGTACATACTCTCCCTGGTGCTCGTCGGCGCGCGGGACGATGAAGCCGGCGAGGCCGCGTTGCTGCAGTTCGGCGCGCAGGGCTGCCAGCCGGGCTGGCGGCGAGGGCGATTCGTCGAGCCCCGAAGCGGCTCTGCCAAGCTCTTCTCGCCAACTCGTAAGCGCCCGGGCGAGGGCAGCGTCTGCCGCCGGATCGATCAACTCGATCCATTCGGGACCGGAAAGGCCTTCCGGGGCAGCGGCAATTCCCCGCATCAGGGCGTCGAGGGCAGTGGAATCGGCCGGCCGGCCACGTTGGCCGAGCAGCCGGAGGACATCATCGGAGGCGGAACTCATGTCGCAGGACCCTACGCGGGGTGTCGGAGCGAGGCAAATTGAGCAATAATTGTTCGTTCGCATATGCGAAATGCCAAAAAACTAGTCGTCATGCGTCTGGTGCATATCGGCATTCGAAGAGGCTCACTTATTGATGTAACTCAAGGGCCTATATTTGCTTCGTGCAGCGCAGCATCACTTACCGCGATGCACAAAAAGGAGAGTACCATGATGACCCAGCCGATTCGGACCGTTAACAATCTGAGCAGCGAAACTTCGCCGGCGGGGGGAAACGACATTGCCGAGTACACCCTGCCCCTCTCGTTCGAGGACCGTCGTCTGCTCGATCTGCGTGCCCGGTATGCACGAGCCGAGGTTCTAGCGAACGGATTGGGAGATATGATCCTTTGGCTTCGCCGGACGTTCGGCGGGCTTTTCGCCGGGATCAGGGAGAACAACAAGCTTCGAGCCGCCGAGACCCAGCTCAATCGCATGACTGATCGCGAGCTTGCGGACCTCGGCCTGTGCCGGGCCGACATCGCCTTCGCGGTCCGCGAGACCCAGGGCTTCCGGCCGCAGTTCGACGTCGCCGACCCGGTGACGACGGCGAGACAGGAGTGGCGTCGCGCAGCGTAATTCCGCGTAGCGTAAGCGTAAGCGTAAAGGGCCGGCGAAAGCCGGCCCTCTTTCTTTGGCGAGGTATCCTCAGTTCTTCGTCGAGGTGAACGAGGGGCGAGCAGCCCGGCTCAGGAAGGTCGCCCTCAGGCGTCGAACATGATGACCGAGCGCAGGACCTTGCCGGACTTCATGTTGGCAAAGCCCTCGTTGATCTCCGACAGCTTGATCCGGGCGGAGATCCAGTCGTCGAGTTGCAGGCGCCCCCTCATGTAGTGCTCGATCAGCCGGGGCATGTCGACACGGAAACGGTTGGAGCCCATCGACGAGCCCTGAATCTTCTTCTCGCCGCGCAGGAACTCGATGCCGTGCAGCTCGATTTTCGTGCCGAAGGGGATCATGCCGATGATCGTCGCCACGCCGCCCGGCCCGAGCATCTGGAACGCCTGCTCGGCGGTGACCTTGGCGCCCACCGCCTCGATCGCGTGATGCACCTGGCCCTTGGTCAGCTCCCTGACCTGGGCAACCGGATCGCCGTTGCGCACGTCGACGATGTCGGTGGCACCGAGCTTGGTGGCGAGCTGCAGCTTCACCGGATTGGTGTCGACGGCGATGATGCGGCCCGCTCCGGCGATTGCCGCGCCATTGATCGCAGCCATGCCGATGCCGCCGCAGCCCAGCACCACGACGGTCTCGCCGGGCGCCACCTTGGCGGTGTTGAAGATTGCGCCGGCGCCGGTCATGACGCCGCAACCGATAAGCGCGGCGCGGTCGAGCGGCATGTCCTCGCGGATCTTCACGATCGCGTTCTCGTGCACCAGCATCTGCTCGGCAAACGACGACATGTTGAGAAACTGGTGGATCGGCCCGGTCTTGTTCCAGGTGATGCGGGTCGACACGCCGGGCGGCAGCTTGACGTCGGTGTTGGTGCAGATCGCCGGGCGACCCGAGGTGCACTGCTCGCAGGTGCCGCAGAACACCGACAGGCACGTGACGACATGATCGCCCTTCTTGACGTAGGTGACGTCGGACCCGACCTCCTCGACGATGCCGGCCGATTCATGACCGATCACGGCGGGCAGAGGGTGCGGGAACAGCCCCTCCATGAAGTGCAGATCGGAGTGGCAAAGTCCGGCGCAGGCGGTACGGATCAGCACCTCGCGCGATCCCGGCTTGCGCAGCCCCACCTCCTCGATGACCAGCGGCTTGTTGGCTTCGTGCAGGACGGCGGCTTTCATGGATGCGTTCCTCTCCTTGACGATGGACGGCACGTGGCCGTCGAGCGCGCAGCGTAGGGGAGGCGATGTCGGGGCGGCAAGATTCGCGGCGGCATCTGCCGCGCGACGTCTCGCCCGGCAGAAGGACCAGGCGGGGAACTGAAGCCTGAAATGAAGTGCTTGTCTCGTGATTGGCCCTAATCCCGCTTCAAGAGCAGCGTGCGCCACCAGGCGCCGTTGGATTCCAGGTCGATGCGTCGCTCGAAAGCGAACCCGCGGCGGGCGTAGACGGCGAGCAGATGGCCCGCCTGCTCGACCAGCAGGCCACTCAGCAGCACCCGGCCGCCCGGCCGGACGGCCGCAGCAAAGGAGTCCGAGAGCTCGGTCAGGGGGCCGGCCAGGATGTTTGCCACGACCAGGTCGAACGGCGCGCGTGCCGCGAGCCCGGCGTCCCTAAGCCCGACGGAATGGACGAAGTGGCAGAGCTCGCCGACGCCGTTCAGCGTCGCATTCTCCTTCGCCACCTCGACCGCCTGCGCATCGTTGTCGCCGCCCAGCAGGGGGCGCCGCCACAGCTTGGCCATGGCGATCGCGAGTATGCCGCTGCCGCAGCCGACGTCGACCGCATTCGCCGTGGTGGCCGGGTCGAGCGTGGCGAGCAGCTCGAGGCAGCCGCGAGTCGTGGCGTGCGTCCCGGTGCCGAACGCCAGGCCGGCGTCGATGCGCAGCGGCAGCGAGCCGGATGGTGCCGGCTCGGTCGCATGCGAGGGATGAACCCAGAAGGGCCCCACCGCGAACGGCTGGAACGATCGCTGGTTCTCGGCCACCCAGTCCCTGTCGGGCAGAGCCTGCCATTGCCACGTCGGTTCCTCGACGCCGAGCGTGTGGGCGGCGTCCCGGATGGCCGCGGCCACGGCGGCCTCTGGCGCCTCGCCGATGATCTCGATGCTCCACGGCCCGTCGCGCGACATCTCGCGGCTGCTCACCACGAAACCAGCCTCGAGCAGCCGTTCCTCGAGGACATCTTCCCATGCGGCGCGCAGGTGCGCTGGAGTCGCGAAGCTAGCCTGTCCGATGCCCATGGATTGTCGCTCCCCAATCACGCGGCAAGATAGAGTGCCCGCTCGATCGGCAGGTCGATGCCGACGGCGTCGCCGATGCCATGCAGGTCCTGGCCGGACTGGAACGGCACGTCGACCAGGATCTCGGCGTCGCCGACGCGCACGCCGTAGCGCACCGTGGCGCCCAGGAACTCGCGCTGCGTGATCGGGCCGCGGAACACACCCGGCGCGGCCAGGCGCGCATGCTGCGGCCTGAACACCAGCTTGGCGCCGTCCGGCAGCAGTACGCCAGGAGGCAAGGGCAGGCGTGCGCCCCCGACGATCTCGAAGACGTCACCCGACCGCGTGCCGTCCAGGACGTTCGCCGAGCCGAGAAAGCTCGCGACGAACAGATTGGCGGGCCGCTCGTACAGCTCCATGGGCGTGCCGATCTGGCGGATCGATCCGGCGTCCATGACGGCGATGCGGTCGCAGATCGTGTTGGCTTCTTCCTGGTCGTGAGTGACGAAGATGGTGGTGAGACCCAGCCGCTGCTGCAGGGCGCGCAACTCACGTCGCACGCCGACCCGCATCTTGGCGTCGAGGTTGCTGAGCGGCTCGTCGAGCAGCAGGACCTTGGGCTCGATGGCGATGGTGCGCGCCACGGCGACGCGTTGCTGCTGGCCGCCCGACAGCTGCGCCGGACGCCGGTCGGCGTAGTCGGCGAGCCCGACCAGCCCGAGCGCCTCGGCCACCCGGCGGTCGATCTCGCGGCGCGGCAGACGGCGCTCCTCCAGCCCGAAGGCAACGTTCCGGGCGACCGTCATGTGCGGCCACAAGGCGTAGCTCTGGAACACCATGCCGACATCGCGCTTCCACGGCGGCAACGCGGCGACGTCCCGGCCGTCGAGCAGGACCTGACCGGACTCGGCGGAGGCGAAGCCCGCGATCAGCCGCAGCAGGGTGGTCTTGCCGCATCCCGAAGGGCCCAGGAAGGCGAACATCTCGCCGGGCCGGATCGACAGATCGATGTCCTTCAGGATTCGCGTCGCACCGTAGGAGAGATTGACCCCGCGAATGTCGATCGCGACGGCCCGTGAAGCTGCGGCGCTCACAGGTCGAGCCCGCGTGCCCGCTGCGATCGACCGACGGCGAGCTGCGAGAGCCCCATGCAGACGGCGACGATGACCACGGCAATGACGCCCAGCGCGGCGCCGGCGCCGCGGCCGGCGGGCGTTTGCATCAGCACGTAGATGCCGTAGGCGATCGGCGCGTCCGAGTTGCTCTGCACGAGCATGAGCACTGCCGACAGCTCGACCGCCGCGGTGGCGAAGCTGGTGACGAAGCCCGCGAGCAGGCCACCCGTCATCAGCGGCACGACGATGCGTCGCGCAGTGCGCGCCTTCGTGGCGCCGAGATTCTCCGCCGCCTCCTCGAGCGACATCGAGATCTGCTGCAGGGCGGCATAGGCGGCGCGCAGCGCATACGGCAGGCGGCGCACGGCGATGGCCAGCACGATGACGATCCACAGGGTGGCGAGCGGCACGCCGCCCGGCAGCGTCACGCCGTAGAAGGCGCGCAGATAGCCGATGCCCAGCACGACGCCCGGAACAGCGAGCGCGGCGCCTGCCGTCCAGTCGAGCATCTGGCGGCCAGGCAGGCGCGTGCGCAGCACCAGATAGGCGATAGCGCCGCCGATCGCCACGTCGATCGCCGCAGCGAGCCCGGCATAGAGCAGGGTGTTCTCGATATAGGTCGAGCTGTCGCCCAGCACGCGGGCGTAGTGGGCCAGCGTGTAGCCGTCGGGCAGCGGGCTGAACGACCACACCGTCGCGAACGACAGCAGCACCAGCCCGACATGCGGCGCCAGGACAAGCGCCAGCACGCCGAGCACCACGGCATGGGCGAGCACCGATCGGCCGCCGGTCAACCGGCGCCTCGCCAGGCCGCCACCGCCGCGCTGCGTGGTGGCGTAGTCCTTGCCCTTCAGCGCCTGGGCCGACGCCCACATGGTGAGGACGGCGATGGCGATCAGGACGACCGAGATCACGTAGCCCATCGGATCGTCGATGCCGATCGAGGTGATGCGCAGGTAGGCCTGCGGCGCCAGCATCTCCTTGACGTTGAGCAGAAGCGGGCTCGCCACGTCGTCGAACACCTTGACGAACACCAGGCTGGCGCCGGCGACATAACCCGGCAGCGCCAGAGGGAAGGCGATCCGGCGGAACAGGCGAAAGCCGTGCGAGCCGAGGTTCTGCGCCGCCTCCTCCATGGCGCGGTCGATGTTGCGCAGCGCGGCCGAGAGGTTGACCAGGATGAAGGGGAAGTAATGGATGGCCTGCAGGAAGACGACGCCGTTCAGGCCCTCCATGAGGCCGATCTTGAAGCCGAACCACTCGTCGAGCAGCAGGTTCACCGAGCCGTTGCGGCCGAACAGGAGCTGCATGGCGACGGCGCCGACGAAGGGCGGCATGATCAGCGGCAGGAAGCCCAGCGTCTGGACCAGGGCGGCTCCGCGGAACTCGAACCTCGTCGTGAGATAGGCGAGCGGCAGGGCGAGCAGCGATGCGCCGACCACCGACATCGCCGAGACGTAGAGCGAGTTCCAGAACGAGCGGATGAAGAGATCGGTGCGGGCAAAGTCCTGGAAATTGACCAGGGTGAGCGCGCCCGACCCCTTCTCGGTGAAGGCGACGTAGACGACCGTCGCCACCGGCACGACCAGGAAGGCGATGAGGAAAAGGGCGATCGCCAGCGCCAGGGCGATCTGGCCGGGTGAACATGCTCCGGCGAGGTGCAATCGGCCGGAAGGTACATGGGCCAGCGCCATCAGTGGACGACCTGAATCAACGGCGACCGTGGCGAAAGGGACGGGCGCCCAGTGGGCGCCAGCGTTGGTATTGTTCGAGGAGCGGCCGGCAGTTCTTCCGCTGGGAGTGCGCCGCTCATGGGCGCTAACTCTGGTCGACGCCTCAGCGAAGACCTCATCCTGAGGGGGCCGCGTAGCGGCCGTCTCGAAGGATGGGCCACACGCAAAATCGCTGAAACAACAGTGGCGCAGCACCTGCCGCGCTGCCGACCCTTCGAGACGCGGCCCTGCGGGCCGCTCCTCAGGGTGAGGATTGTTTGCAAACTAGCGCCTATCGTCACAACTGCGCCACTTAGCTTCTCGCCGGCCCTTAGCGGACGAGCTTCAGTGCCTCGTCGGCCTTGGCCTTGGCTTGCGCGTACCTCTCCTTGGCGAAGGCCGACCATTGCTGCTCGAGCTCGGCCTGGCGCGCGGTCTTCTGCTTGCCGCCGCTGAATGCGGCGCGAATCTCCGGCGAAGCAGCCTGCTCGGCCGTGATCGGCATGGCGGCGATCAGGTCGCGCGCTTCGCTGGCCAGCGCGCGGGCCTGGGCGTTGTCCTTTCGGGCAAGTGCCGCGTCGACCTCGTGCAGCGCCTTGGTCGCGGCCTTGAGCGGCTCGAGCTGGAAAGTGATCAGCTGGTCGAACAGCACGTCGACGGCCTCGGTACGCTTCTCCGACAGCTCGGCGTCGAAGGTGAGCAGGCCCTGCAGGGCCTTGTCCTTGAAGGGATTGGGATAGTCGGCTGGCGCCTTCTCGTAGGTCGCCGGCCGCACCGGCAGGCGCCGGATCGCGGGCTCCAGGAGCGTCTCCTGTCCGGTGGGCGACAGCAGGAACTCGACGAAGGCCTCGGCGCCGGCCTTGTTGGGGGCATTGGCGACGATGCCGATATTGGCCGGCACCAGCGTGGTCACCGTAGGGTAGACGAACTTCACCGGGAAGCCGGTGCCCTGGGAGGAGAAGGCGAAGAAGTCGATGACGATACCGTAGCCGACCTGGCCCGAGTTCACCGCCTCGGGCACGCCGAACGAACGGTCGGTGACCTGATGCAGGTTGCCGGCGATCTCCTTGAGGGTTCGCCAGCCCTTGTCCCAGCCCTCGCCCTGCAGGATGGTCTCGACGGTAAGATGGGTGGTGCCGGAGCGCGACGGTGCGGAGATCGAGACGTGGTCGTGGTAGGGCGCCTGGGCGAGGTCCTGCCAATCCTTGGGCGTCGGCAGCTTCTTGGCCTTCACGTAGCGTTCGTTCCACATGATGCCGTAGCCCGAGGCCGCGAAGCCGACATAGAAGCCGTCCTTGTCGTTGACCGGGTAGGAGCCGACCTTCTCGGCGATGCCCGTCGCCTTGGGTTTGTAGGGAGCCAGCAGCTTCTTGGCCTTCAGCACCTCGAATGCGTCGGGGGCGGATGCCCAGAACAGGTCGACCTGGTTGTTGGCCTTGGTCTCCTCGAGGAATTTCACGCCGGCGACGGTGTTGCGATTCTGCACCTCCAGGGTCGCGCCTGGGTTCGCCTTCTCGAACGCCCTCTTCATCGGATCGGTCACGTCCTTCGAGAAGGACGTGACGACCGTGACCTTGCCGGTCTGGGCGACGACCTCTGTCGCGGTGAAGGCGAGAGCCAACGTGAAGGCAATGAGGCGAAGCATGGGTGACCTCTTCAGTGCTTGGGGGGGCGCCACTCCAGTGGCGCGTCTCTTGTGCATCCACGAATGATCGCGCCCATGAGCGGCGCGCCCCCGGCGGGGCTGATGTCAAGCTGCGACATGGTCATCACGCCGCCTCGATGAAGCTGTCGAGAACCTTCTTGGCGCCGGCCTTCTCGAACTCGATGTCGAGCTTGTTGCCGTCGACGGCGACGATGCGGCCGTAGCCGAACTTCTGGTGGAACACGCGCAGGCCGACGCTGAAATCGGGCCGGTCACCCTCGACCGCCCGCCGGTCGTCGAGAGTCTCGTCGCGCCAGCGCGTCCGCCGGCCGGCCGAGGTGACGCCCAGGCTCTCGTAGTCGAAGCCGCTCGCCTGGTCGCGCAAACCGCCGTGATGGCCTGCGGAGTAAGTGGCGTAGAGGCCGGCGTCGCTGCTCTCGGCCAGATGGCCGTTCGGCAGCTCGCGCAGGAAGCGCGAGGGCAGGGCGGCCTGCCACTGGTTGAACACGCGCCGGTTCGCGGCGAACGAGACATAGGCGCGTTTGCGGGCGCGCGTCAGGCCGACATAGGCGAGCCGCCGTTCCTCCTCCAGCCCGGCCAGGCCCTTGTCGTCGAGCGCGCGCTGGTTGGGGAACAGGCCCTCCTCCCAGCCGGGCAGGAACACGGTGTCGAACTCGAGGCCCTTGGCGGCATGCAGGGTCATGATGCTGACCATGTCGCTGCCCGCCCGTTCGGCATTGTCGGTGAGCAGGGCGACGTGCTCGAGGAAGGCCGGCAAGGTGTCGAACTCCTGCAGGGCGTTGACGAATTCCTTCAGGTTCTCGAGCCGGCCCTCGGCTTCCGGCGAGCGGTCGAGCCGCAGCATGTCGGTGTAGCCCGATTCGTCGAGGATGCTTTCGACCACCTCGACGTGGCTGATGCCGTCGAGCATGCTGCGCCAGCGCTCGAAGCTGCGCACCAGGTCACCGAGGAGCTTGCGCGGCCGCGGCTTCAGCTCGTCCGTCTCCAGCGCCCGCCGCGCCGCCTCGAACAGCGACACCTTCTGCGCCCGCTGGACGATGCGCAGGATGCGCAGCGCCGAATCGCCGAGTCCGCGGCGCGGCGTGTTGAAGATGCGCTCGAAAGCCAGGTCGTCGTCGTGCTGCACGGTGACCCGGCAGTACGCCAGCGCGTCGCGAATCTCCGCCCGCTCGTAGAAGCGCGGCCCGCCGATCACCCGGTAGGGCAGGCCAAGGGTGATGAAGCGTTCCTCGAACTCGCGCGTCTGGAAGCCGGCGCGCACCAGGATGGCGATCTGGCCGAGCGGGTGCTTGTCGCGCTGCAGGGCCTCGATCTCCTCGCCGATCGTGCGGGCCTCCTCGTCGCCGTCCCACACGCCGCGCAGGGAGATGCGCTCCCCGTCCTTCATTTCTGTCCACAGGGTCTTCCCGAGCCGCCCCTCGTTGTGCGAGATCAGGTGCGAGGCGGCGGCCAGGATATGCGGCGTCGAGCGGTAGTTGCGCTCCAGGCGGACGATCGTGGCGCCCGGGAAGTCCTTCTCGAAGCGCAGGATGTTGCCGACCTCGGCGCCGCGCCAGCCGTAGATCGACTGGTCGTCGTCGCCGACGCAACAGACGTCCGGCGTACCCTGCGCCAGCAACCGGAGCCACAGGTACTGCGCCACGTTGGTGTCCTGGTACTCGTCGACAAGGATGTGGCGGAAGCGGCGATGGTAGACGGCCATGATGTCGGGATGCTGTTGCCACAAGGTCACGCAGTGCATCACGAGGTCGCCGAAATCGACCGCGTTTACCTCGGCCAGGCGCTGCTGGTACTGGCGATAGATTTCGACCGCCTTGCCGCCGGCGAAATCGCCAGCCTCGTCGCGCGAGACCTTGTCGGGAGGCAGCGCGCGATCCTTCCAGCGCTGGATGATGCCCGACAGGATGCGGGCCGGCCATTTCTTGTCGTCGATCCCCTCGGCCTGCAGCAACTGCTTGATCAGCCGCGTCTGGTCGTCGGTGTCGAGGATGGTGAAGTTGCTCTTGAGCCCGACCAACTCGGCGTGGCGGCGCAGGACGCGCACGCCGACGGAATGAAAGGTGCCGAGCCACATGCCGTCGGCGGCGCCTCCGATCAGGCCGGCGACACGATCGAGCATCTCGCGCGCCGCCTTGTTGGTGAAGGTGACGGCGAGGATCTGAGCCGGCCGGGCGCGCCCGGTGATCAGCAGATGGCCTATCCGGGTGGTGAGCACGCGCGTCTTGCCGGTGCCGGCGCCCGCCAGCACCAGCAAGGGGCCGGCATCGTGCGTGACCGCGAGCCGCTGCTGCTCGTTCAGCCCTTCCAGGTGAGTGCTGGGCGCAATGGCACGTCGCGCCGGCTGCGGGTCGGACGGCACGGGATCGTCGGTGATCTCGAACGGATCGGCGGGGGGCGCCATGCAGCGTCATATAGCAATCGGGGCGGCATACGCCTATCTTGGACAGACGGGGACTCGGCATGTCTTCCCCAGGTGACGATCCGTCGCCGCCGGGATGGGCGAGTAAAAAGATGGGAGTCTGGCCATGGCCCGAGGGTTGAACGGTTCATCTAACGGCGCGGGTCATCATCCAACGGGCCGGGAAGCCGTCGAGGCACGGATGCCCGGGGTCTCCAACCTGCCGCCGGCGATCGCCGGGGTGCTGCCCGCCGTGGTCGGGTTACGCACCACCATTCCCAAGGACCGGCGGTCCGCCCAATCGCTCGGCACCGAGCGCGAGGGGCACGGCATCCTGATCGACGACCGGGGCCTGATCGTCACCATCGGCTACCTGATCATGGAAGCCAGCACGGTGACGATCACCGACATCGAGGGCAACGAATGGCCGGCCTATATCGTCGGCTACGACTATGAAAGCGGCTTCGGCCTGGTCCGGACCGAGCAGCCGATGGGCTTCCGGCCGATGCGGTTCGGCGACTCCGATGTCCTGGAGCTGCGCAGCGAGGCATTCGTCGCAGGTCTCGGCGGCGAGAAGGCCACGCTAAAGGTCAAGGTCGCTGGCCGCCGCGAGTTCGCCGGCTACTGGGAGTATCTGCTCGACCACGCGATCTTCACGGTGCCGGCCTATCCGCTGTGGGGCGGCTCGGCGCTGATCGGCCAGGACGGCAGCCTGCTCGGCGTCGGCTCGCTCCTGGTCCAGGAGGCGCTCGGACCGGGTGCACCGGCCTTCCCCGGCAACATGTACGTGCCGATCAACCGCCTGAAGCCGATATTCCAGGAGCTGGTCAGCAACGGGCGCCTGTCGACACCACCGCGCCCGTGGCTCGGCCTCATCACCGTCGAGCACATGGGCCGGCTCGTGGTCGGCGGCATCTCCGACGGCGGGCCAGCCGATCGCGCCGGCCTGCAGCGCGGCGACATTCTGGAGGCGCTCAATGGCGAGGTGCTCGACGATATCGCCGATTTCTATCGCAAGCTGTGGGCCAGCGGCCCCGCCGGCACGGCGGTGACGCTTCGCATGGAGCGCGACAGCGACTCCTTCGACGTGACCGTCCGCACCGGCGACCGTGCGCGCTACTATCACAAGTTCGGCTCCGACTGACGCCGCGGCCGGCGAACCGCGGGAGAGATCGATGGCACGGCCTTTCGCCTCGCAGGCGGACATGGCAGAGCGACGGGTCACGTTCAGCCGCGTGTCGGAGAACGCCTACGCGTTCACCGCCGCCGGCGATCCCAGCACCGGCGTCGTCGTCGGCGATGATGCGGTGATGGTGGTGGACGCCCAGGCGACGCCGCGAACGGCGGAGGCGGTTATCGAGCGCGTGCGCAGCGTCACCGACAAGCCGGTCGAGTACGTGGTGCTGTCGAGCTACCATGCCCTGCGGGCGTTGGGCGCGACCGCCTTCGCGCCACGGCACGTGATCAGCAGCGAGGCGACCCGCGAGCTGATCGTCGAGCGCGGCGCGCAGGACTACAGGTCGGAAGCCCAGCGCTTCCCCCGCCTGTTCAAGTCGAAGGATACGATTCCCGGGCTGACCTGGCCCACCATCACGTTTCGCGATCGCATGACGATCTGGCTCGGCAAGTTGCAGGTCGACATCATTCATGCCGGGCGCGGGCACACCAAGGGGGACACGGTCGTCTGGTTGCCCGACGAGCGCACGCTGTTCGGCGGCAGCCTGGTCGAGGCCGGCGCTACGCCCTATGCCGGCGACGGTCATCTCGAGGATTGGCCGCGCACGCTCGCCAGGCTGCGCGAGCTCGCGCCGCAGGCGCTGGTGCCGGGGCGGGGCCATCCGTTGCTCGGTGAGGATGCCGTCGGGCAGGCAATCGGCAACACGGAGATGTTCCTGAAGGAGCTCTACGGCAGCGTGTCGGCGAGCGCCGAGGCCGCCGAGACATTGAAGCAGGCCTACGACAAGGCGATGGCGCTGCTGCAGCCGCGTTACGGCAGGTGGGCGATCTTCGAGCACGTCATGCCGTTCGACGTCTCGCGGGCCTACGACGAGGCCAAGGGGCTCGACCATCCGCGCATCTGGACGGTAGAACGCGACCGCGAGGTGTGGTCGACGTTGGAGCCGGAAGAGTGATGAAGCTGATCGTGCGCCGGGCGACGGTCGACGACGTCGACCTCCTGCACCGCTTCTCCGTCGATCTCGCGACCTACGAGGACGAGCCCGACGCCGTGCGCTCGACCCCTCAAAGCCTGGCGCGCGATGGCTTCGGCGAGGATCCGCAGTTCGCCGCCCTGATCGCCGAGCGCGCCGGCAAGCCCGTGGGCTTCGCGCTCTACACCTTCAACTACTCGGTCTGGACCGCGGCGCGCGGCATCTTCATCGAGGATATCTGGGTCGTCCCGGAAGAGCGCCGCGGCGGCGTCGCCCGTGCGCTGATGGGCGCGCTGGCGAGGGAGTGCATCGCCCGGGGTTACAGGCGCATCGACCTCAACGTTCTCGACTGGAACCCGGCGCGAGGCTTCTACGAGCGCATCGGCTTCAGGTGGATCCGCAACTGGCTGCCCTACAGGCTGAGCGGCGAGGCACTGGACGCGCTGGCGCGGGACTAGCAGCCCGGTCTTGCCACCAACAGACCTCATGCTCAGGATGAGGTGGTTGTGGTCGACGCAGGAAGTCGCGGCGCTGTGGAGGTCATCTTTTCGCCAGCCCCATCACGCGGCCGGCCTTCGCCGGCCGGGGCAGATGCCGGTGCGCCTGCCACAGGACCTCTAGCCGCTCGGCGACCGGGGCGGGCCATGGCGCCGAGCGGCGAGTGGCGTAATCGATGTTCATCACGATCGATTCATTCGTTGCGGCGAGGTAGCCCTGCTCGGCGTGGTACATGTCGTGATAGAGGTGAACGCGCTTGGCGTCGCGCGCCAGAAGCTGGGTGACGAAGCGCATCGGGGCGCCGCCGCGCATCTCGCGGTCGTAGGTGACGTGCGTCTCGAGGACGAAGGTCATGCCGAGCTTGCCGTCGACGTAGGGACGGCCCAGGCCCATGTTGCGCATGAACGCGCCGGCCGCCTGGTCGAAGGCCGACACATAGAAGGCGACGTTCATGTGGCCGTTCCAGTCCACCCATTCGGGCAGCACGACCGAGCGGTGGATGTCGAGCGGCGCGCGGGTCACCAGCTCGGGTAGCTCGTAGGGAAGCGAGTCGAGCATCGCTCAGCTCTTCCGCTTGATGCCGATGAGGCGGCCGGCCTGCGGTGGCACGGGCAGGGTCTTGTGTGCGGCGGCGAGCCGGTGCAGCCGTTCCAGGGCGAAGTCGGGCCACGGCGCGGAACGGCGGGTGGCGTAGTCGATATTCATCAGCATCAGCTCGTTGGTTGCGGCCAGGTAGCCTTCGGTGGCGTGGTACATGGCGTGGATGAGGTGCAGGCGCTTGGCGTCATGGTCGAGGATCTGCGTGGTGATGCGCAGCGGGTCGCCTTCCTTGACCTCGCGATCGTAGGTGACGTGCGCCTCGAGCACGAAGGTCATGCCGATCTTCTCGCGCGTATACTCCCAGCTGCAGCCCAGCTGTGCGCACAGCGTGTCGGTCGCCTTGTCGAAGGCGACGACGTAGAAGCCGACATTCATGTGCCCGTTCCAGTCGATCCACTCGGGCAGGACGGTGGCGCGATGAATGTCGAGCGGCGCGCCGAGATCGAGGTCGACGATCGGATACGGTGGCGATTTCATGCGGCGGACCGTAATCGAGCGCCGTGACGGATCGCAAGGCCGGAGGCGAATCGCCGGGAGCGCCATGAGCGGGCGGGACCCTTTCGGCGACGCTCGGGGCAGGCGCTCGCGGTCCGCAAGGGCGCGATCGCATGCTACCGAGTCGCCGCAAGTCCTCTCGCCGCATGCGTCCGTTCGTACCAGCGCGACATCAGCTCGATCGCCAGCCAGCTCAGGATCGCGCAGACGAGCAGCGCGTTGAAGGCGTTCTGCCAACCGACCTGCTCGACGATCAGGGCGAACACGGTCGGTGAGAAGGCATTGACCAGCAGGATCGGCGTGGCGATCAGCCCGAGCACGGCGCCATAGCCCTTGGTGCCGAACAGGGCGAGGGGCACGGCACCGCGCACGATGGTGATCACGCCCTGCGAGGCGCCCAGCACGACCGTGAAGGCGATGAGCAGCATCAGCTCGCCGTGGGCCAGCATGAGCAGCACGAGGGAGGCGGGCAGCACGCCGATGGCGATGCGGGCCACGGTCATCGCCTTGAGGTTCTTGGCGAAGAAGATCTCGACCAGCCGGCCGGCGAACTGGCCGTGGCCCTTGAGCGAGGCGACCCACACGGCGGCGGCGGCAGCCAGCCCCGAGGCTTCCAGCAGCGGGACGAGCTGGATGGAGACGACGCTGAACACGAAGCCGTTCAGCGACATGATGAGGGCGAACAGCGCAATGCCGATCACCCGCAGGCGTCCTTCGAGCGCCGGCGCCTCGGCCGATTCCGTCGCGGCCTTGGCCGAGGGGGCGGCCTGGAGCGGCGGCTCGCGCCGCGACAATCCCAGCCAGTTGAGCGGCAGGCAGACGACGAGGTTGACGGCCGCGAAGATCAGCAGCGTGCCGCGCCAGCCGTAGGCGTCGTTCAGATAGTGGCCGATCACCCAGAAGACGGTCGAGGCGTAGGCACCGTACAGGGTGAGGTACGAGATTGCGGCGCGGCCGCGGCTTGGCACCACCTGCACCAGGGCGGCGAAGGCCGCGTCGTACAGGCAGCAGCGCATCCCGACGCCGAGCACGGCCCAGATGGCGATGTAGGCGGCGACCGTACTCGCCTGCGACAGGGCGAGCAGGCCCGCCGACACGGTGATGGTGCCGATCGACATCACGGCGCGCGCGCCCACCCTGTCGATCAGCCGGCCGACCCAGGTCGAGATCAGGCCCATCACCACGAGGGCGACACTGAACCCGAGGAAGATCGTGCCGGTGCTCCATCCGGTGTCGGCGCCGATCGGCTTGGCGAGGACGCCGAGGCAATAGTAGCTGGTGCCCCAGGCGGTGATCTGGGTCAGCCCGAGCGCATTGACCGAGACGACCAGCGGGTCGCCCCACCGGCGACGGCGAGGGAGATTGGGCTCGCTACTCATTGGGTGATGGCATTCAGGTCATGGTCTTGCGGACCGCGAGCATCTTGCTTGCTCATGATGCATGAGCGAGCAAGATGCTCGCGGTCCGGAAGAAGGCGTGAGCCGGCTCATCGCCGCCGCTCGGGAATCTCGGACAGGTCGCGGAAGATGCGCTTGCCGTGCCTGCGGCCGGTCGCGACCATGTCGTCGGCGCCGGTCGACGGGCCGCCGATGCGCAGCACGGCATCGCACTTGCCGATCAGCTCGCGCGCCACTGGATGGAATATCTCGTCGAACACCGCATCGCCGATTGCCGTCGAGCCGGCGTGCTTCAGGAGCGGCAGCGCGATCCATTCGCCGAGCACCGGCAGATGGCCGCGGCGGAACACCGCTAGCGCCATGTCCTCCATGGCGTCGACGTTGCGCTGGATCAGCACCAGGTCGTCGTTCGTGCCGGAACGGTAGGGGCCGGCCACCAGGATCATCAGCTGCTCGGTCATCGCGGGATCGCCAGCAGCTCGTCGGCGACAAGCCCGGGCGCGGAGATGATGCAGTTGTGGCCGGCGGCAATCGGGCGATAGCGGATGTGCGGCATGGCCTGCACCTTCTCGTGCATTCCGGCCGACACCGGATAGCGCGGGCTGGTGCAGGCGATGTAGGTCATCGGCCGTCCGTTGCCGGCAGGATTCATCAGGCGGATCGGCTTGGTGTAGCAGGCGACCGGATGGGGCGTGAGCTGGCGGTGCGTCCACGCGGCCAGCTCGGGGTCGTCGATGATCAGGCTGCCGACGGGCGCGAACGGTAGCACCTCGGTGCCGCTCACGATCCTGACCAGCCTGCGCCGCTTGGCGGCGATGTCCGCCGGGATGCGGCCGAAGATCGATTGCCCGTCCTGGGCGATGCCGCCGTCGATGATGACGAGATGGCCGATCCGCTCCGGGATCCGGTCGGTGACCAGGGAGGCGATCAGGCTGCCGAAGCTGTGGCCGACCAGCACGATGTCGCGCAGGTCTTCCTGCTCGAGCGTCGCGATGGTGTCGGCCGTGAACGCGTCGTTGTCGAGCGCCGGCGACAGCTCGGCCGACCGCTCGCCGACGCCGCGAAAGGGCAGGGCGCGGGCGTCGTGGCCGGCGGCATTCAGTCGCTGCAGCACGAACTGCCACGACCAGGCGCCCATCCAGGCGCCGGGCAGGCAGATGTAGGTTCGGGGTGACGGCTTCATGCTTCGCGATTCTGTTCTCGTTGCGTGATAGCGTGCCGCAAACGCAAAGGGGATGCCATGGCCACCAATCGTCGCGTGTTGCTGAAGTCACGTCCGCAGGGCGAGCCGACGCCGGCGAATTTCGAGATCGCCGATGCCCCCATGCCCGAGCCGAAGGACGGCGAGTACCTGTCGCGCACCATCTGGCTGTCGCTCGACCCCTACATGCGCGGCCGCATGGCCGAGACGAAGGGCTACGCCGCCAACGTCAATCTCGGTGATCCTATGGTCGGCGGCACCGTCGGCCAGGTCGTGAAGTCCAGGCATCCGACCTTCAGGGAGGGCGACTTCGTCGTCGAGTATTCGGGCTGGCAGAGCTACGCGGTATCGAATGGCGCCATGGTCATGAAGCTCGATCCCAGCAGTGCACCGTTGTCGACGGCGCTGTCCGTGCTGGGCATGCCGGGAATGACTGCATGGTGGGGGTTGATGCAGATCGGCAAGCCGAAGGCGGGCGAGACGGTGGTCGTGTCGGCGGCCTCGGGGGCCGTCGGCTCGGTGGTCGGTCAGCTCGCCAGGCTGCACGGCTGCCGTGCGGTCGGCATCGCCGGCGGCAAGGACAAGTGCGACTACGTCGTGAAGGAACTGGGCTTCGACGCCTGTGTCGACTACCGCGCCGCCGGCGCCAACCTGTTCAAGGAGATTCGCGCCGCCGCGCCCAAGGGCATCGACATCTACTTCGAGAACGTCGGTGGCGCCGTCCAGGCCGCCGTCGTCCCGCAGCTCAACGACTTCGCGCGCGTGCCCCTGTGCGGGCTCATCGCGCACTACAACGAGATGCAGACGAGCCCCGGTCCGGACTGGCGCCTGCTGCTGATCAAGCGCGCCACCGTGACCGGTTTCATCGTGTCCGACCATTTCGGCCAGATGGACGGCTTCTGGAAGGAAGTTCCCGCCGCGGTGAAGGCCGGCAAGATCAAGTACCGCGAGGACATCGTGCAAGGCATCGACAACGCCCCGGATGCGTTCATCGGCCTGCTCAAGGGCCGGAACTTCGGCAAGCTCCTGGTGCAGGTGTCGGAGGATCCGACGCGAAGCTGAACGAGCCTTTTCCCCTCAGCGCCGCTGGGAGGAGTGGACACATCTCAGGTTCGAGCTCTTCGCAATGGGAAAAGACGTTCATTGTGCCCACTCCGAAGGAGTTCCGCTGGGGAGGAGAACGATTGGCCATCACGCCCGCTTTCTCAGCGCCAGACCGATGGTCAGCCAGCTCGAGCCGATGAAGATCAGGTCGACGCCGAGGAAGATGCCCAGCGTGTACTCGGACGAGTAGGGCCACTTGGCGAAGATGATCAGGCCGAGCAGCAGCGTTACGATGCCCGACACCACGACCCAGCCCCACGGCTTGCCGGCTTCGCGCATGTGCCAAGCCAGGAACATGCGGACGATGCCCCCGACCATCAGCGCGACGCCGAGGAACAGCGTGAGGATTGTCGCTGCCTTGAACGGGTCGAGGATGCAGATGACGCCGGCGCCGACATAGAGCAGGCCGAGGAACAGCCAGAAAGCGAACCTGCCCCACGTCTTGACGCTGAACGCGGCGACGATCTCGGCGGCTCCGGCCATGATCATCATGATGCCGATGACCAGCACCGCAGAGGCGGTGGCGGCAATAACGCTGCCCAGCGCGATCACCCCGGCGATCATGAAGATGACGCCCAGCGCCACGATCCAACCCCACTTGGCACGCAGCGTGCGGATGCCCTCGCCGAGATTCTGCGGAGAGGGGCTGTTCGCCATCGTCATTTCGTTGTCCTTCTCTGCGGAATGGCCGTCCGAACAATACACCCCGTCCGTGGCACTGTCGCGACGAGTGTGGGAAAATGCGCCAAATCCAGTATCACAGGCAGAGATGACCGAACCGAAGAAGCATCCGCCGGTACCCCGGCCCGCCACCACCGTGCTGCTGCTGCGTCCGTCGCGTCGTGGCGATGCGGCCTCGCCGCCCGAGGTGTTCATGGTCGTGCGCCACCAGCAGATCGATGCCTTCTCGGGCGCGCTGGTGTTCCCCGGCGGCAAGCTCGAGGATGCCGACGGCGACAAGCGTCTGCGCGCACGGTCGACAGGCGCCGCGGCGCTCGGCGACGAGGAGCTGAAGTTCCGCATTGCGGGCATTCGTGAGGCGTTCGAGGAATGCGGCGTCCTGCTCGCCCACAAGCGCGGCTCGAGCGCGCTGGTCACCGCCGCCGAGCTGGCGCCGATCGAGCGGCGCTGGCGGGACAAGCTGGCCAAGGACGAGGCGAGCATCGTCGACCTGGTCGAGGCCGAGGATCTCGAGCTGGCGACCGAGTTGATGACGCCCTATGCCCACTGGATTACGCCGGTTTTCGCACCCAAGCGCTTCGACACCTGGTTCTTCGTCGCCGAGGCGCCGGCCGAGCAGGATGCCCTCCATGATGGATCGGAGTCGGTCGATTCGGTGTGGATCGGCGCACAAGCGGCGATCGACGAGGCCGAGGCCGGCCGGCGCACCCTGGTTCATGCCACGCTGAAGAACCTCGAATTGCTTTCCGACGCGGATACGGTCGCCGACGCGATCGCCCAGGCCAGGGCGCGCCGCATCGTCACCGTGCAGCCATGGGTCGAGAGCCGCGACGGCAAGCGCTACATGCACCTGCCGCCGGACTCCGGCTATCGCAACGTCGTACGCGAGATGCCGCCCCAACCAGTTCCGCAGGCCGGACGTTAATTCCACGTTGTTGGCTGTTATGCTCATTTGCGCCTCGCCCCGCCCGGCGCGGCGCGCTAAGAGCGAAGACATAAACGCTCGTTCATGAGCCGGCTGCTGCCGGAACAGCAGGAGGAAAGAGAAGAATGGTCGGAATCGTGGCCTATGGGGCCTATGTGCCGCGCCTGCGCCTCAACCGTCAGGCCGTGTACGACGCCAACAAATGGTTCGCTGCCGGGCTGCGCGGCCTGGCCAAGGGCGAGCGGTCGATGGCCAACTGGGACGAGGATTCGATCACCATGGCGGTCGAGGCCTCGCGCGACTGCCTGACCAGCCACAAGGCCGAGGAGGTCCGCAACCTCTACTTCGCCTCGACCACGCATCCGTTCAAGGATCGCCAGAACGCCGGCGTGATCGGCACGGCGCTGTCGATCGAGCAGAACCTGCTGGCCTCCGACGTCGGCGGCTCGCAGAAGGCCGGCACGTCGGCGCTGATCGCCGGCCTCAATGCCTCGAAGGGCGGCGCGCCGTCGCTGGTCGCCGCCGCCGACAAGCGGATGGCCCGCGTCGCCTCGGCCAACGAGCTGAACTACGGCGACGGCGCCGCGGCGCTGCTCTGCGGCACCGAGAACGTCATTGCCAAGTTGGTCGGCCATCACTCGGTGTCGATGGATTTCGTCGACCATTTCCGCGGCGACGAGACCGATTTCGACTACGGCTGGGAAGAGCGCTGGATCCGAGACGAGGGCTATTCGAAGATCGTCCCGCCGGCCATCAAGGCGGCGCTCGGCGCTTGCAAGCTCAAGGGCAGCGACATCACCCACTTCATCATGCCGAGCCCGATGCCAGCGGTGCCGCGCCAGATGGCCAAGATCTGCGGCGTCGCCGACGGCGCGGTGCGCGACTTGCTGGGCGCGACGCTGGGCGATACCGGCTCGGCGCATGCGCTGGTCATGCTGGTCGATGCGCTGGAGACCGCCAAGGAAGGCGACAAGATCATGGTTGTCGCCTTTGGCCAGGGCGTCGACATCCTGGTGTTCGAGGTCACGGCCGAGAACGCCAAGCTGCCCAAGCGCAAAGGCCTGTCGGGCTGGATGGCGCGGCGCAAGGAAGAGAAGAACTACATGAAGTTCCTCGCCTTCAACGAGATGCTGCCGATCGAGAAGGGCATGCGCGCCGAGTTCGACAAGAAGACCGCGCTGTCGGTCCTGTGGCGCAAGCGCGACATGATCTACGGCCTGGTCGGCGGCAAGTGCAAGGTGTGCGGCACCGTGCAGTTCCCGCGCAGCCAGGTCTGCGTCAACCCGAACTGCCACGCCGTCGACAGCCAGGAGCCCTATGCCATGGCCGGGCTGGAGGCGAACGTGATGTCGTTCACCGCCGACTCGCTCACCTACTCGCCGGACCCACCGGCCTATTACGGCATGATCACGTTCCCCGAGGGCGGCCGCTTCATGGCCGACTTCACCGACAGCGACAAGGAACAGGTGAAGGTCGGCGCCAAGATGCGCATGACCTTCCGCATCCGCGACAACGACACGATGCGCGGCGGCTTCAAGCGTTACTTCTGGAAGGCGGCGCCGGTCTGAGTTCATCCGGACCGCGAGCGTCTCGCCCGCTCATGGATCATGAGCGGGCGAGACGCTCGCGGTCCGGAAGACAAGAGTTAATGTGCTAGTCTAACCCTACCACCACCACCAAGGAGACCTGCAATGGCTCGTGGTATCAAGGACAAGGTTGCCATTCTCGGCATGGGTTGCTCGAAGTTCGGCGAACGCTGGGACAGCGGCGCCGAGGAGCTGATGCTCGAGGCGTACAAGGAAGCCATCGCCGATGCGGGGATCGACGCCAATCAGCTCAACGCTGCCTGGTTCTCGACCGCGATCGACGAGGTCCATGTCGGCAAGTCGGGCATCCCGATGTCGACCACGCTCCGCCTGCCCAACATCCCGGTGACGCATGTCGAGAATATGTGCGCCTCGGGCACCGAAGCCTTCCGCGGCGCCTGCTATGCCGTCGCCTCGGGCGCGGCCGACATCGCCATCGCGCTCGGCGTCGAGAAGCTGAAGGACACCGGCTACGGCGGCCTGCCGGGCGGCCGCGGCGGCCCGCTGCAGGCGCTGTGGAGCGCCAACGGCACGGCGCCGGGCAATTTTGCCCAGCTCGCGACCGCCTACATGACGGCCCACGGCGTCGGCGCCGACGACCTCAAGCGGGCGATCGGCCACGTCTCGTGGAAGAGCCACCAGAACGGCGCCAAGAATCCCAAGGCGCATCTCCAGAAGGCGGTCGAGATGGACACCATCCTGAACGCCCCGATGATCGCCTCGCCGCTCGGCCTGTTCGACTGCTGCGGCGTGTCGGACGGCGCGGCCGCGGCCATCGTCACCACGCCCGAGATCGCCAAGGCGATGGGCAAGCAGAACATCGTGTCGGTCAAGGCGCTGCAGCTCTCGGTGTCGAACGGCTCCGAGTCGGGCCACAACTCGTGGGACGGCAGCTACTTCCACACCACGCGCATCGCTTCGAAGAAGGCCTATGAAGAGGCCGGCATCAAGAACCCGCGCAGCGAGGTCTCGATGTTCGAGGTGCACGATTGCTTCTCGGTTACCGAGCTGGTGACCATGGAAGACCTGCACATCTCCGAGACCGGCAAGGGCTGGAAGGACGTGCTCGACGGGTTCTACGACGCCGACGGCAAGATCCCGTGCCAGATCGACGGCGGCCTCAAGTGCTTCGGCCATCCGATCGGCGCCTCGGGCCTGCGCATGCTCTACGAGATGTACCTGCAGTTCCAGGGCCGCGCCGGCGCGCGCCAGCTCAAGGACCCGCGAATCGGCATGACGCACAATCTCGGCGGCGCGCCGCGCGAGAACGTGTCGAGCGTCGCCATCGTCGGGCGTTACGAGTAGGCACGAGACGGTTGTCATCCCGAGGCCGCAGGCCGAGGGACCTTTCTGGAAGCAGGAAAGATCCCTCGCTTCGCTCGGGATGACATGGATGTACGGCATTCGCGCCCTCTCCCTTCACTGGGCGAGGGCGTTCCTTTCAGGTTTCGAGGGAGAGGAAACGGGCAATGCAGCTCGACAGGAAAGTGATTGGCCACGAGTTCGAGGCTTTCACCGCTACGGCAGAAGCCGGCAAGGTGAAGCTGTTCTGTAAAGCGATCGGCGAGGAAGACCCCATCTACACCGATCCGGCCGCGGCCAAGGCCGCCGGCTACAAGGCGGTGCCGGTGCCGCCGACCTTCCTGCAGGCGCTGACCAACGACGATCCGGGGAAGGGCGGGCTGCTGCGCCTGCTCAATGTCGATATCGGCCTGATCCTGCACGGCGAGCAGCACTACGACTATTACGCCCCGGTCCATGTCGGCGACACCATCACCTGCCAGCAGAAGGTGACCGATCTCTACGACAAGAAGGGCGGTGCCCTGTGGTTCGTGGTCTCCGAGACCTCGATGAAGGACCAGGCCGGCAAGCTGGTGGCCAAAGCAACCGGCATCACGGTCGTGCGCAATCCCGACGCCGGCAAGAAGTGACGGAGGACAAGATGGTTGCCGTTCCCAAGTTCGACCAGGTGAAGGTGGGCGACGCGATCACGCCGATCGTGCTGCCGCCGATCACCCGCCATCAGCTCGCGCTCTATTGCGGCGGCTCGGGCGATCACAACCCGATCCATGTCGATATCGACTTCGCCAAGAAGTTCGGCTTCAAGGATGTGTTCGCCCACGGCATGCTGTCGATGGGTTTCCTCGGCCGGCTGGTCACCAGCTACGCGCCGCGCGACCGCGTCCGCCGGCTCGGCACGCGCTTCACCTCGATCACCTGGGTAGGCGACGTGATCACGCTGAGCGGCAAGGTCACCGGCAAGCGCGAGGAGAACGGCGAGAAGCTGATCGATCTCGAGGTCAAGTGCACCAATCAGAACGGCCAGGACACGCTGCAGGGCCACGCCACGGTCGCGGCAAACTGATCCTCCCCAGCATCGCTGGGGAGGTGTCGGCGTCTTACGCCGACGGAGGGGTCATGAGCCCCAGTCCCGCTGCTCATGACCCCTCCGTCGCGGTAAGACCGCGACACCTCCCCAACGCTTCGCGTCAGGGAGGAGGCAAGAGAGAAGGAGAAGACGAATGGGTCAGATGGACGGCAAGGTGGCGATCGTCACCGGCTCGGGGCGCGGCATCGGCCGCGAGATTGCGCTGCGCCTGGTGCGCGACGGTGCCAAGGTGGTGATCAACGACATCGACGAGGCGCCCGCCAAGGAGACCATCGCCGACATCGAGCGGATGGGCGGCAAGGCAGTGGCCTGCAACGGCGACGTCGCCAAGCCCGATTTCGGCGACCGCATCGTCAAGACCGCGGTCGATGCCTTCGGCGATTGCCACGTCGTGGTGAACAACGCCGGCTATACCTGGGACTCGGTCATCCAGAAGATGAGCGACGAGCAGTGGTACGCCATCCTCGACGTCCACCTGACGGCGCCGTTCCGCGTCCTGCGCGCCTTCCAGCAGCATTTCCGTCAGGCTGTCGAGAAGGAGCGGTCGGCCGGCCAGCGCATCGTGCGCAAGGTCGTCAACATCTCCTCGACCTCGGGCGTCAACGGCAATGCCGGCCAGTCGAACTACTCGGCCGGCAAAGCCGGCATCATCGGCCTCACCAAGACCCTGGCGAAGGAATTCGGCCGCTACGACGTGACGGTGAACGCCGTCGCCTTCGGCTACATCCAGACCCGCCTCACCAAGCCGCTCGCCCAGGGCGAGGACGGCGAGATCGAGGTGCAGGGCCGCAAGGTCAAGATCGGCGTCCAGGGCGGTCGCATCGCCGCCATGAACCAGATGATCCCGCTCGGCCGCGGCGGCCTACCCGAGGAGGCCGCCGGCTCGGTCTACCTGTTCTGCAGCCCCGACAGCGACTACGTCAGCGGGCAATGCCTGGTGGTGAACGGCGGGCTGTAGGCGATACAGGCGAGATGGATAACAAAGAGGCGACCGAGAGGTCGCCTCTTTTGCTTGGTGCGGCAACCAAATCATCTCATGGTGAGGCGGTATGACTCTCTTGAACGAACGAAATCCCCTCCTGTCATCCTGAGCGCCGCGAAGGATCTCATCGCCACTTGCCATGAGTGCGTTCTGGGACACCGGGCGATGAGATGCTTCGCGGCGCTCAGATGACGAGTGAGATGCATCCCGATCAGCAGATCCCGTCACATGAAATGGTAGACTGAACTCGTGACCGCCCCTCTTCGGATTGCGGTCGTCGGCTGCGGCGTCGCGGGGCAGGCGGCGTCGATATTGCTTGCCGATTCCGGCCACGCCGTGACGATCTTCGAGCGCTTCGCCGAACCGCGACCGATCGGGGCCGGCCTGTTGCTGCAACCCACAGGTCTCGCCGTCCTGCGTGCGCTCGGTCTCGCCGACGAGGCCATGGCGCGCGGCGCGCGCGTCGACGGGCTGGAGGGCAGGACACATCGCGGTCGCTCGGTTCTCGAGCTTGCGTATGCCGATCTGCATCCCAAGGCGCACGGGGTCGGCATCCTGCGCAGCGTGCTGTTCGAGCTCCTGCATCAGCGCCTGCTTCGCTCGGCGACCCACCTGCGGGTCGGCAGCGAGATCGTCGACGTCGTGCGCCAGCAAACGACCGCCTCGGTCGTGGATCGTGGCGGCTCGGTGCATGGGCCGTTCGACCTGGTTGTCGTCGCCGATGGTGCGCATTCGGCGCTGCGCCAGCGCATGATGCCGGCTGCCCGGGCGCCACTCTATCCCTGGGGCTGCATCTGGGCGACGGTGCCCGACCTGGCCGGCATCGGCGCGGCGCACCTGCTGCGCCAGCGCGTGCGCGGCACGACCGAGATGATGGGCCTGTTGCCGGTCGCGGAGGGCCAATTGACGATGTACTGGAGCGTGCCGGCCGACAGGCTGGCGCCCGGCCAGCCGATCGATCTCGTGGCCTGGCGCCGCACCGCAACTGCCCTGTGGCCCGAAGCGGCTGCCATCGTCGACCATGCGGCGTCCGTCGATTCCTTTTCCCGGGCGACCTATCGCCATGTTGCTCTGTCCAGTTGGCATGTTGGCCCTATCGTGTTCATCGGCGACGCGGCGCACGGCACCAGCCCGCAACTCGGGCAAGGTGCCAATCTCGGCCTGCTCGACGCCCACGCGCTCGCGCGGTCTATCGCCGAGAGCGTGGATCTTCCTGCCGCGCTGGCGCTGCTCGCTCGCCGTCGCGATGGGCCGGTGCGCTTCTACCGCCAGGCCAGCCATCTGCTGACGCCGTTCTTCCAGTCGCATTCCAGTGCGCTTGGCCTGCTCCGCGACGCCTTCATGGGCATGTCCTGCCACCTGCCGGGAGCGCGCGGGCTGATGGCCTCGACCCTGGCCGGCACGCGGCGTGGCTGGCTGTCGTCGGTGGCGCTCGACAACGACGGTCTTTATCGCCTCGAAGGCTAGGCTGCGCGCGACAGCGAGGCCCAGCGGCCCGGCGTGAGGCCGAAGCGGGCGACGAAGTGGCGGGTGAGATGGCTCTGGTCGGCGAAGCCGGTCTCGGCGGCCGTTTCCGACAGCGGCGTGCCGGATGCGATCAGCGCCCGCGCCCGTGCCAGACGTCGTCCGACCTGGAAGCGGTGCGGCGAGGTGCCGGAGGCGAGGCGAAAGTGGCGCGCGAGCGCGAAGCGATCGAGGCCGGTGATCCGCTCCAGCTCCTCGGAAGCGACCGCGCGATGCGCCTCGGCGGCGAGGAACTCGCGGGCGCGCGCCACGGCGCGGCGGGCGGTCGGCGCAGGGCGCCGGGTCCTGGTGGCATCGTCGCCGCGCGTCGCCAGGCGGTCGGCCAGACGCTCGACCACGGCATCGACCGCCAGAGGCTCGAGTGGCTTGGGGAAGTCGGCAAAGGCCTCGCTCAGCAGGCCGGTCAGCACGGGATCCTCCGACACCACGGCCGGCACGAAGGGCGGGCTGGCGCCGTCGAGCGCGATACCGATCGTGGCCGGGTCAACATAGAGCATGCGGTAGGCAAAGCCCTGGTCGACTCCGGCATGGCCATCATGGCTCTCGTCGGGATGGATGATCATCACCTGGCCGCCGCGGCTGGTCTGCAGGGCGCCACGGTAGTGGAACGACTGGGCACCCCACAGGGTCAGGCCGATGGCATAGGTCTCGTGGCGGTGCAGGTCGTAGGCATGCCCGCCGAAACGCGCCGCCAGGCGCTGCAGCGCGGCGTGCGGCTCGTCGAAGCGGATCCGGTCGGTGGCTGGCCCGACATTCCCTGGCATGCACGAACCTTCAAGACATCGCGCCAACGATGCCCGATATGGGAGCGATGATCTACGAAACCAAGACGGCGCTGGTCCTGCGCCGCGATCTTGCGGCATGGCAGATGGCCAATGTCGCGGCCTTCCTCGCCGGCGGCCTCGCCGGCACGCATGGCCACATGATGGGTGAGCCTTACCGAGACAGGGAAGGTCGGGCCTACAGCGCCCTGATCCGCGAGCCGGTGTTCGTCTTCGGCGCGACCCTGGAGGAGCTGCGCCGCACCCGCCAGCGGGCGCTGTCGCGCGAGCTGGTACCGGCGATCTACATCGACGACATGTTCAGGACCACCAACGACATCGACAATCGCGCCGCCGTTGCGGCGGCCGTGCCCGATGCGCTCGATCTGGTCGGCCTCGGCGTCCATGGGCCGCGCAAGACCATCGACAAGGTGGTGAACAGCCTCAAGTTCCTGAGCTGACGCCTGCGAGCCGGCGCGGCCGTATCAGCACCACCGCCGTGGCGGCGAGGTTCAGGCCGATGCACAGAGCCAGCGGAGCGCCGTAGCCGCCGGTGACGTCGCGCAGCACGCCGAGCAGGCCGGGGCCGAAGGCGTAGAGGATCTGCACCACAGCGGTCGACAGGGCGACGATGGCCGGAAACTCGGCCGCCGGGTACTCGCGCTGGATGATCAGCGGCGACAGGGTGATGTTGTTGCCGACCGAGAAGCCGTAGATCGCACAGGCGGCGTAGACCACCAGCGGCGCCTCTGCCTGCGCCAGCACGGCGATCGCGATGACCTGCACCAGGAAGCAGAGCGCCGACGCGCGCCGCGGCTCCAGCCGATCGATGACGAAGCCAAGCACCACGCGGCCGACCAGCGCGGCGATGGCATTGATTGCGACGGCGAGGCCCGGATCGACCGCCGCGCCGGCCGAGGCCCGGCCGCTGATCAGTGGCACGAGGTGCGTGAGGAAGCCGACCTGCGAGGTGAGCACGAAGGCAAACGGCGCGGAGATGGTCCAGAAGTGCCAGCGCCCCATCGGCGTCAGGGTGCTACGCGGTGCCGCCGTGACGTGCGGCAGCAGCGGGCCGCGGCGCACGAACAGCGCGACGAGGAGGCCGGCCAGAACGAGGCCGATCGCGACCAGCAGGCGCTCGGCGTCGGCGAAGCCGATCCGCGGGATCAGGGCGAGCAGGGACGGCGCGACGACGAGGCCGGCCACGGTGGCGCCGCTCAGCGCGAGATTGAGCGCCAGCCCGCGCTTGTGATCGAACCATTGGCCGAGCGTGGCGGCGATCGGTGCCACGCTGGTGGCGTTCCAGCCCGGCGCCATGAGGGCGTAGAGGACCATGAGCTGCCACGGGGCGGTGATCGAGGGCAGCAGCAGGAGCGAGACGCCGGTGACGGCGAGGCCGCCCAGGAAGACCGCGCGCGGCCCGAAGCGGCCGATCGCCCACGCGATGCGTGGCAGCAGCAGCGCGCCCAGCACATAGTGACCGGTCACAACCGAGGAGATCAGGCCGGTCGACCAGCCGTGCGCCTTCTGCAGCTCGACCAGATAGATGCCGTGCGCGTAGAAGCCGAAGCCCCAGGCGAACACGGCCGAGACGAAGCAGGCGGCGACGACGCGCCAGGCCCGCGGCGTCGCCTCGACGCCCGGCGTTGCCGACACGGAAGCGGAGCTCAAAACCGGCTGACGTGAGCCGACACGCAGCGCCAGCCCTCGGGGCGGAGCTGCCAGTCGTCGGTGTAGCGTCCGCCTCCGGTCGAGCCGTCAGGCTTCCGGTAGGTCGTGCGCGCGTGGATGATGGCGAAGTCGCCGAGCAGGCGGATCATCACGTCGTGCTCGCGAATGTCCGTCACCGCCGAGCCGCGGCCGATCTGGGCCAGGAACGCTGCGCGATCGATCAGCGTGCCGTCCGGGTTGGTGTTGTGGAAATCGGGGGCGAGGTGCTCGTCGAACCACTTCACGTCGGCTTCCTCGACCGAGCGGATGTAATTGCGATTGAGGTCGCGCAGGGTATCGAGATGCGCCGACTGGGTCATGTCATCGTTCCTTCAGTGCTTGGCCCTCGGGGACGGGCCCCACGACGGCCCGCCTTCAATGGCCTGTCACGTAGTCGACGAGCTGGTCGAGCGAGACGCCCCAGCCTTCCTCGTGCGACTGACAGGCGGCGGCAGTAGCGAAATCTTCCTGACGGAATGTCACCCGCGTCCTGGTTCCCTGCTCGCTGAACGTGGCGGTCACCAGGGTCTGCCGCGTCAGGGTGCCGTTGGCGCGCACCCAGGCATGCGTGAAGGAAAGCCGCTCGGGCGCCCGGATCTCGCGGTACACGCCGACCTCGGTCTGCAGAGAGCCGGTGTCATCGTCCCGGATGGTCATCCGCCAGGCGCCGCCCTCCCGAAGGTCGAGCTTGCACGACATCATGGTGAAGCCGCGCGGGACCCACCATTGGCGCATGCGCTCGGGCTCGACGAACGAACGGAACACCAAGTCGCGCGGTGCGGCGAGCAGGCGGGTCAGCGTGAAGTCGCGTGCCGCCAGGGGGAAAGCGTCACCTGCTCTTGCGGGCACGGGTTCCTGCCTTCCTGGTTCGCTGCCCGCCGGTCGCCTGCTCGGCCAGCAGATAGCTCTCGAGCCGGTCGAGCCGCTGCTCCCAGAACTTGCGGTAGGTCGAGAGCCACTCCGAGACCTGGCGAAGCGGTGCCGATTCGAGACGGCAGGGGCGCCGCTGCGCCTCGCGCCCACGGGCGATCAGGCCGGCCCGCTCCAGCACCTTCAGGTGCTTGGAGATCGCCGGCAGGGTCATGTCGAAGGGACGCGCCAGCTCGCCGACCGATGTTTCCCCGAGCGTGAGGCGCGCCAGGATCGCGCGCCGGGTCGGGTCGGCGAGAGCGGAGAGGGTGGTGCTGAGAGGATCGGAGGACGTGGCCATGGCGGGCTCGTATTAAACCAGTTGGTAAAATGCGACCGGCATGGCCTGCGAGTCAAGAACGCGCCCGACGGCCTCTTACCGGATTTGCCTGCAGTTCGGCTTCCATCGCCTCGAAGACCGGGTCCCAGTCCCCCCGGCTCGCCTGCCTGAACAGGCGCATGCCCGGATACCAGGGGCTATGCGTCGCGCCCAGCATCCAGCGCCATTCCGGCGAAGACCGGAGCGCCACCCACGTCGGCGCTCCCAGCGCGCCGGCGAGATGGGCGATGGCGGTGTCGGAGGAGATCACGAGGTCGCACTGCATGATGACCGCGGCGGCGTCCAGGAAGGCGTCGGGCCCGGCATCGAACTCCTCTCCCGGGCTTTCCACCTGCATGCCGTCCGGAAGGTGCGCCAGCTGCGCCAGCCCTTCCCCCTTGTGAAGGGAGATGAGGCGAACGCCCGGCAGGCGCGCGATGCGGGCGAAGCGGGTGACCGGGAATGAACGGCCGAGGTCGATCTTGCCGGCTCGCCCCTGCCAGCAGATGCCGATCCTGAAGCCATCGGCGCCGATCCGTTCCCGCCAGCGGGCAATCCGCTCCGGCTCGGCGCTCAGGTAGGGAACGGAACTGGGAATGGTGGTGGCATGACCCGTCCGGAACGCCAGCGGAAGGCTCATCAGCGGCACGTGACAATCGTACGCCACCTTCTGGTCGACGATGTCGGCCAGGTCGACCAGCCTCCGGCTGCCCGGCAGGGTGCGCATGAGCGCGAGAAGCGGGGCCTGCGGGGCGAACACCACCTCGGCCCCGCGCGCCTCGACCATAGGCAGGTAGCGGCAGAACTGGATCGTGTCGCCCAGCCCCTGCTCCCAATGGACGGCTATCACCTTGCCGTCCACGGGCTCGTCGCCGAGCCAGAGGGGCTTCGGAAGGTCGCGCCGCGCCGTCGTAAAGCCCTTGTACCGCCAACGCCATTCGTAGCCGCGCCAGCCTTCGTCGAAGTTCCCCTGGCGCAAGTCCAGGAGGCTCCTGTTCCACCGGAAGCCGGCATCGTCGGGACGCTTTTCGAGCGCGTCGCGATAGAGCTCGAGGCCTTCTTGACCCTTTCCCAGCTCGGACAGGGATTCGGCGAGGTTGTTGATCGCTTTCGTATGGTCGGGGTCGATCGCCAGGGCGGCGCGATAGGCGGTTACCGACTCCTCCAGCCTGTCGTCGTCACGACAGAGGTTGCCGAGATTGTAGTGGATGTCTGCGGAGTCGGGCGCCAGCGCCAGGGCGCGGCGAAGGACTGCCTCGGCTTCCTCGAAGCGTTCGAGCCGGCAGAGGGTGACGCCCAGGTTCGTGTGGGCGGCAGCGACGTCCGGCGTGAGCCCGACGACGCGGCGATACGCGGTCTCCGCCTCGCCGAACCGCTCGTCGGCGAACAGAAGGTTGCCGAGCCTGACGTAGGCTTCCGCGTAGTCTGGTCGAAGCTCGATCACTTTCCTGTAGAGGGCCTCCGCGAGGTCCGTCCTGCCGAGTCCGCTGAAGGCACCCGACAGGTACAGGCAGGTCTCGACGTCGTCGCCTCTCAGCTCGAGCGATCTCTGAAGCGGGGCCACGGCCTCGGCGAGCCGCGCGGTTTTGGCGAGAGCGAATCCCAGGGCCTTCCACCCCAGCGACGAATCCGGATAGGCCAGCGTCAGCTCGCGGCCGATCCGCTCCATGTCGGGGTACGAGGCGGCCTGATGGGCGGCAAGCAGGGCATTCCCCTCGGCCTCGGTCGGTGCCCGGGGAAGCTTCGCCTCCAGCGCGTCGAGATCCGGGCTGCGAATCCCGAGATTGCGTGCGCGTTGGACGGCAATTCGGGCCATCGCGACGCGCCCGATCGACGCGAGCGCGGTGACGTAGCTGAGCCAGACCCGTTCTTGTGTCGGGCCGGTCCGCAAGGCCGCCTCGAAGTGCGGCAGGGCGTCTGCCGCCCGTCCCACGCCGACCGCCAGGACGCCGATGTTGTGATTGGCTTCGACGTGCGAGGGCTGCACGCCCAGGATCGCGCGATACAGGCGCTCGGCTTCCTGGAGCCTGCCCGCCCGATGGGCCTCGATGGCTTGGCGCAAGACCTGATCGACTGTGGGGGTCGAGACAGAGGTCACTGACGGAATTGCTCCGGCGACACTGCTGAGTCCTGTGCTCGCCCCCCTCCGATCGCAGGGCATTCGCATACTGATACAATCTCCGTCATCCCGACCGGAGCCGAGCGAAGCGAGGCGAAGTGGAGGGACCCTTCTTCCTGCAAGACCGATGAGAAAGGTCCCTCGACTGCGCCGCCCTTTGAGCGGCTCCGCTCGGGATGACGGGAGAAGTGGCCAAATGCGGATGCCCTGCCTCCGATCGGGCCCGTTTCGGGTCGCGCCCGCGGCGTGTCACGACCTGCATCCGATACGCTTGGGTGCGTGAGAGAGGGAGCTTCCATGGGGCAGACAATACTACTTTGTTCGCGTCCTGCCGCTGTCAAAGGCCTGCTGCCTCGAGCCTCGATGTGTGATAGGCGTCGAGCAGAAGAGTCCGAACGGGAAGCTTTTGGGGTTCAGGTGCGTGGCCGCCCTGCCGCATGTCGAGCGACTTGCGGGTAGGGACGTGCGTCGTTCCGTGATTGCCGCGCCGTCTTGGGCTGTATGCAACCCTAGGGTCAATGAGCGATGGCATTCCCGATCGACACGCCTGCCGAGCTGATTGGTCAGCTCTATGTCGGATACTTCGGCCGGGCGGCCGACCCGGATGGCCTGAACTACTGGATCGACCAGCTGAACGGCGGGATGTCGCTGCAGGCGATCGCGAACTCGTTCGCGGTGCAGCCGGAGGCGACGGCGCTGTACTCGTTCCTGGCGGCGCCGGAGGTCGGCGACCCGGTGGCGTTCATCACGTCGATCTACCAGCAGCTGTTCAACCGCGGGCCTGACGCGGCCGGCCTGGCCTACTGGGTCAACCAGCTCGTGGTGCAGGGCACGCCGCCGGGCCAGATGGTGCTGAACATCATCTCGGGCGCTCAAGGGTCGGACCTGACGACGATCCAGAACAAGACGCATGTGGCGGTCGACTACGCGCAGAAGTTCGTCGACAACAACCTGACCTGGATCGGCATCGACAACATCCAGGGCGCGCGCGACGTGGTCGGCCCGGTGACCGACCAGCAGTCGACGGTGACGGCGGCGATCCTGCAGATCGACGGCATCATCACGCAGGAGCTGACCAACCCGCAGAACATCCAGCTGTCGCCGAACCTGTCGACGATCCAGTCTGGCGGCTCGGTGGCGATCACGCTGAAGGCGGACCCGTCGCAGGCGAACAAGGACTTCCAGTACACGATCACCGGCATCGATTCGACGGTGGTGGCGGGCGGCAAGCTGTCGGGCACGGTCAAGCTCGGCAGCGACAGCACGGCGGTGATCGACATCGGCACGGTGGTGACGGCGGCGCAGCTCAACACGCCGAACGAGACGCTCGAGGTGACGGTGGGCCCGATCTCGACGACGGTCGGGCTGACCGAGGGCACGCAGGTGGTGACCCAGACGGGTCCGGTGAACGAGGGTTCGGCGTTCAGCTTCACGGTGACGACGTCGGGCATCGCGCCGGGCTCGGCCAACGGGCTGCTTCAGACCTACACGATCACGGGCCCCGGCATCGCGCACGTTCCGGTGTCGGAGCGTTCGGGCACGGTGACGCTGGACAACAACGGCAGCGCCACGGTGACGGTCAACACGCTGACGACCCTTGCCGACAGCGGCACGACCACGGTGACGATCACGGTCGGCAACGACGCGCCGGTGAACGTGATCATCAACGAGTCCGCGACGCAGACGATCACGCCGAGCGCGGGGACGATCCAGGAAGGCGCGTCGGTGGTCTTCAAGATCACGACGTCGGGCGTTGCGGGCAGCTCTGTCGCGGGCCAGGTCGAGAACTGGACGCTGAGCGGCGACGCGGCGGGCCAGGTCAACGGCCCGCTGTCGGGCACGGTGACCCTGGACCAGGACGGGACGGCGACGGTGACGGTGTCGACGCTGGTCAACGACCTGAACGACCTCTCGCCGCAGGGCCTGGTGTTCACGCTGCTGTCGGGCGCGATCCCGGTCGGGACGTCGACGGTGAACGTGAGCCAGGGCTCGCAGGTGACGACGAACACCGGCCCGGTGTTCGAAGGCGAGGCGTTCAACTTCACGGTGACGACGACGGGCGTCGCGGCCGGCTCGGTCGAGGGCCGCATCGAGAGCTACACGATCACGGGCCCGGGCCTGGCGCACATCCCGGTGGCGGAGCGTAGCGGCACGGTGGTGCTGGACGCCAGCGGCAAGGCGACGGTGACGGTGCACACGCTGACCGACCTGGTGGGGTCGGGCACGACGACGGTCGACATCGTGGTGGGCAACAACGCCGCCTCGACGGTGACGATCAACGAGACGGTGGTGCAGACGGTGGTGCCGAGCGCCGCGGCCATCCAGGAAGGCGGCGCGGTGGTGTTCACGATCACCACGCTGGGCGTGCCGCCGAGCTCGGTGGCGGGCGAGGTCGAGACGTGGACCTTGAGCGGCCTGGCGGCGAGCCAGGTGGATGGTCCGCTGTCCGGCACGGTGACGCTGGATTCGAACGGCAGCGCGACGGTGACGGTGAACACCCGGGTCGACGCGCTGAACGACCTGTCGCCCAAGGACCTGGTGTTCACGCTGAAGAGCGGCTCGACGACGACGGCGTCGACGACGATGAACGTGAGCCAGGGCGTGCAGGTGACGACGAACACCGGCCCGGTGAACGAGGGCTCGGCATTCAGCTTCACGGTGACGACGTCGGGCGTGGCGGCGGGCTCGGTCGAGGGCCGGATCGAGAGCTACACGATCACCGGCCCCGGGATCGATCACATCCCGGTGGCGGAGCGCTCGGGCACGGTGACGCTCGACGCCAACGGCTCGGCGACGGTGACGGTGAGCACGCTGGCCGACCTGGCCGGCCCGCTGGGCCCGACGACAGTGGCGGTGCAGGTCGGCAACAACGCCGCCTCGACAGTGACGATCAACGAGGTCGTGCAGCAGTCGGCGATCGCCAGCGCGGCCAGCATCCTCGAAGGCGGCTCGGTGGTGTTCACCATCAGCACGCTGAACGTGCCGGGCAGCTCGGTTGCGGGCCAGACGGAGACGTGGACGCTGAGCGGCGCGGCGGCGAGCCAGGTCGACGGCCCGCTGTCGGGCACGATCACGCTGGATTCGAACGGCGGCGCGACGGTGACGGTCGACACCAGGGTCGACACGCTGAACGACGGCCCGCTGAAGAGCCTGGTGTTCACGCTGCAGAGCGGCTCGACGGTGACGGCGGTCGAGTCGATCGGCGTGCTGCAGGGCACGCAGACGACGACGGCGCCGTCGTCGGTGAATGAGGGCCATGCCTTCACCTTCGAGGTGACGACGACGGGCGTGGCGCCGGGGTCGGTCGCCGGCCGCATCGAGACCTACGTGATCTCGGGGGTGGGCCTCGACCACATCCCGGTGGGGCAGCGCTCGGGCCAGGTGGTGCTGGACGCCAACGGCAAGGCGTCGGTGACGGTGGACACGCTGGCCGACCTCGGCCCGCTCGGCACGGATCCGATCATTATCCAAGTCGGCAACAACGCGCCGATCACGGTGAACATCCAGGACACGGCGTTCCAGACCGTCTCGGTCAGTGACGTCAGCATCCTGCAGGGCGAGAGCCTGACCTTCACGATCAACACGTTCGGCGTGCCGGCCGGCGCGCTGGCGGGGACGCAGCAGTCGTGGACGCTGATCGGCACGGGCACCAACCAGGTGACGGGCGGCGTGCTGTCGGGCGTGGTGACGCTCGATGCCAACAACAGCGCGGTGGTGACGGTCGGGACGGACTTCGGGGTCATCAACGGCCCGCTGACGCAGAACCTGACCTTCCGCCTCGACAGCGGCGGCAATGTCGATTCGCCGACGGTCACGATCCACGAGTCGACCCTGACGGTGACGCCGCCGGCGCTGCCGATCGTGGAAGGCCAGCAGGTATCGTACACGATCACCGGCGTGAACATCCCGAATGGCACGA
>Ga0268299_1000380_pt1 | contig 147532 bp, 147 predicted proteins | sample NOBtaG_FD_193484 | JGI IMG/M metagenome (GOLD analysis project Ga0268299, IMG submission 193484) | Activated sludge microbial communities from bioreactor in Nijmegen, Gelderland, Netherland - NOB reactor | ecosystem: Engineered > Bioreactor > Aerobic > Activated sludge | place: Netherlands...
GATGATCTGCTCTTCCGTGAACCGTGATCGCTTCATCGTCCGTCTCCCTTGTCGGGGCGGACTCTACCCAAATCTGGAGGAGTTTGCGGGGCTCACGTCAAGGCATATAAAGGATGGACGACTTCAGCCGGGGACGGAAACAACCACCGAGGTTTCGGGTGGAAGACTCGCAAGAGAAATCCAGGAGCACAATAGAATTCAGGAGCTAACTGGCGGACAGAAAGCTAGTACGTCACCGGCCGTTTCAAACAAGGTGGATCCTATTGGGCCGGCTCGAAGGCCGGGCCTCGGATTGCCGGAGCCCTTTGAGTGAATCTCCTTACATGAACTCAGGAGCGTTAGATGGACTCACATCCGCGGCAACTTCCAGTTCCTCCCCCTGCCGCAGCGGACCCGCGTGCAATTGAGATGCTACGCGTCTGGGCATCTAACGGACTACAGCACGTTTCAATCAATCCCGGGCTTTGGAGTGATCCTGCAAACTGGGGTATGATGCTTGTCGACTTAGCAAAACATATTGCAAATGCATATGAGCAGTCTGACCAAATGAGCAGAGCAGTGGCTCTCGATCGCATCAAGTGCGGATTCGATGCCGAATGGGCTGTCGAGACTGACGACGTGAGTGGAGAGTTGGCAAAAGGGAAATTGGGGTCAGAGTAGAGATATCCCGCTTCTGACCGCTCTCTTCTCCGCATCCTCTTGGAACTCTGTGTGTCCCACCTTGGCTATTGCATACGCTCTTGTGCGGATTAGTACTTACCTTCATTTGTATCGAGAAGTGCGGGTAGGCGGGAAGCGGCGCGAAAAAGGGGGCTGTCCGTCGTGCGAGGTGTCTCAGCCAGGCGCGGATTCACGCTCCTCGAGGTGCTGATCGCGCTGGCAGTTCTGAGCCTGACGCTGGGAGTCCTATACCAGGGCTATGCCCTGAGCCTGCGCCAGGAAGCGGTCGTCGAGGAGAGGTTGTTGGGGTCAGAGTCGACTTAACTGAGAGTTTCTGGGGTCAGAGTCGACTTAATTGCGGGTGGAGGCGTCAGAGCCGAATTTGGAGTGATCCACGCGCGCCTGTGGCGTTGCATCTGCCGACGCCTCGGCCATGTGCTTGGCGCTTCTTCGATCTCGACTATTTCGGCCGCTTTCTCTTTTGTTGATCTGATACGTGCCGGTACAATCCCGGCGGGGGTAGGGGGCTATGGTGGGTGAATGGCGTCGCGCGTTGGTGCGGGTGGTTGCCGGCGCGGTGGGGCTTCTGGCCCTCGGTCTCTTTTCCCTGCCTGCCGAAGCCGCGACGACGCTGACGCGGACGACGACCTTCACCTACGACCCGGTCAGCGGGCTGATGACCCAGTCGGTGACGGAGCCGAGCGATCCGGCCTTCCGGGTGCAGACGGATTTCGTCGAGAAAAAAACGGGGTCAGAGTAGACTTATTGCCCCGCGTGCCGCATGCTCCTCCCTCCCCTGACGGAGGTCCACCATGGCGCGCCTTGGCCGCTATTTCCTGCCCGACCAGCCGCTGCACGTGATCCAGCGCGGCAACAACCGGCAGAAGATCTTCTTCTCCGACCGCGACCGCGAGACCTATCTCGCCTGGCTGCTGGCGGCGGCGCGGGAATACGGCTGCCGCATCCACGCCTATGTGCTGATGACCAACCACGTGCATCTGCTGCTGACGCCTGAGACTGCGGAGAGCCTGCCGCGCCTGATGCAGTCGCTGGGGCGGCGTTATGTGCGGTATCTCAACCACGCGCATGGGCGCACCGGCACCTTGTGGGAGGGGCGCTACCGCGCGGCGCCGATCGACAGCGAAGCCTACCTGCTCGCCTGCTGCCGCTATATCGAGCTCAACCCGGTGCGCGCCGGCATGGCCAGGCATCCGCGTCAGCATCGCTGGTCGAGCCACGGCGCCAACGCCCTCGGCCGGCCCGATCCGCTGGTCAGCCCGCACCCGCTCTATCGCGCGCTCGGCCGCAGCGCCGCCGAGCGACAGGCCGCCTATCGCGCCCTGTTCCGCGAACGTTTGGCGGAGGACTTCGTGGATTCGCTGCGCGGCGCCACCAATGGCGGCTGGGCGCTGGGCGACGCCGCCTTCAAGCGCCGGGTCGCCAAGGCGGCGAGGCGCCGCGCCGAGCCGCTGCCCAGAGGCCGGCCGCGGCGCGACGCCAAGGACCAGCGGCAGATAAGTCTACTCTGACCCCAATTAGATGCCAATTAGATGGATCTTGTCGGCGCCGCGCTGAGCAACCCGATCAACCGCGCGATCCTGCAGCGGCTGGCGCTGCTGGGCGCGCCGCAGGCTGCGCTGGTGGCGGGGTGCGTGTTCCAGGCGTGGTGGAACCGGCGGGCGGGGGCCGCGGCGCAGGCGCAAGTGAAGGACTACGACATCTTCTATTTCGACGCTGCCGACCTTTCGTGGGAGGCGGAGGATCGCGTCATCCAGCGCGGCCGGGCCCTCTTCGCTGACCTCGACGCGCTGATCGAGATCCGCAACCAGGCGCGCGTGCATCTGTGGTATCCGCAACGTTTCGGCGCGGCCTATCCGCAGCTGGCGAGCTGCGCCGACGGCATCGGGCGCTTCCTGGTGCGCTGCACCTGCGTGGGGCTGATGCCGCAAGGCGACGGGGCGCTGAAGCTGATCGCGCCGTATGGACTGGACGAACTCGAACGCGGCGAGTTGCGGCCGAACGCGAATGCGCCCAGCCTGGAACGCTTTCGCGACAAGGCCGCGAGCTATGTCGCCCGCTGGCCCTGGCTAAAAATCGTGGAAGACTGAGCCGGCGGCTCAGTCGTCCCGGTGGGTGCGCTCCATGCGCTCGTGGCGTTCCTGCGCCTCGAGCGACAAAGTGGCGATCGGGCGCGCTTCCAGCCGCTTTAGGCTGATCGGCTCGCCGGTCTCCTCGCAATAGCCGTAGGTGCCTTCCTCGATCCGGCGCAGCGCGTCGTCGATCTTGGCGATCAGCTTGCGCTCGCGGTCGCGGGTGCGCAGCTCCAGCGCGCGGTCGGTCTCCAGGCTGGCGCGATCGGTGATGTCGGGCTCCGACAGGCTCTCTTCCTGCAGATGGTTCAGCGTCTCGCCCGATTCACGCAGCAGCTCCGCCTTCCAGGCCAGGAGCTTCTGGCGGAAATACTCCTGCTGCATCGGGTTCATGAAGTCTTCTTTGTCGTTGGGTCGGTAGTCAGGCGACAACAGCGGTTTCATGCGTGGCTCTGCTTGTTCCGATCATTCCTCGCGACGCCGACTGGGCATATTCCATGCCACCCCTGCGGCCGCCCGAGATTGCCGGGAGTATAGAAATTTAAGCCTCCGCCGCAAGCGCGGAATTTCGCAGTCATGCCATTGTTATGCTTGAATAAATCGCGAATCGCGCGGCTGACTAGCGGGTCAGCTTGGCAAGTTCGACCGCGGCGCGGAGCTCGATCTCGTCCAGAATCGCGGTGAGCGCCGGGTCGTTCACCTGCTCGCGCCGCGCGCGCACCAGCTGCGCCAGCTGCTCCAGGCGGCCCACGGGAATCGTACCCAGCAGCAGGCCGAGGCGGATTTCCTCCAGATTGTCGAGCATGGTGTCGCCGCGCTCGATCGCCTTGCGTCGCGCGCGCCGCTCGGTCGAATCCGGCGTGCCCTGCAAGGCCAGGACCGTCGACACGCCGCCGAGGCCGACTGCCCCACCGACGGTGCCATGGGCGCCGCCGCTGGCCGCTTCCTCATGCAAGGCGGCGGCGAAATCGGCGCTGCCCGGCGGATGCGAACCGCCGATACGCCGCGTGGTGGCCGGTCTGATCTTGGTCGGATCGATCTTCATCAATATGCGGACGCTGGCCCAAGCGGTGACAGGCTGGGAGCCCAAAACTACACGCCGAACCATGCCGCCGGTATCGCTAACATCCTGTTAACGACGCGCCGAAGCGCTTGGCCGGCAAGGAAATTCCTGCCGCCGGCGCGGCGCCTTGCCCGCCCCAGCGCCGGGCCCTGCCATCGCCCGGACAAAGAAAATCGCTTTTTATCAGTGGATTACAGCGCGCCCGCCGATGGCACGGCAGTTGCTTAGAGATTAGCAGGATCAAACCCGAGACACCGTTTCACGTCGAAGGACCCAAAATGACCGCGCCGGTATTCACCTCACTCCGCCAAGCCCGCCGGGCCGCCTCGCGCCCGCCGAAGGCCGTTTGCCGCTCGCTGCGCGCCTTCCTGGCTCTGGTGCTCGCCCTCGCCCTCGCTTTACCCGCCCCGGCCCAGGCGGTGTCCCGCATCAAGGACATCGCCGATTTCCAGGGCGTGCGCGAGAACCAGCTGGTCGGCTATGGCCTGGTGGTCGGGCTCAACGGCACCGGCGACGAGGTCAAGGACGGCGGCAAGGGCGTGTTCACCCGCGAGAGCCTCATCGGCATGCTGGAGCGACTTGGCGTCAACGCCCGCGACGCGGATCTGGAGACCAACAACGTCGCCGCGGTGATGGTGACCGCCAACCTGCCGCCCTTCTCCCGCCAGGGCTCCGAGGTCGATGTCACCGTCTCCTCGCTCGGCGACGCCACCAGCCTGCAGGGCGGCACGCTCCTGGTGACCCCGATGCTCGGCGCGGATGGCGAGGTCTACGTCGTCGCCCAGGGCCAGATCACGGTCAGCGGATTCTCCGCCGCCGGCGCCGCGGAATCCGTCCTCCGCGGCGTGCCGACCAGCGGCCGCATCGCCCGCGGCGGCATCGTCGAGCGCGAAGTGCCGTTCGACATCCAGGCGCTGCCCCAGATCGACCTGTCCCTGCGCAATCCCGACTTCACCACCGCGCAGCGCATCGCCGCCGTGATCAATGAATCGACCGGCCGCCCGGTCGCCTATGCCAAGGATTCCGGCACGGTGGTGCTCGACGTCGGCGCCGGCGGCGGCGACGCCGCCGCGCTGCTGGCCGAGGTCGAGAACCTGCCGATCGAGCCGGACCTGCCGGCCCGCGTGGTGATCGACGAGACCACCGGCGTCATCGTCATGGGCGAGAACGTGCGCATCAGCAAGGTCGCGGTGGCGCAGGGCAACCTCACCATCCGCATCACCGAGACGCCGCAGGTCTCGCAGCCGAACCCGTTCTCCAATACCGGCGTCACCGTGGTCGTGCCGCGCACCAATGTGCAGGTCGAGGAGGACGCCGACCGCAAGCTGGCGGTGCTCGAGCCCGGCATCACGCTGGAAGAGCTGGTGGCCGGCCTCAACTCGCTCGGCGTCAGCCCGCGCGACATGATCTCCATCCTGCAGACGATCAAGACCGCCGGCGCGCTGCAGGCCGACATCATGGTGCAGTGATGACCACCCCGATCAGCAGCGCCGCAACTTCGCCCCTCACCTATCTCGACACCCTGCGCAGCCGGCAGATTCCGGCGGTCGACCCGCGGGACCTGGCGAAGAGCAAGGAGGCGGCGCAGGATTTCGAGGCCTTCTTCGTCACCCACGCCTTCGAGGACATGTTCGCCGGCATCTCCGACGACCCGATGTTCGGCGGCGGCGAAGCGGAGAACATGTTCCGCTCCTTCCTGCTGCAGGAATACGGCAAGACGGTCGCGAAGGCCGGCGGTGTCGGCATCTCCGACATGGTGCAGCGGCAATTGCTTGAACTTCAGGAGGCATCGAAATGAACAAGTCATCCCGCATGGCGGACCTGCTGGCGATCACCTCGCGGCTGATCGCCTGCATGGAGCGCGAGATCGAGCTGCTGCGCACCCTGCAGCCGAAGGAGCTGCGCCGGCTGCAGGAGGACAAGACCGCGTTGGCCGATGCCTATCGCGCCTTCGTCCTGGCGCTGAAGGAGCCGGATGAGGCGGCCGATTCCGTCAACGACGTCCTGCGCGACGAGCTGGCCGAGGCGACCGAGCGGTTCCAGGCCACACTCGCCGACAATCTGCGGGCGCTGCGCGCGATGCGCGACGTCAACGAGCGGGTGATGCGGGCCGTGGTGCAGGCGCTCGAGGAGCCGCGCATCCAGGTGACCGGCTACAACCAGCGCGGCGCGCTGAAGCGCGGCCGGCGCAGCCCGTTAACCGCCGCCGCGACGGTGCAGCAGCGGGCATGAAAAAAGGCCCCGCGGGGGCCTGGCGTTCCCATCAGCGGCGCGCCGGCGATGCTAGGCCGAAACGCTCACCACAGCGCTGTTCTGATTGGCGCTGAGCACAGCCGTCACCGCCTGCGGCACGCTCGGCAGCGGCGCCGGCGTCGCCAGCGGCGTACCGGCCGCCGGAACCAGCACCTTCTCGCTCTGTGGCGCCGGCTGCTTGACCAGAAGGTTGGCGCGTTCCTCGGCGCGCATGGTGCGCTCATAGGCGCGCAGTGCCTCCTCCGACGGGATCTGGATGGTGCGCTCGCCCGTCTCCGGGCTCTGCCCGATGAGGACGATGCGGCCGATATCCTGGCGATAGACGAATTCAGTGCTGTTGTAGCGCAAGGCAACGACGCCTCCGCTGGCGCCAGGCGCGCTGGCCACGGGCTCGGCGGCGACCGGCGCCGGCGCGGCGGCGACCAGCTGCAGATCGACAGCCGGCGCTTCGCGCACCGGGTTCGGTGCGGCGCTGACCGGGGCGCTCGAGGCGTTGATCGCACGGAGCATTCGACCTGCAACTCCTTTCTGCGGTAGGGTGCACCCACCTGGAGTTCTGGCGGAGTACACCATACTGCACTATAGAGTATAGTATCGTCAGCCCTGCTACGCAAGAGGTTAAATTGCCCGGCGCAGGCCGGCCTTCCCCGTGGCGCAGGCCGGCCCTCTCGCGGTCGCCGGCACCCGGCAATTGTTGCTCCCCGCCGCGCCACCGGCCGGCGGCCGGGCAGGAAAATTCCCCCCGCCGCCCCTCCGTCTTTGCCGGTCACACCTTCCCTCTCGGCCGCGTTTACCATGTAAAAGTGCGCTTTATCAATATCTTACGAGTTGGCACGCAAGTTGCTTTTCTCCTGGCAACGCCGCATGTGCGGCACGAGTCGGGCGCCAAAGCGCACCCGAGGTTGGCTATGATCAAGGAGAACCCTGATGCCGACGAATGATGTGCAACTGACCGCGGGCATCCGCAACAACCTGCTGCTGTTGCAGGTAACGTCGGAAAAGATCGACCGCACCCAGCAGCGCCTGGCCACCGGCAACAAGATCAACACCGCCATCGACGGCGCGGTCGCCTTCTTCGCCGCCAAGGGCCTCAACCGGCGCGCCGACGATCTCTCGCAGCTGAAGGATTCGATCGGGCAGAGCATCAGCACGATCAAGGCCGCCGACACCGGCGTCACCGGCATCGAGAAGCTGCTCGACCAGGCCAAGGGCCTGATCACCTCGGCCTATGGCAGCCTGGGCAAGGAGAAGAACGCCGTCGACTTGCGCAAGTCGCTGTCGGAGCAGTTCAACAACCTGCTGCGCCAGATCGACAAGCTGGCCGATGACGGCGCCTATCAGGGCAAGAACCTGCTGCTCGGCAGCGGCCTGCGCCTCGACGCGACCTCGTCGTCGAAGAGCGCCACCAACGCGCTGACCGGCATCAGCAACGCGCGCGTCACCAACGTGGTCTCGGCCGACGATTACGTCATCGACATCAGCGGCGACGGCGCCATCTCCGCCAATGCCAGCGACGTCGCCAATGCCGAGCGCGACCGCGGCATCCAGAACCTGACCGTCACCGGCTTCGCCAGCAAGACGCTGGGCAATTTCGACGACGTCACGATCCGCTACGCCGGCGGCAAGGGCAAGGACAAGACCTTCACCGTGACCGAGGGCAGCGTCGCCTATACCCGCACCTTCACCAACGCGGAATGGGTAGCGGCGAAGTCGACCGGCCGGATCCTCAATTTCGACCACCAGTTCGCCAGCGGCACGCACATCAACTTCGACATCGACTTCGACTCCATCGACGACGTGCCCGATACCGCCGGCGTCGGCACCTCGGTGATCGAGAAGAACGTCAATCTCGAGATCGGCGTCGCCAATTTGAACGGCATCGGCCAGCGCATCGCGCGCAGCGGCCTCAACCTCTCGGGCCAGCAGAAGCTCGACGGCGGCGAGAACGCCTTCGCCTTCGATTCCGGCACCGCGCGCTTCACCGTCGACGAGCGCACGATCCTGCAGGCGGCGCAATATGACGCGACCATCGGCACCTCGTATGGCCGCGCGTCCGAGGCGATCATCGGCACCCCGTCGATCGTCACCGGCGGCGCATCCTCGGGCGTGGTCAACGATTTCACCTACAGCCTCACCGCGGCCGCCGACGCCGCCGATTTCAACTTCGTCACCGGCACCTTCACCAGCTACGCGACGACGTTGAACGGCCCCGCCGGCGCCGTCACCCTCGCGGTCAGCGCCGCCGGCCTCTACACCTTCTCCTCGGCTGCGGATTCCGGCCAGTCGGTCACGCTGAACCTGCAGCCCGCCGGCTTCCAGGGGATCGTGACGGCGACCGCCTCGAGCGCCGGCCAGGCCGACGCGACGGAACAGACGCTGGGCGCGGCGGCCTCCGCCGGCGCGGTGGCGCTGACCGGGCTCACCGGCCTCGCCGACAACCTCGCCCATACCCTGACCTTCAACTTCGTCACCACCACCTCGGCGGCGACGATCACGTTGAGCGACGGCTATGGCGGCACCGCCAGCTACACCGCGAGCACCTTCGACAGCCAGAACGCCACCTTCACCATCACCGGCGGCGTCAACAGCGGCGCCACGGTGACGCTGGTCCTGACCAGCGCCGGCCTGGTGGCCAATGCCGAGGGCACGGTCAAATACAACGCCATCGGCGACTTCACCGGCCCCGACCAGGCGCTGTTCGACGTCCGCGCCGCCAATACCGGCCAGACCGCGACCCTCAACACGGTCCAGGTCACCGACGGCAACGACAGCAACAACATGACGGTTCAGCTGAACGAGACCAACACCAGCCAGGTCACGGTGGTCAGCCAGAACGTGAAGACCGAAGGCCAGGGCCTGGCCGTGGACTTCGCCCAGAACGAATGGCGCGACCGCTCCGACATCGACGCGGCGGCAGCCTCGATCGAGGCGGCGAAGCTGCGGTTGCGGGCCGCGGCATCCTCGCTCAGCAACAACCTCGACATCATCACCACCCGGCAGACCTTCACCAACGAATTCATCAACGTGCTGGCCGAAGGCGCCAACAAGCTGGTCCAGGCGGACCAGAACGAGGAAGGCGCCAACCTGCTGCAGCTGCAGACGCGCCAGCAGCTGGGCACGATCAGCCTCAGCCTTGCCAACCAGGCGCAGCAGGCGATCCTGCGGCTGTTCTAAGCCGCAGGCCGCCCGGCGCGCGCCGCGGCGGTCAGGTTCCAAAGCAAGACCGCCCGGCGCAGCAGCGCCGGGCGGTTTCGTCTTTCTGGGCCGGATGGATGCCGGCGGCGCGTGCCGCTCAGCGGATGTAGATCTGGTCCATCCTGCTCAACGAGTCAGTAGTCTCGCCGACCGGGGATTGCGGCGCGACCGGCGCCGCCAGGACTTGCGGCTGGCCTTGCGGCTGCCCCTGGAGGCGCTCGAGGCGATGCCGATGGACGCTGTTGTCCGGGGCGATCATGGCGGCGCGGCGGGCGGCATCGATTGCCTCCACCTTCTCGCCAGAGGCCATCGCGATGTCGGCGAGCGCACCCCAGGCCTCGTCCGCCCGCGGCTTGATCGAGGTGGCGCGGCGCAGCCAGCGCAGCGCCTTGGGCCGGTCGCCGGTGATCGCCAGCGCGAGGCCGAAATGCAGCGCTGCGGTAAAGCGGTCCGGATTCATCGCCAGCGACGCCTCCAGATGCGGCAGGGCCTCGGCCGGCTGGTTGCGCTGCACCAGCAGCACGCCCAGATTGGAAAGGTGATCGCTGTTCTGGGGCGCGCGCTTCAGCGCCTCGCGGAAGGCGATTTCGGCAGCCGCCAGATCCTTGCGATCCAGTTCGGCGATGCCGAGCTGGCTCCAATTCTCCGCGTCATGGGGCGCCAGCGCGACCACGCGCTTCAGCGCCTCGATTTGTTCCTGCGGCCGATCGAGGTCGCCCAGGCAGGTGGCCAGATTCTGCCAGGCCATCACGTATTTCGGCTCCAGGCGCACGGCGGCCTGTGCCGCCGCCAGCGCCTGCTCCGGCCGGTCCGCGGTCAGTTCCGCCGCGGCCAGGTTGTTCCAGTAGAGCGATTCTTTCGGCTTGATTGCCACCACGCGGCGCAGGAGGGCGATGCCCTCCTCCAGATGTTCGCCGCGCGCCAGCAGCATGCCCTTGTGGTGCAGGGCCTCGACGTGATCGGGATAGCGGGCGAGGACTTCGTCGAGGGCCCGCTCCGCCTCGGCCAGCGCGCCGACCTGGGCCGCGGCGATCGCCTTCTGCACGACGGCTTCGGCCGTGGATGACGCCGATTTGCCGACCTTGCCGGCCTTGCTGGCGACCTTCGCCGCCGTGCGGCGCTGCTTGCGGTTCATTGCAACCTCTTCGGTCAGATCGTGTAGCCGACTTCCTGCGCCAGGGCCGCGCGCACGGCGGCGATGGTCTCCACCGGCGCCGCGGGATCGTGCCGGAACACCCGCGCCCCGGGATGCCATTTGCTGCTCTCGCCCTGCGCGCGCCAGGACCAGTGATCGACCGGGCCGCAGATCTTCCAAACCGGGCGGCCAACCGCCTCCGCCAGCATCGCCACCAGATCGTCCGCCGAGATCAGCAGGTCGACCGGCGCCAGCTGCTCGGCCAGCCGCGGCAGATCTGCCTGCGCTGCGGGATCATAGACCACCGCCTCGCCGAGCGAGGCGAGAAAGCCGGCCAAGGCCGGCGTCCGTTCGCCGCCGGGCAAGGCGATCCAGCGGATGCCGGGAATCTCCAGCAGCGGGGCGAAGGGCTCCAGGCCGTGGCATTTCGTGTCGGCAACGCGCCAGCAGAGTCCGACGATCTTGCCGCCGGCATCGCCCAGATACTCCGACCGCCGCGCCGCGGCCGCGGCGCGGTCGTGGGGCAGCCAGGCAGAGCGCGCCGGGCGCTCATAGGTCATCGCCAGGTCGCCGAGGCTGGCCGCCAGCTGGCAGCGTCGCGCGGCCAGGTCCGCCGGCGTGAGGCTGCCGGCGGCGGCGAAGGTGACGCTGGGGAACGCCGCCCGCAGCAGCGGCAGCGCCGCCGCGTCGCATTCCGCGGTGATCGACCGGCAATCGTCCTCGATCGCGTTGAGCCAGGAGGCGAAGAGCAACTGCTCCAGCGCCGTGCGCTCGGCGCGCAGGAACAGCCGGCGCCGCCGGATCTGGCCGCCGGTCCAGGATTTCGGCCGCTCGGCCGGCGCGATCATCGCGAGGTGCGGCGGCAATTCCTCCGGCGTCGCGCCGAAGCGCCAGGCGAAATTCTGCGCCGCGAGGTGATCGTTGCCCTGCTTCAGGTCGAGCTCCGCCAGGGCGGCGCGGGGTCCCGGCAGGTCCGGCGCCGTCTCGATCAGGCGTGCGTAGTTGCGCCGCGCCAGCTCGGGCTCGCCTTGCGCCGCCTGCAGGTTGGCGAGCACGAAGCGCGCAACCAGATGGCTGGGATCGACGCGCAGCACCCGGGCGAAGAAATCGGTGGCCTGGTCGATCGCGCCCTTGGCGGCGAGGATCTGGCCCATGGCCATCTGCACGGCAGGCTCGTCGGTCTGGCGCGTCAACTCGCGCGCCATCTTCTCCGCGGCGCTGCGGTGGCCGGAATCGAACAGCGCCACCGCCCATTCGGCGCGATAGTCGAGGCGCTCCGGCGCCAGCTCGGCGGCGCGGCCGAGGATCGCGGCGGCGTCGGAGAAATGCCCGGCCTTCTGCGCGGCGATGCCGATGCCGTGCAGGGCGGCCGCCTGGTGCCGTCCGGTCGACAGCAGCCAGCGGAATGAAGCCTCCGCCGGCACCATCATGCCGCGGCGGAGGAATTCCTCGCCGCAGCGCAGGCACATCCGCGCCTGCGCGTCGATCAGCGGCTCCCTGCCGATCTCGCGCAGCTTCGCGGCGAGGCCGGCGATCACCTTGCCCCAGCCGTCGCCCGGCCGCTGGCGGAACAGCTCGAGGCTGTCGTACCAGATCGAGCTCGGTCGTTCGAGCAGCCAGCGCCAATCGGCATTGACCGGCAGCATGACCCAGCAGGGCTTGCCGATCGCGCCGGCGAAATGGACGGTGCTGTTGTCGACGGAGATGATCAGGTCCATGGCCGCGATCTGGGCCGTGAAGGGGTCGAGGAAAGCGAGCGGATCGATCTCGCGGTCCCAGTAGATCTCGTGACCTGTCTCGGCCTTCAGCCGTTCCAGGTCGCGCTTGTTGTCGCCGTATTGCAGCGAGATGAAGGCACAATCCGGCGTCTCGAAGACTTCGCGCATCAGCGCCAGGTCGACCGAGCGGATCGTGGCGCTGTCGCGGTTGCCGCTGCGCCAGGAAATGCCGATCAGGCGCTTGCCGGGGAACATCGCCTGGTAGCGTTCGCGCAGCTTCGCCGCGGTGACCGGTTCCGGCACCAGGAAGCCCGCGCGATTGGGCAGGTTCTCCATGTCGACGCCGAGCAGCAACGGCAAATCGCCCATCGACACCTTGGCGGCGTAGGCCGCCGGATTCCAGTCCGCCGGCAGCGCGTTGCGGTCGACCATCCGCATGTCGGGGAAGCTGCGCCGGAACAGGCTATGCATGCGCGGATTGACCTCGATGGTCACCGACTTCGCATAGCGGCGCAGTTCCGGGAACAGCAGCGCGAACATGACATAGTCGCCGATGCCCTGCTCGCTGTAGACGATCAGGCGGCCGTCCAGCTTCTTGCCGTCCCATTCCGGAACCGGGATGTCCCACGGCTTGTCGTAGCTGCCGCGGTGCCAGCGCGAATCGTAAAGCTCCAGCCCCAGGCGGTAGTTGCCGAGCCGGAACGCGTTCAGGCCGCGCACCATGCGGACATTCTGGTTGTCCGGCGCGATGGCGGCGACACGGTCGAGAATCTCCTGCGCCTGGGCAAAGTCACCGTCGCCCATCATCAGGGTCGCCAGGTCCTTGAGGCCGTCGGGCTTGTCCGGGTTGGCGGCCACATAGGCCATGACGATGTCGCGGCAACGGTCCACTTCGTCCAGCCAGTAATAGGCTTCGCAGAACGGCCGCGACTTCTCCCAGTCGAAGGCGCAGATTTCCAGGATGCGGGCCCACAGGCTGCGCGCCTCTTCGGTCCTCCCGGCGCGCTCCAGCGCCCGTTCGCGGAAGACCATGGCATGCGCGCCGTCGGGCGACAGCTCGAGCGCGCGCTCCGAGAGGCGCAGCGCCTCATCGAGATCGCCCTTGCGATAGAGGATCGCCCAGACCAGGTCGTTGATCGCCTCGACCGAGCGGTCGTCGATGGTGAGGATCTTGCGGGCCAGCGCCTCGGCGGCGGCGGCCTCCTTCAGCATGACCCGGGTACGCGCCAGGTTGTGCAGCAGCGACAAGCGGTTGGGCGCGCGCTCCAGCGCGTCCTCGTAGATCTTGGTAGCGGGCAGCAGGTGCTTGACCTTGAACAGCAGGTCGGCCAGAGCCTGATAGGCGTCGGTCATCTCGGGGTCGAGTTCCATGACTCGGCGGAAGCAGACCTCGGCGCCGAACAGCTCGTCGCGGTCGCGATGCACGATGCCGCGGTTGTAGAGGGCGGTGGTGTTGTCCGGGTCGATCTCCAGGACCTGGTCGAGGATCGCCGACAGCCGGTCGATCTTGCCGGCCTGGAATACCTTGGCGGCCTGCTGCAGCAGTGCCGCGACCTGCGTCTTGTCGTCCCGGGCGGTCCTGGCCGCGTTGCTCTGCGATCCCATGCGATCTTCCGTGGCAGCCGCCCCCGGTCGGCGCGCCATCGGCCAAGGCGGCTGTCGGGGATTTGGCTAAAATTGCAGGAGAGATCCGGCCGGGCCCTGCATGCGCTTCAAGATAGGCCCGGAATGGTTAACGAAGAATGAACTAATGCATTGAAAAGACAGAGAAAAAGTTTCCCTGGTAAAGTTCATTAACGCGGCAAGATTTACCGCAACCCGGCAAAAATTGCCGGTTTCGAGACCCGCGCGGCGCCTAGGAAAGGCAAGTATTTCCGCCACTTGGGCCATTTCTGCCGGGTGGCAAGGTAATTGCTACCTCCCTACCGCCGGTGCCTCCGCGCCGGCCCATGCGCGCAAAGTCGCCGTGGTTTGGCTAGCCTCCAAAGGAGCTAATCGAAATGGCTAACAACTCTATTGCCTTGACCGCCGGCATTCGCAGCAACCTGCTCCTGCTGCAGCAATCGTCGACGCTCTTGGAAAAGACCCAGCTGCGGCTGGCGACCGGCAACAAGATCAACACCGCTCTGGACGGCCCGGCGGCCTTCTTCGCCGCGAAGGGTCTGAACCAGCGCGCTGGTGACCTTGACGGTCTGAAAGACGGCATCGGTCAGGCGATCAGCACCCTGAAGGGCGCTGACACGGGTATCACCAACATCGAGACCCTGATCGAGCAGGCGCGCGGTCTGACCACCCAGGCCCTGGGTTCGTTGGGCAACAGCGCCAGCGCCGTGCAGCTGCGCAACAGCCTGGCGGCCCAGTACAACAACGTGCTGAGCAAGATCGACCAGCTGGCCCGGGACAGCGGCTATCAGGGTAAGAACCTGCTGGTCGGTTCCGGCCTGCGCATCGACGCCACCGCCTCGTCCAAGACCGCCGTCAATGCCCTGACCGGCATCAGCGGCGCGCGCTCGACGAACGTGGTCGAAGCCGACCAGTACACCGTGACCGTCACCGGCGACGGTGCGATCACCGGCAGCACCAACGACATCGCCAATGCCGAACGCGATCGCGGCATCAGCAACCTCGAAATCACGGGCTTCGCGTCCAAGACCAACTTCAACTTCGACAGCGTCTCGATCAAGCTGGCCGGCGGCGAAGGCAAGGACAAGACCATCACCGTGACCGAGGGTTCGCAGACCTTCACCCAGACCTTCACCACCGACCAGTGGGAAGACGCGAAGGCACTGGGCAACGTTCTGCGCTTCTCCGAGAGCTTCAACAGCGGCACCCGCATCAGCTTCGATGTCGACTTCGACGCCATCGAGGATGTGGCGGACACCGCCGGTGTCGGCACCTCGGTGATCGAGAAGAACGTCAACCTGCAGGTCCAGGTCGAGAACGAGAACGGCGAGACCGTCACCCGTGACGGCCTGTCCGCGCTCGGCACCGGCAAGGTGTCCAAGGGCGAGAACGCGTTCGCCTTCGATTCGGGCACCGCGCGCTTCACCATCGACGAGCGTCAGATCCTCGGCGCCTCGGAGATCACGGCCGCTGCCAGCGCCGCCTACGGCACTGGTTCGGGCGCGTTCACGTCGATCACGCTCACCGGCACCAACGTGTCGGTGGATGAGACGGTGTCGTTCACGGTGACGGCGAACGGCAACTACAACTACGCCACCAACAACTTCGACAGCTTCACGGTCACCAACGGCGCCCATTCGACGTCGGTGAACGCGACGGCGACCACGTTCACGACCTCGGCCGGCGTCAACGGCGCCACCTACGACATCGGCGTGAACACCAACGAGCTGAAGCTCCTCGCGACGGCGGCCTCGGCCGGCGCCGCGGAGATCAACGGCACGGAATCGGTGTCGGGCACGGGCATCTCCGCCGCGGCGCTCTCCATCACTTCCGCCGCCGGCTTCCTCGACAACGCCGTCAGCAACGTGACGTTCACGTTCTCCGGTTCGGCCGACAACGCGACGATCTCGCTGTCGGACGGCCTGGGCGGCACGGCTTCGGTCACGGGCGTCGACCTGACCGTGTCTGCCGGCTTGCAGTCGTTCACCATCAGCGGCGGTGCCAATGACGGTGCGACGATCTCGTTCACGCCGATCTCTGCGGCGGCGAGCGACACGACGGTCAACGCCACGGTCAGCTACAAGGTCCGCGGCGACTTCACCGGTGAGCGTTCGGTGAAGTTCGACGTCCGCGGCCCGCAGACCGGCGAGAGCGCCACGCTCGAGACCGAGCAGCAGGTTGACGGCACCGACGCCAACAACCTGACCGTTCAGCTGAACGAAACCAACACCAGCCAGGTGACGGTGGTCAGCCAGAACGTGCAGACCGACGGTCAAGGCCTGCAGCTCGACTTCGCGCAGAACAACTGGAACGATCGCGCTGACATCGACAACGCGATCCGCCAGCTGGATGCCGCGAAGCTGAAACTGCGGTCCGCGTCCTCGGCCCTCAGCACGAACCTGAACATCATCACGGTCCGCGAAACCTTCACCAAGGAGTTCTCGGACGTGCTGAAGGAAGGTGCCGGCAAGCTGACCCTGGCCGACCAGAACGAAGAGGGCGCCAACATTCTGACGCTGCAGACGCGTCAGCAGTTGGGCACGATCTCTCTGTCGCTGGCCAACCAGGCGCAGCAGGCCATCCTGCGGTTGTTCTAAACCATCAGGGTCGGATAGAGTTGGGCGGCGGCGCGACCCGCCGCCGCCCGCTTCTTCCCAGAATTCCCGGAAGGCCAAGGCGCGGCAGATTTTTCCGGGGGATGAGGGGAGGAAGTTCAGGTGGCGCTCAAGTTCTCGCTACGGCCTGGAGAGAAGGTCATCGTCAACGGCGCGGTCATCGGCCGCGGCGAGGAACCGGGAACCTTCTATCTCTACAACAAGGCCAATTTCCTTCGCGGCCGCGAGGTCATGAAGGAGGAACAGGCGGACACCAACGAAAAGAAGCTCTATCTGGCGATCCAGCTGCTCTATCTGTTTCCGGAGGACGGCGCCGAAACCTCCGGCAAGTTCGAGACCGTGCTTGCCCATTGCCAGGCCGACCGGCCCGATCGGGCCAAGGAATTGGAACAGGTGGCACGGTTCGTGCAGGACCGGGATTACTATCGCGCCCTGAAGCTGACCGCCAAGCTGTTCTGACCGGAAACCGGCCCGGTCAGCCCAAAGCGGAGAAAGTTCAAGGGCTTAGAGCGAGGTCGGAATGAAAGCTCCCATCGGATACTCCAGCCGTCCCGACGGCAACGATCCGCGCAGCACCGAGGCCTGGGCCTTGGGCGAGGCGTCGCGGCGTCTGGCGCTGGCGGCCAAGATGGATGACAAGGGGGTCGCGCTGCGCGAGGCGCTGCGGCTCAACCAGCGCCTGTGGTCGATCTTCCAGGCGGCCTTGACCGAGCCCGACTGCCCACTCCCCAAGGAGATCCGCGAGAACGTTCTGGCGCTCTCCGTCATGGTCGACCGCCACATGCTCGATCGCCTGATCGACCTCGACGGCAGCAAGATCGGCCCCATTCTCGATATCAACCGCGCCATCGCCGAGGGCCTGCTGAGCAAGCCGGCGGCGAGCACGACCGCACCACAAGCCCAGCCACAAGCCCAGACCCCGGCACCCGCTCACGCCGGCCGGGCGCCGGTCATGCGCGTATCGGCCTAGGAGACGACCCATGGCGACGGTTTCATCCAGCACGAGTTCCAGCGCTTCGTCGGAATTGGCGCGGATCGAGCGCGAGGTGAAACGCATCCAGCAGCAGCTGGACGTCAAGAACAGCGGCACCGAAGTCCAGGAGTTCCAGAAAGACAGCCGCGACGTCAAGATCGACAACAACGCCACCGCCCGCGACATCGGCCGGCTGCAGGAAAACACCAACCGCCTCAACCTGTTCAGCGCGCTGAGCGAGGGGGATTCGGTCGACGTCTACCGCTTCAAGGTGATCACCACCGCCAAGACCACCATCGGCGTGCTGAACGAGAGCCGAGAGGTCGAGGGCAAGGTCCGCTTCCAGGTCTTCAACAAGGCGACCGGACGCCTGGTTGCCGATTCCGCGGAGAAAGCCGGCGAGGCCAAGTCGAACTGGGAGGCGCTGCGCGACGGCACCTTCGAGCTCAACAGCGGCGACTACGTGCTGCGCGTCTCGCGCAGCAGCAACATCGGCGCCGAGCGGAACACCGAATACTCCTATGCCCTGCAGATCAGCCAGGGTCTGTACAAGAACGACTACGACACCATTGAACGCGCCGCGCGAGACACCGACGACCCGTATGGCGTCGGCACCGGCGTGAGCGAGGCGACCACCACTCTCACCTCTTCCATCGCCAGCAGCGTCAGCTTCCTTCAGAACCTGCCGCCCATCGGCACACCCGCCTCCGCGAAGTTGCTCGGGCTGTTCATCAGCTCGGTCGCCTAGCCGCACCTTAATATATAGCGCGCCAAGGGCCGCGACCGACCGTCGCGGCCCTTTCTCGTTCGCCTTGGCACTGAAGATGCAAGGGTTTTCGCGGTGCAAAGCACCAGCGGCATTAAGGAAATCTACACCATAAATGCCGACAATTTTAGGGAAACCCCGGAGTGACCCATGCCCGAAGCGACCAGCAACCAGCCCCTGCGCATTTTCATCGGCTTCGATCATCGCCAGGCGCTGGCGATCAACGTGCTGCAGTTCAGCATCTTCCGCCGCTGCTCCAAGCCGGTCAGCATCAACCCGCTGGTGCTCCCAACCCTGCCGATCAAACGCCAGGGCCTGACGCCTTTCACCTACAGCCGCTTCCTGGTGCCGTGGCTGTGCGACTTCCAGGGCTGGGCGCTGTTCGTCGATCTCGACTTCCTCGCCCTCGGCGACCTCGCCGAGCTGTTCGCCAACGCCGATGACCGCTACGCCGCCATGGTGGTGCAGAACCCGAAGAAGTTCGAATGGGCGAGCCTGATCCTCTACAATTGCGGCCACCCGGCGAACCGCGTCCTGACCCCCGATTACGTCGACAATCCGGAGCGCTGCCGCACGCCGCACACCATGGACTGGCTGACGCCGGATCTGGTCGGCCCGCTGCCCAGCGAGTGGAACCACCTGGTCGGCTATGACCCGCCGCGCCAGGACGCCAAGTTCGTCCACTACACCCAGGGCATGCCGATCTTCGAGGAAACCACCGGCAGCGAATATCGCGAACAGTGGCTCGCCGAGCACAAGGCCGCCAACAGCAGCAGCGGTTGGCAGGAGCTGATGGCGCGCTCGGTGCATTCGGCCCGCACGGCCGATGGCCGCATCGTCGCCAAGCTGCATCCGAGCGCTCTTCCCGCATCTTCGGCCGCATAACCGGCGCAACTGTCATGAGCGCCATCGGCATTCCGGACAAGGCGGCCGCCCAGCTGCTGCTGACCGGCACGGAGGCGCAAGCCGTGGACGTGCTGCGGCAACTGCGCGCCAGCGCCGCCGACCAGTACCTGTTCAGCCGGGTGGACGAGACCACCAGCCCGGGCCTGACGCGCGGCCGCGTGGGCATGGCCCTGCTGCAACGCCACCTGCAGCAGGCGCAGACCGACGTCGATGCGCTCAACCTGCTGCTGAAGGCGGCCCAGCACCTCAGCGACAAGGAGACCATCGAATGGGCGAGCCGCCGCCTGCTGAAGGTGGAGCCGCGCAACGTCCACGCCCATTGCGAGCTGGCCAAGGTCGCCCATTATCGCGGCAATGCGGCGGAGCGCGACGGCCATTTTGACGCCCTGATCGGCGTGCTCCGCCAGCTCGTCGCCGAGCGCAAGGTGGACCTCGCCGTCTATCTCGAGGCGGTCATCTACAACAACGTCATCAAGTTGCAGGACGACGAGAATTATGCCCGCGGCAAGCTCGTCCACATGATCCCGCTGATGGACGATCTCGGCCGCTATGTGCGCAGCCTGCTGCCCGAACTGCCGGTCCCGCAAGGCAATCCGAACCCGCCGGCGATCGGTTTCATCTTTCCGACGGGCGTGCTGCTGGCGCATTCCAAAGTGCTGCTCAGCATCTGCGAGGCGATGCACGATGCCGGCATGCAGCTCATCACGCCGATGATCTATGTCCTGGGCGAGGCGCAGCCGGATTTCATCGCCGCCTTCAAGGCCTGCGGCGTTCCGGTGAAGGTCGCGAATCCGGCGCCGGGCCCGAGCAACAGCGCCGTGGTCAACCGCCTGTCCCATCTACGCGAGATGCTGGCCGCCGACGGCGTGCGCCTCTCGACCTGGGTCTCCGCGCCGCCCGGCACCGCCTTCTTCACTGCCGCGCGCCACGCGCAGCGCCAGGCCTATTGGAGCATGAAGTTCCACGGCATGATCGCGCCCGGCATCGATCACTATGTCAGCTGCGCCTCCTGCTGGGAGACCGAGAAGACGGTGCACGGCCAGGAATGGCTGTGCGGGCCGGTCTCCTTCAAGGATGCGCTCGCCGGCGGCCACCCGGAGCAGATTCCCGCCTTCCGCGCCCGCTTCGGCGCGGACAAGATCCTGCTGGGCGTGCTGGCGCGCGAGGAGAAGATCTTCAGCCCGCCCTATCTCGACGCCGTCGCCCAGATCCTCGAAAGCTGCCCGCAGGCCGTGTTCCTGTGGAGCGGCCGGGTCGAGCATGCGGGTGTCCGGGCCTTCTTCGCCGAGCGCGGCCTCAACGACCGCACGCCCTGGATCAACTGGGTCAACACCGCGACCGTCGCACCCGCGCTCGACATCTTCCTCGAAACCTTCCCCTTCGGCTGCGGCATGACCGCGGCGCAGGCGCTCGCGGCCGGCGTGCCGGTGGTCGATTTCAAGGACTGGTCGAGCGTGTTCGGCCATCACCTGGAACCGCTGCTCTCCGGCCGCGCCGGCAGCGACGAGGACCGTACCAAGGTCCGCGCCCTCTTCACCGGCAGCAAGGGGCAGGATTGCTTCACCATGGCGCCGGATGTGGCGGGCTATGTCGCCATCGCGCGGCGCCTGATCGAGGATTTGGACTACCGACGCGAGGTCGGCGCCGCCGGCCAGCGCTTCTACCGCGCCTATCTCGGCAACTCGGCTTTCTCGGCGGAGCGCTTCGCGCACATCTTCCGCGACCTGGCGCAGCAAGAGCTGCGGCAATGCGCCTGAGGGATTGAGCATGCCGATCAACGCCAATGTGAAGCTTGGGCGCGACGTGCGGATCTTCCAGCCGGACCTGGTGAACATCTACGGCACTGAGATCGGCGACGAGACACGCATCGGCCCCTTCGTCGAGATCCAGTCGGAGACCAGGATCGGCCGACGCTGCAAGATCTCCTCGCACAGCTTCATCTGCCAGGGCGTGACCATCGAGGACGAGGTGTTCATCGGCCACGGCGTCATGTTCACCAACGACGTATTGCCGCGCGCCACCACGGAGAGCGGCGAGCTGCAGGGCGCGGGCGACTGGAAGCTGGTCGAGACGCTGGTCCAGCGCGGCGCCTCGATCGGCAGCAATGCCACCATCCTGCCGGGCATCACCATCGGCGCGCACGCCATCATCGGCGCCGGTTCGGTGGTCACCCAGGACGTGCCGGCCGGCGCCATCTATGCCGGCGTGCCGGCGCGCTTCCTGCGCGAGGTCTAGGGATGCTCGGCCTGCTCTCCGATGCGCATGGCAATCTCGCCGCTTTCGAGCGCGGCGTGGCCCTGCTGCGCGCCAAGGGCGCGGAACGCATCTACTTCCTCGGCGATGCCGTCGGCTATATCCCGACAATTGCCGTGATCGAGCGCCTGCAGGCCGAGGACATTCCCTGTCTGCAGGGCAATCACGAGGCGATGATGCTGTCGCGGCGCTATGCGCCGGAGCGGGAGGCCGCCTATCGCCTCGGCGAGATCGCCGCCCTGCTGCCGCGCGACCTGCTGCGCTGGGTCTCGGAATGGCCGACATCCCGCGTCGTGCCGGTGGCCGGCGGGCTGGCGCTGCTGGTCCATGGCAGCCCGAAAGACCCGACCTTCGACTACGTCTATCCGGATTCTGACCTGACCCAATTCATCCCCGGCGACGCGCGCATCCGCGCGGTGTTCATGGGCAACACCCATCGCCCCTTCATCCGCGATTGCGGCAACGTGCGCTTCGTCAATATCGGCAGCTGCGGCCTGCCGCGCGACGACGGCGGCTGGGGCTCGGTCTGCCTCTACGACCCGGACGACAATTCCGCGCGCATCCTGCGCTTCCCCGTGGCCGACACCGCCCAGGAACTGCGCCGCCGCTATCCCGATCTGCATCCCGCCGTGCTGGATGCCTTCGCCCGCCGCTCGGAAGGAACGCCCTATGGCGAACTCTGCCACTGAAGCGCCCATCAGCGTCCTGGTGACCGCGATCGGCGGCATCGGCTATGGCGACCAGATTCTGAAGGCGCTGCGCCTCGCGCCGGCCGGCCGCTATCACATCGTCGGCGGCGACGCGCGGCGCGAATGCCCGCAATTCAACCGCGTCGACCAGGCCGTGGTGCTGCCGCGCGCCGATGCGCCCGACTACATCGACGCGATCCTGGCGGTCTGCCGGCGCTACAGGATCCGCGCCGTCTTCCCCGGCTGCGAGCCGGAACTGAAGGTCTTCGCCGCCAACCGCGCCCGTTTTGCCGAGACCGGCATCTTCCTGCCCGTGAACCGGCCGGAGATGATCGCGCAATGCATGGACAAGGCGGCCTGCATGGCGGCGCTGGATGCCGCCGGCTTCGCCCCGCCGCGCTATGTGGAGGTGATGCGGCCGGCCGATCTCGCCCGCATCGATTTCTTTCCGGTGGTGGTGAAGCCGACGCGGGTCAGCGGCGGCTCGGTCGATTGCTACATCGCCCAGGATGCGGGCGAGCTGCAGGCGCTGGCCGCCTATCTGCATCTTGGCGAGGACGCCCGCAGCTTCATCGTGCAGGAGTACGTCGGCACGCCGAGCGACGAATACACCGTCGGCGTGCTCTACGACCTGGACGGCAACTACATCAATTCCATCGCCTGCCGCCGCGACCTCGGCAGCCTGCTCAACGTCAGGCTGAAGGTGCCGAACCGCACCGGACGCGCCGATCTGGGGCCCACGCTGGTCATCAGCTCCGGCGTCAGCCATGGCGACATGGGCCGCTTCCCCGAGGTGGTCGCGCAATGCCGCGCCGTCGCCGACGTGTTCAAGCCGCAGGGCCCGGTCAACGTCCAGTGCCGCTTCGTCGCCGGCAAGGTGAAGGTGTTCGAGATCAATCCCCGCTTCTCCGGCACCACCTCGCTGCGCGCCATGGTCGGCTACAACGAGCCGGACGTGCTGGTGCGCCACCACCTGCTGGGCGAGACCATCGCCAAGGACTTCGCCTATCGCTCCGCCACCATCCTGCGCAACCTGGCCGAGGTCGAGCTGGTGCCGAGCCAGGCCAAGCTGTGGAGCGAGGTCGCGGCATGACCAAGCGATCCGCACAGCCCGGTCGCGTCCTCGTCACCGGCGCCGGCGGCATCGTCGGGCGCGCGGTCGCCGCCGCCTTCGAACAGGACGGCTGGTCGGTCGAGGGCATCGTGCACCGGCCATCGCGCTTCGCCCCCGGCGCGCGGGTGATCGACCTCGCGACAATCGACGATCTCAGCCGCCTGATTCCGGCGCGCCCGGATGCCATCGTACACTTGGCGGCCGCGGTGCCGCATTCCAAGGACTACCCGGATTCGCCGGAGAGCGCCGCGCTGACCCGCAAGATGGACCAGGTCGTGCTGGCGGCGGCGCGGCAGTGGGACTGCCAGCTGGTCTATGCGTCGAGTTGCGGCCTCTATTGCCGCGACGAGCCGAGCGCCAAGAGCGAGGAGGCACCGATCAAGGATTGGGGCTCCCCCTATTTCGCCGCCAAGGCGGCGGGCGAGGCGGCCTGCGGCAGCTACGACAAGGCGACGATCCTGCGCATCTCCGGCCCGATCGGCCCCGGCCTGCGCGCCAATGTGGTGATGGCGCGCTTCATTGCCACGGCGCGCGAGGACAAGGCCATTACCCTCTGGGGCAGCGGTCGTCGCGAGCAGGATTTCATCGACGCGCGCGACCTGGCGCAGTTGATCCTCGTCGTGGTGAAGCAGGCCGCCCAGGGGATTTTCAACGCCGCCTCCGGCCATACCGCCACGATGTGGGAACTGGCGGAAACCGTGGTCAAGCGCATCGGCGGCGGCGGCATTGCGTTGAGCGGGCAGCCGGACCCGAACGAGAGCATCTATGCCCGCTACGACATCCGCAAGGCGAAGCGCGTTCTGGGCTGGGAACCACGGCACAGCCTCGCCGACATGGTCGACAGCGTGGCGGCGGAGGCCTTCGCGGCATGATCGTCATGAGCAAGCCTGAAGGCCCCATGCCCTTGGCGCTTGAGATCGAGGCTATGCCCTTTGTCGTGCGCCTGCTGGATGGGCCGGACAATCCAGCCGGCATCCCCAATACCTATCCCTTCCGCCTCGCCCTCGATGCGGCGCGCGGCCATCTCTACCAGCCGGACGACCCGGCGCTGGCCGCGATGCTGGACGCTGCCTATCGGACGGGTTCGCTGCTGGGCACCGCGATGGACGACACGGCGTCGGGCGACGCCTATGCCAACGATTTCCTGCGCTTCATCCGCGCCAACGCCCCGCGCAGCGACAAATGCCTGGAGATCGGCGCCGGCCGCGGCTTCCTGACCCGGCGGCTGATCGATGCCGGGCTGGTGGTCGACGCGCTGGAGCCCGGTGTCGCCAACGCCCCGCACTGGCGGCGCCACGGCGTGAATGTGATTGCCGATTCCTTCCCCAGCGCGAAGCTGTCGGGAGAATACGGCCTGATCGTCGCCTATGCCGTGCTGGAGCATATCGCCCATCTTGGCCCGTTCTTCGCCGCCTGCCGCCGGCAACTGAGCCCGGACGGCCAGCTGATCCTGGCCGTCCCGGATTGCGGCCCCTGCCTGGAAGCGGGCGACCCGTCGATCCTGCTGCACGAGCACTATCACTATTTCACCGAGGGCAGCCTGACACGCTGCCTCGAACGGGCCGGGTTCCGTGCCGTCAAGCTAGAGCGCGCGGGGTATGGCGGCGTCCTCTACTGCGCCGCACAGGCGAAGTCCGATGTCGGCGCCGGCACGCCGGACGCCGAGGAGATCGAGATGCTGCGGGCTTTCGGCCCGCTGGTACTGCGGCAGCGCGCCCGCATCGCCGAGAAGCTGGCCGCCGCCCGCGCGGCGGGGACCGCCATCGGCATCTACTGCCCCAACCGGGCCATCTCGCTGCTGCCGCCCGGCGCATCGGGCCTGCGCTTCTTCGACGACGATCCGGATCTCTACCGCAAGTACTACCCCACCTTCCCCGCGGCGATCGAGAATCGCGCCGATCTGGCGGCGCGGCCGGTGGACGAGCTCTGGATCCTCTCGCGCAGCTTCGGCGCCCGCATCCGCGACCGGTTGCGCCAGGAGCCGAGCCTTAAGCAGTTGGAAATCAAATTGGCGGAACACATTCTGGACGGCGCGGGCGGCGAGCCCGGCGCCGGAGCGTAGGAAACATGGAAATGCGTGTCGGCGTCATCGGCTATGGATACTGGGGCCCGAACCTGGTGCGGAACTTCGTCGAATCACCGCATTTCGAGGTGGCCGCCGTGTCCGATCTCGACGAGAGCAAACGCAAGCGGGCCAAGATGCGGCATCCGAATGTCCGCGTCACCGCGCGCGCCGAGGACCTGGTCAACGCCACCGACATCGACCTGGTGGCGATCGCGACACCGGTCCACACCCATTTCGATCTCGCCATGGCCGCCATCAAGGCCGGCAAGCATGTCTTCGTCGAGAAGCCGATCACCACGACTTCGGAAGAGGCGCTGCGCCTGATCGACGAGGCCGACAAGCGCGGCGTCATCGTCGCGGTCGACCACACCTTCCTGTTCACCGGCGCGGTGCGCAAGCTGAAGGAGCTGGTGGCCAAGAAGGCGCTGGGCAACCTCTACTACTACGATTCCGTGCGGGTGAATCTTGGCCTGTTCCAGACCGATGTGAGCGTGGTCTGCGATCTCGCCGTGCACGATTTCTCCATCATCGACTACCTGTTCAACGCCCGGCCAGAGACCATTTCGGCGAATGGCACCAGCCATATCCCCGGCTCGCAGAAAAACGTCGCCTATATCACCGTGCAGCACGATTCCGGGCTGATCTCGCACGTCAACGTCAACTGGCTGGCGCCGGTGAAGATCCGCCAGACCCTGATCGGCGGGGCGGAGAAGATGGTCGTCTATGACGACATGGAGCCCTCCGAGAAGGTCAAAATCTACGACCACGGCGTCACCGTCGCGACCCAGCCGCAGAGCGAGGAGGAGATCCTCCAGATGCGAATCGGCTATCGCAAGGGCGACGTGCTGTCGCCGAAGCTGGACACGCGCGAGGCCCTGGCGGTCGAACTCGACCATTTGGCCGATTGCCTGTCGAACAACCGCATGCCGATCAACGACGGCAAGCTCGGCGCCCGCGTCGTCCAGATGATGGAGGCAGCCGAGCGCTCGATGTGCAGCAACGGCGCCCCGGTTCAGCTGAAAACCCTGATGTGATGCCGCAGGAGCGATCCATGATTCCCTTCGTCGACCTAAAAACGCAGTACCTGTCGATCAAGGACGACGTCCTGCGCGAGATCGCCGCCGTGCTGGAGAACACCCATTTCGTTCTCGGCGACCATGTGGCCCGCTTCGAGGCGGAATTCGCCACCTATTCCAACTGCGAACACGCCATCGCCCTCTCCTCCGGCACCGCAGCGCTGCATCTGGCGTTCCTGGCGGCCAGCATCGGCCCGGGCGACGAGGTCATCACTACGCCGCTCACCTTCTGCGCCACCGTGGCCGCCATCGAGTATGCCGGCGCCAAGCCGGTCCTGGCCGATGTCGATCCGCACCGCCTGACCCTGGACCCGAAGAAGATCGAGGCCTGCACCACATCGCGCACCAAGGCCATCGTGCCGGTACATCTGCACGGCCTGATGGCCGACATGGACCCGATCCGCGAGATCTGCAGGAAGCGCGGAATCATGCTGATCGAGGACGCCGCCCAGGCCCACGGCGCCGAATACAAGAAACAGCGCGCCGGATCCTTCGGCACCATGGGCTGCTTCAGCTTCTATCCCGGCAAGAATCTCGGCGCCTATGGCGAGGGCGGCGCCGTCACCACCTCGGATGCCAAGCTGGCCAAGACCCTGCGCATGCTGCGCGACTGGGGCCAGGAGGGCAAGGCCAACCACGTCCTGCGCGGCTACAACTACCGCATGGATGGCGTGCAGGGCGCCGTGCTCGGGGTCAAGATGAGGCATATCGAGGCTTGGACCGAAGCGCGCCGGCGCATCGCCCAGCGTTACGACGCGGCCTTCGGCGCGCTCGGCCTCGAGATCCCCGCCAACCCCGCCGATGCGCGCCACGTCTACCACGTCTATGCCATGCGCTTCGACGACCGCGACGGCATCCGTGCCGCGCTCGAGGCACGTGGCGTGCAGACCGGCATCCACTATCCCAAACCGGTACATCTGCAGCCCGCCTACGCCGATCTCGGCTACGGCCCCGGCAGCCTGCCCGTTTCCGAGCGCGCCAGCCAGCGCCTGCTGTCGCTGCCGATGTTCCCGGAGATGACCGACAGCCAGGTCGAAACCGTCATCGCGGCGGTGCGCGACATCGCGAGGGCGGCGGCGTGAGCGTCCATCGCACAGCGCTGGTCACCGGCGGCGCCGGCTTCATCGGCAGCCACCTGGTCGATCAATTGATCGCCGAGGGCACCTCGGTGACGGTGATCGACAACCTCTCCTCCGGCGACGACGCCAACCTGGCCGACGCCGAGCGGAGCGGGAAGCTGCGCTACGTCAAGGGCAGCATCCTGGACGATTCAGCCCTTGATGCCGCGATCCGCGGCGCCGATGTCGTCTTCCATCTGGCGGTCGAATGCGTCCGCCGCTCGCTTGGCAAGCCGCTGCACAACCACGAGGTCAATGCCACCGGCACCCTGAAGGTGCTGGAGGCGGCGCGCGCCGCCAAGGTGAAGCGCTTCGTCTATTGCTCCTCTTCCGAGGTCTACGGCAATGCCTCCGACGGCGTCCTGTCGGAGGCAAATACGGTCTGCGCCCCGGTCACCGTCTACGGTGCCGCGAAATTCGTCGGCGAGCACTACACGCATGCCTATCGGACGACCTATGGCCTGCCGACTATGTGCATCCGCCCGTTCAACGCCTATGGCCCGCGCGAACACGACCAGGGCGACCTGGCCGAGGTCATCCCGCGGTTCCTGATCCGCATCCTCAACAACCTGCCGCCGGTCATCTTCGGCGATGGCAGCCAGGGGCGCGATTTCACCTATGTGAGTGAAGTGGCGCGCGGCCTGATCATGGCCAGCAAATGCGACGCCATGATCGGTCAGACCGCCAACATCGCCTATGGCCGCATTGTGACGATCCTCGATCTGGCGGAGAAGATGATCCGCCTCACCGGCTCCAACCACCTGCGGCCGCAATGCGGCGAGGCCCGGCCGGGCGACGTGCACCGCCTGCACGCCGACACCAGGAAGGCGCGCGAGCTGTTCGGCTATTCCGCCGGCATCGAGATCGACGACGGCTTGCAGCGCTATATCGACTGGTTCCGCATCCGCCATCCCGACCCCGCGGTGCTGCTGGAGCCGGAGGTGCAGAATTGGAAAATGCCGGCATGAACCAGGAAACCGCCCCGATCGCCTTCAGCCGCCCCTTCATGGGCGAGGCGGAGGCCGAGGCAGCGGCTGCCGTGGTGCGCAGCGGCTGGATCGTCGGCGGGCCGAAGCTCGCCGCCTTCGAGGAGCGCTTCGCCGCGCTCTGCGAGGCGCCGCACGCAATCGGCGTCTCGTCCTGGACCACCGGCGCCTTCCTGCTGCTGCACGCGCTCGGCATCGGGCCGGGCGACGAGGTGCTGGTCCCCTCCCTCACCTTCATCGCCTCGGTCAACGTCATCGCCCATGCCGGCGCCAAGCCGGTCTTCGTCGATGTCGACCCGGAGACCTGGAACATCTGCCCGGCCGACGCGGCGCGCAAGGTGACCGCGCGCACCAGGGCCATCATCCCGGTGGACCAGATCGGCCTGCCCTGCGAGATCGGCGAGATCCAAGCCCTGGCGGCCAGGCACAACCTGATCGTCATCCAGGATGCCGCCTGCTCATTCGCGTCGCGCATCGACGGCAAGCCAATCGGCGCGATGAACGACCTCTCGGTCTTCTCGCTGCACGCCCGCAAGGTGATCACCACCGGCGAAGGCGGCATGATCACCACGCATGACGCCAGGATGGCGGAGCGCCTGCGGATGCTGCGGCACCAGGGCATGTCGCTCTCCGATTTCGCCCGCCACAATGCCAAGCCGACGGTGTTCGAGAGCTATCCGGAGATCGGCTACAATTTCCGCATCACCGATATCCAGGCCGCCATCGGCCTCTGCCAGCTCGACCGGCTGGAGGCGATGCTGGATGCGCGCAAGGAGATCGCCGCGCGCTATGACCGGGCCTTCGCCCAGATGCCGGAGCTGCAGCTGCGCGCGGCACCCGCGGGCCTCGAGAGCAACTGGCAGAGCTACATGCTGATGCTCAAGGATTCGGCGCGCGTGGCGCGCAACGAATTGATGGACCGGCTGCACGAACTTGGCGTGCCGACGCGCCGCGGCGTGATGGCCTCGCATCTCGAGGCGCCCTATGCCGGGCAGGCGAAGCTGCCCATCACCGAGCGGGTGGCGGCGCGGAGCTTCCAGCTGCCGATGCATCCGGGTCTGACCGAGATGCAGCAGGCGCGGGTGATCTCCGCCATGCGCAAGGTGTTGGAGGGCTAGATGGCGATCGACGGCTTCTACCTGAACCTGGTCAAGGATTCGATCAACCACCTGCGCAAGTCAGGCAGGACCGAGATCCGCTGCCTGGAGCTGGCCTATCCCGATCTCATCGCATCCGCCGCCGAGATCGAGGCATTGTTCGGACCGGACGTGGCAAAGGACCTGCCGATCCGCCCGGATTCCGAGCCGATCCTGCGCCACCACGGCATGGTGGGGCGCCTGCCCGGCGTGTTCGACACCCATGCCCTGTTCGAGCGGCTCGGCCTGCAGATCGAGGTCATCGACATCGCCATCAACCGCGGCATGGAGCGGATCGTCGACCTGAACGACCCGCTGCCGGCCGACCTGCATCAGCGCTTCGACCTGCTAATCGACACCGGCACGCTGGAGCATTGCTTCAATGTCGGCCAGGCCTTCAAGAACACCTGCGAGGCCATGCGCCAGGGTGGCGTCATCGTCCACGGCGCGCCGCTCAACCGCTTCAACCACGGCTTCTGGAGCTTCAACCCGACGCTCTACTACGACTTCCTCGGCGACAACGGGTTCCAGATCCTGTGGCTCAAGGGCGTGCAGGCGGGGCCCGGCATGAAGCCGCAGATCTTCGACCTGCCGCCCTTCGACCGCTTCAATCAGGCGCCGGCCGGCTCGGCGATCATCGGCATTTTCCAGCGCCGAGAAATCCGCGCCATCGCCTGGCCGGTGCAGCGCAAATACCGCCCGGCGCCGCAGGCGGCCTGACTGCGTCCTGCCGGAAATTGCTGCCGGGCAGCATCCCGGGCCCGGAACGACCTGCCGGGCGACCCGTCGCCTTCCATATAACCCACTGAATCCTCTGCATTTTTGAGTTGGCCCACCGCTTGCATCAGAAGGACCACCTAGGACTGGTTCCTTTCTGAGAAGAGGTCGGCAATGAGTATTCTTGGCGCGATGTTCACGGCGGTCAGCGGCGTCAACGCGCAATCGCGGGCGATCGGACATATCTCCGACAACATCGCGAATTCGCAGACCACCGGATACAAGAAGGTGGATACGCGGTTCGAGACCCTGATCACGGTGTCGAACCAGAACCTGCACGCGCCGGGCGGCGTGATCGCCTCGCCCTATTTCGCCAACCACATCCAGGGCAACATCACCCAGACCCAGAGCAACACCAACCTCGCCATCACCGGCGACGGCTTCTTCATCGTCAGCCGGCCGGAGAGCCAGACCACCACCGCGACGACCTTCTCGAATTTGCGCTACTACACCCGCGCCGGCGATTTCGAGGTCAACCGCGACGGCTACCTGGTCAACAACGGCAACTACTACCTGAACGGCTGGGCGGTCGATCCGGAGACCGGCGTCGCCGACACCTCGGTGGTCTCGCCGATCCATATCGAGCAGGTGATCGACGAGCCGACGCCGACCTCGCAGATCGACTTCGTCGGCAATCTGCCGTCCAATTCCGAGATCAACCCGACGCCGCCGCTGAGCCCGTCCACGGTCCAGGTCTTCGACGCGCTGGGCAACCCGCACACTGTGCAGCTGGTCTGGACCAAGCGCTCCGACAATCTGTGGAAGCTCGACATCGTCGCCCAGGACAGCACGCTCGATCCGGTCTCCGGCACGATCAGCGGCGTGCCCGACCAGGCGGCCGTCACCGCGCCGGTGCAGGCCAACGTTCCGCCGGTGGCCCAGGTCGACACCGTCACGCTGCCGACCGCCGGCGTTCCGCCGCTGCGCACGCTGACCATCACCATCGGCTCCGCCACCGTCTCGGTGACCGCGCCTTCAACCGGCTGGACCGCCACCCAGGCCGCCTCCAACCTCGCCGCCGCCATCAACGGCAATGCCAGCATGAGCGCCGAGGTGACCGCCAGCAACGTGGTCGGCAACACCTTCCAGATCGTTGCCGACAACGCCGGCACGCCCTTCACGGTGGCCTTGTCCGGCAACGGCTCCGGCCAAGTCGACCTGATCAACATCCCCGCGGCGCTGCCCACCGGCGCCGATTCGGCCAGCTTCCAGATCGGCGCCACCACGGTCACGGTGACCGGCCCGCTGCTCACCCAGACGGCGGTACGCGACGCGCTGGTTGCCGCCATCAATGCCGACGTGACGCTGGCGGCACAGGTGACCGCCGTCGCCGACCCGAGCAGCGCAACGCAGTTCTTCGTCCAGGCCGATGCCGCGGGTGCGACCTTCACCGCCGTGCTCGGCGGCACCTCGGCGCCGGTCTCGGTCAGTTCCGACGCGCCGAGCTCCTTCGTGGTCACCACGGCGAACGTGCCGGCGGTGGCGCAGACCGATTCCCTGACCCTGACCGGCACGGTCGGCTCGGGCGAAATCGGCGACACCTACACGCTCACCATCGGCACCCAGTCGATCTCCTACGTGACCGACGGCACCGAGACCTCGCTCAGCGACCTCGCCACCCGCTTCGCCGATCAGATCAACGACAACCCGGGCCTCGGCGTGACCGCCACGGCCGCCGGCAACGTGATCTCGCTCACCGCCACCAACGCCGGCGTCGGCTTCACCTCCGCCGCGACCGCGAGCAACGGCACGGTCGACGGCTTCATCGATATCCAGTTCGGCGAGAGCGCCACCACCGCCGGCAAGGTCGTCGCCATCTCCAACCAGTTCAACCCGTCGGGCAATGCCAGCGTGCCGGTCCTGCAGACCTCGGGGCAGGACATCGACGTCAACTTCATCGTCGATTACGGCCTTGGCCCGCAGACGATCACCCTCAACCTGGGCCAGTTCCAGACCACCAACGGCCTGACCCAGTTCGCCGGCGACGACATCGACGTGTCGCGCCTGACCCCGGACGGCGTGCCGCAGGGCCTGCTGAAGGACGTCAACATCCGCGACAACGGCGACGTCGAGCTGCAATACGACAACGGCCGCAGCCGCATCTTCTTCCGCGTGCCGATCGCGCAGTTCAACGACCCGACAGCCCTGAAGCGCGAAGTGGCGCAGGGCTTCACCGAGACCTTCGACAGCGGCTCGGTCCAGGTCAACGCCGCCGGCGAGAACGGCGCCGGCACCATGCGCGGCAGCGCGCTGGAAGGCTCGAACGTCGACATCGCCGAGGAATTCTCGAAGATGATCGTCACCCAGCGCGCCTATGCTGCCAACACCCGCGTGATCACCACGGCGGACGAGATGCTCGCCGAAGTCATCAACATCAAGCGGTAATCCGGTAGCCGAACACAGGTGACGCCATGTCGCTGACCGCCGCGCTGAACGCCGCGCTTTCCGGGCTCCGGGTCAACCAGGCGCATGTGCAGCTGGTTTCCGCCAATGTCGCGCATGCCAACGACCCGAACTATGCCAAGAAGACCCTGGTCCGGGAATCCGCCAATCTGGGCAACGACCAGATCGGCGGCGCGCTGGTCGCCGGCTACCAGTCGGCGGTCAACGTGGCGCTGCGCCGGCAGTACGAGAGCTTTACCGCCCGCGACGGGCTGAACCAGACCCAGCTCGACTATATGAGCCGGATCCAGAACCTGCTCGGCGCCAGCTCCGACAGCGCGGCCCTGCCCCGGCTGATGAGCGACTTCACCGCCGCCTGGCAGGCCTTCCAGACCCAGCCGGAAAGCGCCGCCGCGCAACGCCAGATCATCGCCCTCGGCGACCAGCTGGCGACCGAGGTCCGGCGCCTCGCCAGCGGGATCGACGACATCGATCGGGAGATCCAGGCCGACCTCGGCACCAACACGACGCAGCTCAACGACCTCCTGGCGCAGGTCTTCGAGGCCAATCTGCGCATCAAGACCTCGGACCCCAAGGGCGCCGAGCGTCTGGAACTGCTCGACCATCGCGACAAGCTGGTGCGCGAGGTCGCCAAACTGGTCGACGTCCGTACCGTCGAGCGCGACAACGGCGCCATCGCGCTCATCACGCCGGCCGGCCTCTCCCTGCTCGACGGTGCGCCGTCGCGCTTCCACTTCGACGGCACGCATATCGTCGCGGTGGACGGCAAGGTGGTCGTCGACAGCCTGCTCCGCGAAGGCAAGCTGAAGGCGCTGCTCGACCTGCGCGCGGACGGCACCGCCGCCGGCCTGCCGGCCAGCGCCGACCCGGCGACCGAGGTGATCCGCAAGCTGCGCTCTCAGCTCGACGTCATCGCCGGCGCCTTCACCGCCACCGCCGGGAACCCGCCGACCTTCGCCGCCGCCTACAACGCGGGCGCCTCGTCGCTGCGCATCTCCGCCAGCCATGCGACGACGGTGGAGGCGACGGATTCGACCCCGCAGATGGGCACTATCACGCTCGGCGGCAGCCTCGCCGAGGGCGATATCTTCGAGGTCACGATCAAAGGCAAGACCTTCAGCTATACGGCGACGCAGAACGACACCAATCTCGATCAGATCGCCCAGAAGCTGGCAGCCTTGGTCAACGCCGACACGACGCTGGGAGTCACAGCGCTCAACGGCTCTTCCTCGCTGCAGCTCGTCGGCGCCAGCTTCGGCGAGAAGTTCACCGTCATCAGCTCGGTCAACGGCCAGCTGCCGGAGCTGAGCGGCGGGTTCTTCACCGGCACGGACCGCTACAGCTTCAAGATCAGCGCAGAGCTCGCCAACGGCACGCAGCAGCTGAAGAAAAACGCGGCGCCCGACGTGGTGACGGCGGTCAACAGCTCCGAGCGCAGCTTCATCGCCATCGGGCTTAGCCTGACCAGCGTTTCCTACAAGGGGCTGATGGCCGGCTTCATCGGCACAGCCGCTTCCAATGCCAAGGTGGTGACCGACGCCGCCGAACTCAGCCACGAGACGCTCAGCATGACGGAACAGCGCTACCTGCAGGATACCGGCGTCAACCTGGACGAGGAACTGGCGAACCTGCAGGTGCTGCAGAACGCCTATGCCGCCTCGGCCCGGCTGATGACCGTGATCCAGACCCTGTTCGACACCCTGCAAGCCGCCGTGACGCGCTAGGAACGAGGATAGCAACATGCCGGTCAGCGGATACTCGACCTACGCAGCCTACCTGGCGAATGTCGGCAGCTTCCAGAAGATGCAGACCTCGCTGGCGCAGCTCACCCAGCAGCTGAACACCCAGAAGAAGTCCGGCGACCTGACCACCTATGGCGTCGAAGCGACGCGCCTGGTCGATCTGCGCGCGGAGATCGCGCGCCGCCAGGGCTACATCGAATCGATCAAGAGCGCGCAGACCGACATCAAGGCCTATGACCGCGTGCTCAGCAGCATCGAGGACATCAACGCCACCATGCTGCAGGCCTTCACCGCGCCCAATTCCGATCCGCCGGTGGCCCAGCAGCACAAGGTCACGTTCTCCGGCGACCTCGGCGACACCGGCGACATCTACAAGGTGATCGTCGACGGTGCGCTCTTCACCTACGTCACCAACGGCACCGAAGGCAGCTACGACGAGATCGCCGGCAACCTGGCGGCGCAGATCAACGCCGCCGCGCCCGCGGTCCGGGCGAAGGCGACGGTCAGCGGCGAGCAGCTGGTGATCACCGGGTCCGAACCCGGCGCGCTCTACAACGTCTCCGTCGACCATATCGACATCGGCAGCGGCGTCACCAACACCATCGAGGTCACCCAGAACCGCGCCGGCAAGGTTTCGCCCATCGTGCAACAGGTCAGCACCGCGCTGATCGAGCTGGGCGCGCTGCTGAACGAGCAGGTCAACGAGCGCTACCTATTCGGCGGCATCAACGCCAACGAACAGGCGCCCGTGGTCGATCTGCTGCGCCTGCCGAACCCGATCGCGTCCGAAAACTCGGCCGGCGGCGTCACCACGCAGCAACTGGCGGCAGGTACCATCCGCCAGACGGTCCGGGTCACCACGGACTATCTCGGCACCGGCCAGAGCGAGACGATCGACGTCAACGGCAATCCCTTCACCTTCAACGGCCCGCTGACGGCGCAGCAGCTGGCCGCCGCAATGGCCGCCGCGATCGGCCCGCTGGCGAACGTCTCGGTGCAGGACATCGACGCCCACGGCTTCACCATCACGTCGGACACGGCCGGCACGGCCTTCACCGCCACCATCACCGGCAACGACCCGACGCCGACGACGCTCACGACCGTGCAGCCCAATGTGCCGGTCGGCCTCAACCAGGTCGACGTCATCACGCTCGACGGCCCGGTCGGCACCATCGGCGAGGTCTTCAGCGTCACCATCACCGACCCGCCGGCCCATGCCGCGCCGGTGACCATCAGCTATCGCACCACCGGGGAGGAGGCCGACCTCAACGAGATCGTCGAGAAGCTGGTTGCCAAGATCAACAACCACCAGCCGGCCTTCGCGGTCACGCCGCTCAACATCGGCGGCGGGCAGCTGCAGCTGAGCGCGCCGACCGCGTTCCAGGCGCACGCGACGGTACAAAATACGCCGAGCGTGGTCACCACCCAGCGAACCGTCGTCGCCGTGGCGCAGCAGGACGAGATCGCCTTCCCCAGCCCGCTCGACGCCGGCGACCAGTACACCATCACCTTCACCGCGCCGGTCGGCGGCCCCTTCACCGTGACCACGGCGCAGAACGACGACGAGGCGTCCATCGCCGCCAAGTTCGTCTCCGCCATCAACGCCGCCGGTATCGGCGTCACCGCCTCGGTGAAGAACGGCCGGCTGTCGATCGTCTCCGACACGCCCGGCACGGCGATGACCTATACCGCGGTGCTCACGACCGACGCCCCGCCCAGCGTGACCCCGGCGCCGACCACGACAAATATGGTGGCAAACCTGCCGGCGGGCCCGCTGGCCCAGATCGACACAGTGCAACTGAGCGGCCCGGTCGGCCGCAAGGGCGACGCATACGAGGTCACGGTCAATGGCCGCACCGTGCGCTACGTGACCACCGGCGCCGAGCAGGACATGGACGCCATCGCCATCAACCTGACAGCGCTGATGAGCTCGCAGACCCCGCCCTTCCCGGCTTCCGCCGCGCCCGGCCCGACGGGCAGCGGCAAGCTGATCCTGACCGCGGCGACCGTGGGCGTGGAGCTGAAGACCGAGGTGAAGGTGGTGAAGCCGACCTGGGTTCCCGATCCGACGCCGCCGGAATACAGCGTCTATCAGGAGCCGACCGATTCCGCGCTTGCCTGGCAGCGCGCCTCGGTGGTGGCCGCCGACAACGTGCAGATCAAATACACCTATACCGCCAACGATCCAGCCTTCCAGAAGCTGAGCCTGGCGTTGCGCTACGCCAAGGAGGCGGTGGAGGATCCCGACAACTACTTCAAGATCATGGACATCGCCCGGCAGCTTGCCAAGGAATCGCTCGAAGGCGTGCGCAAGCTGACGGCCGACAACACGGTCAACGATGCCCTGCTGGCGGCGACCACGCTGTCGCACCAGACCACCATCAACGCCAACGTCTCCGACACCGACAAGATCGAGGCGGTGAACCCCACCGAGGTGGCAGCCAAATTGCAAGCTGTCGAGCTGCAGCTGCAGGCCAGCTTCGGGGCTTATGCCCAGATCGCCCGCCTGTCGCTCGTCAATTTCATCGCCTGAAGGCCCGACCATGGACGCCATCCGCTTCGAACCCGCCATCGGCACCGACTTCGCCATCGACTGTCGCCAGGACAGCAATGCCGGCGACATGTTCGCCGACATGCTGGGCGAGCAGCTGAAGAAGCGCGGCGAAAGCGAGCGGATCGAGTCCGCCGCCCGCCGCCGGTCGCCGACCGAGCGGCGCCAGGCGGCCGATCCCCAGGGTGCGCATGGCCGTCCGATCCGCCCGGTCATCAAGCATCCCCCGACCCTGCGCGGCGAGGCCAAGCCGGTGGCCGAGGACCGGCCGCAGCTCGCTGCCCGCAAGGAAGAGGGCGCGGCGCCCGCTTGCATGGACACCGAGGAGGCCGCGACCGTCGCACCGGTCAACGAGGCGGACGAAGCGTCCGGGCCGGAGATCCGCGAAACCGGACAGACCGAGACAGCCGCCGAAACGACGGCGACGGCCGAAGCGACCGGCGAAACGACGGCCGAGACCATCGCCGAAACGACGGGCGAAACGATGGGTCAAGCCGCGGCAGCGGGCGAAGTACCACTCGCCGCCGTCACCGTTCCCCCGGCGGATACAGGCGCCGCCCCGCTCGAGGTCGAAGCTGCAGACATGGCGGCCGACAGCACTCAGCCGGACTCCATCGTCCCGGGTGAAGCCGCCGCACCGCAGGCGGCGAACGGCGAAACGACGGACACCGAAGCCGCTGCGGCCCCGACCGCCGCCGGATTTGCCGCCGCGCTGGCGGCAAGCCAGGCGCAGACCGCTGCCGCCGCGCTGGGCGATGGCGGCGGGACGACCGCCGGCGCGATGCAGAGCGAGACCGCAAGCGGTTCCGCCATCCCGGCCGCGGTGCCGGCCGGCTCTGCCGCCGACATGACGGCAGCGGTCGCCACGGAGAACATTGCGGACCTCGCCTCCGCCGAAACCGCCGAAGCCGCGGCCATGACCGTCAAGATGACCCCGGAGACGCCGCGCTCCGCCGAACCGGCGAAATCGCGCCCGGCCCCCGCCGCGGCACAGGCCGAGATCAAGGCGCAGGCGCCTGCGGCGACGCCGGCACCGCAGGCTCCGATGGCGACCCAGCCTACCCCGCCGGCACAGAGCGCGGCGGTCGACGAGAGTGCCGCCAATCCGTTCGACTCCAGCGTGCTCGACGCCGACGGCAGCGGCATGCCCGGCTGGTCCCTGCACCTCGCCCAAGGTGCGGCAGCCAAGCGGCCGGAATTCGTCGCCCAGCTGCGCCAGCACCTGCAGGATTTGCCGGCCCATGAGCAGGTCGCCGTGAACATCCAGCGCGCGCTGCGCGAGGGCACCGGCCGATTGTCGATCCAGCTGTCCCCGGCCGAGCTCGGCAAGATCCACGTAAAGCTCGACATTGACGAGGAAAAGCGGGTCACCGCGGCGGTGACCGTGGAAAAGCCGAGCACCCTCGAATTGCTGCAGCGCGATATGAAGGCGTTGGAACGCGCCTTGCATGATGCCGGACTGAAGATGGAGGGCGGCGACCTGTCCTTCAGCCTTGGACGCCAGGACGGCAAGGAATTCTCCCAGGATGCGGGGAATTCGGGCCGACCCGCCTATGGCGCCGGACAGGCGGAAGACCAGGTCGAGGCCGAAACCCAGGCCGCCTCGGCGGCACAGGTCGATACCGCCGCCGGCGTGGTCAACCTCGAAGTCTGAGCAATCGTCCGGCGCTGACGGCCCGGAGCAGGAGCAGAGATCATGGAAGTGCCCAGCATTCAGCAGATTCTCGCCGCGTCGAAGGCGAACGCGCAGAATTCGAGCAGCTCCACGGTCGATCCGACCAAGGACCTGGAGGACAAGTACAACAATTTCCTGCTGCTGCTGACCAAGCAGCTGCAGAACCAGGACCCGCTCTCGCCCATGGATACGGCCCAGTTCACCGAGCAGCTGGTGTCTTTCAGCTCGGTGGAGCAGATGATCCAGTCCAACAAGCGACTGGAGCAGCTGATCAGCCTGCAATCGGCGACCAATGCCTTCGGCGCCGTCAACTTCCTCGGCAACCGGGTGGCCATCGACAGCGACCGCGTCTCGCTCAAGGACGGCAAGGCGAGCTTCCAATACGAGATCGACCGCAAGGCGGCCCAGGCCGTCCTGCGGGTGACCGATGCCAGCGGCAAAACCGTGCTGGTGCAGGAGGCGAACCGCGAAGCCGGCACCTACAATGTCGACTGGAACGGCAAGGATGCCTTCGGCAATCAGCTGCCGGACGGCCAGTATCAGGTCTCGGTCAGCTATGCGGACGAGATGGGCGAGATCTATTCGGCGAAGATGACCAGCTTCGGCGTCGTGGATTCGACCGAAATCACCGACGGCCAGGTCAAGCTCTTCATCGGCTCGGTCGGCTTCCCGATCGACAAGATCGTCAAGGTCACCAAGAACGCCGGCACCGAATCATGAATTACTTAAATACTTCGGGCATTACGTCTCGAATACTTGATCGATAAAATTTTAGACAAAACTCCGGCCTTTCGGGTCTCTGCCTTTATGCCTCGATTTAGCGATTCCTTAAGCGGTCGGTCCTTAGGCTTGCCAAACGATCGCACCGCGCCTGGGAAGGAGTCGATGGACGTCGATCTCGAAGGCAGAAGCATGGTGGTTCTGGGCATCGACGGAAGGCGCCTCCGCATGGAGGACCTGCCGCCGCCCGGCACCAAGCGTTGGGTCATCCGCCGCAAGGCGGAGGTGGTCGCCGGCGTGCGCGCCGGCCTGATCAGCCTTGAGGAGGCCTGCGCGCGTTACACGCTGTCGGTCGAGGAGTTCCTCTCCTGGCAGCGCTCGATCGATCGCCACGGCATGCGCGGATTGCGCACGACGCGGCTGCAGGACTATCGCGCCGCCGCCCGCCGCAACGGCAGCATGCGCACCGCCGAATAGCGGCCCACCGCCGATTCCTCCGAAGATCCTCCCCCACCGCTCGGCAGACTTTTCCCAGTTCTAGGCAATTTTTGCCGCCGTTTAAGTCCTTGTTAAGGTCTCGCGCGTAGCGTGAAGCCATCGCCGGCCGTTGTTGCGCGCAAATGCATCCGATTTGCGGAAAATTTTAGGCGAACTCGCGCGATCCACGGCCGACGCGATTGCGACCGAAGACACTTCACCGGTGACGCTCGTGAACGGAATGATGCAGACCCTGCGCAACCTCGGACCGACGAAGCTCGTCGCGCTTGCTGCGGTTGCTTTCGCGCTGATCGCCTTCTTCGCCTTCATCGTCACGCGCCTCGCCTCGCCGGGCATGACCCTGCTCTACAGCGGCCTCGATCCCTCCGACAGCGGCCAGATCGTCCAGCGCATGGACACCCAGGGCATCCCCTATGAGCTGCGCGGCGACGGCGCGCAGATCTACGTGCCCGCCGACCAGGTGGCGAAGCTGCGCCTGTCGCTGGCCTCCGAGGGCATCCCGGCGGGCGGCTCCATCGGCTACGAGCTTTTCGACCGTGCCGATGCCCTCGGCACCACCAACTTCGTGCAGCAGATCAACCAGATCCGCGCGCTGGAAGGCGAGCTGGCCCGCACCATCCGCTCGATCCGCCAGGTCCGCGCCGCGCGCGTGCATCTGGTGATGCCGAAGCGCGAGCTGTTCTCCAACGACCGCGCAGAACCCACCGCCTCTGTGGTGCTGACCATCGGCGGTGGCCTGGACAAGGGCCAGGTCTCGGCCATCCAGCACCTGATCGCCTCGGCGGTCCCCGGCATGAAGGCCAGCAACGTCTCGGTCATCGACAGCAGCGGCGAGCTATTGGCGCGCGGCGCCGAGGACGGCGAGCTGGATGTCGCAAACTCCGAGGACATGCGCCGCTCCTACGAGGCGCGGATGAGCCAGGCGATCGAGCAGCTGCTGGCCCAGACACTCGGCGCCGGCAAGGTGCGCGCCGAAGTGACCGCCGATCTCGACTTCAACCAGGTCACCACCAACAAGGAAGACTTCAATCCCGATGGCCAGGTCGTGCGCTCGACCCAGACGGTCGAGGAGACTGGCAATTCGCAGGAGACCGACAATTCCAATTCGGTGAGCGCCGCCAACAATACACCGAACCCGCCGGGCCAGAGCACCGGTGGCGCCGCCGGCTCGCAATCGCAGAACGCGCGGACCGAGGAGACGGTCAACTACGAAATCTCCAAGATCGTGCAGACCGAGATCAAGGCCAGCGGCAACGTACGACGCCTGTCGGCAGCGGTGCTGGTGGACGGCACCTATACCGTCGCCGAGGACGGCACCAGGACCTATGCCCCGCGGCCGGCCGAAGAACTCGCGCAGATCGAGGCGCTGGTCAAATCCGCAGTCGGCTTCGACGAGAAGCGTGGCGACCAGATCCAGGTCGTCAACATGAAGTTCGCCGAGCCGGAGCCGATCGAGGATTCGGGCACCATGATGTTCGGCCTCGACAAGACCGACATGATGCGCCTGGCCGAGCTGCTGGTGCTCTCCATCGTCGCCGCCCTGGTCCTGCTGCTGGTGGTCCGCCCGCTCCTCGGCCGCCTGCTGGCGATGCCGTCGATCGCGCCCAGCAACGTGGCGCTCGCCGGCATCGGCCCCGACGGCCAGCTGGCCCTGCCGGCGGGCGCCGCCGCGGCGCTGGCGATCCCCGGCCCCGGCGGCGAGCCCGGCATCCCCGGCCTGCCGACGCCGCAGAGCCCGAGCGAGGCCGCGGCCATCGCCGCCGAGATCGACCAGATGATCGACTTGAACCAGGTCGAGGGCCGCGTGCGCGCCTCCTCGATCCGCAAGATCTCCGACCTCGTGGACCAGCACCCGGAGCAGGCGGTCAACCTGATCCGGCAGTGGATCTACGCGGAACAGTAAGCAACACGCGCGGGAACCGACCAAGCCATGATGCGGAACAAAGACGATTACCGGTCGATGAGCGGCGTGCAGAAGGCCGCGCTGCTGGTCATGTCGGTGGGCGAGGAAACCGCCGCCAAGCTGTTCGCGCAGATGCACGACGACGAGATCCGCGAGATCTCGCAGACCATGGCCAATCTCGGAACCGTCAACGCCACGGTGATCGAGCGCCTGTTCGTCGAGTTCGCCGACGCGATCTCTTCCACCGGCACCATGACCGGCACATTCGAATCGACGGAGCGGCTGCTCTCCAAGGTGCTCGACAAGAACAAGGTCGACCAGATCATGGAGGAGATCCGCGGTCCCGCGGGTCGCACCATGTGGGACAAGCTCGGCAACGTCCACGAGGCGGTGCTGGCGAACTTCCTGAAGAACGAATACCCGCAAACCGTCGCAGTGGTGCTGTCGAAGGTGAAGGCGGACCATGCCGCGCGCGTCCTCTCGATGCTGCCCGAGGCCTTCGCCATGGAAGTCATCATGCGCATGCTGCGCATGGAATCGGTGCAGAAGGACGTGCTGGACGACGTCGAGCGCGTGCTGCGAAACGAGTTCATGAGCAACCTCGCCCGCACCGCGCGGCGCGACGCGCACGAGATGATCGCCGAGATCTTCAACAACCTCGACCGCGCCTCGGAATCGCGCTTCCTCACGGCACTCGAGGAGCGCAACCGCGATTCCGCCGAGAAGGTCCGCTCCCTCATGTTCACCTTCGAGGACCTCGGCAAGCTCGACCCGGGCGGCGTGCAGACGCTGCTGCGCAACGTCGAGAAGGACAAGCTGCCGCTCTGCCTCAAGGGCGCCTCGGAGGCGCTGCGCGACATGTTCCTCTCCAACATGTCGGAGCGCGCCTCGAAGATGCTGAAGGAAGACATGGCCGCGATGGGCCCGGTGCGCCTGCGCGACGTGGAAGAGGCCCAGCTGGCGATGGTCACCGTCGCCAAGGATCTCGCCGCCAAGGGCGAGATCATGCTGAGCGACAAGAAGGGCGAAGACGAGTTGATCTACTAGGCCGGCACGGGAAATGGCAGTGGTACGCAAATTCCTCTTCGACAACGATTTCGGCGCGGCGCCGCAGAGCCCGGCGCCGGGCCAGCGCGCGCAGCCGCCGAAGGGCGGCAACACGGCGGCGCTGGGCAAGGCCCTGTCGCGCGCCGAGCCTCAGCGCTCGGCCGCCCCCGCCGAGGCGCCGGCGCCGATGTTCTCCGAGGCCGAGATGCAGGGCGCCTGCGACATGGCCCGCCGCCAGGGCGAGGAAGCCGGCGCCGCCCGCGGCCGTGCCGAGGCGGTGGCCGCCTTCGACAAGCAGGTGGCCGCGACCCTCGGCGCCATCGCCCAGCAGGTCGCGGCGATCGGCCAGGCGAAAGCGAGCGAGGCGGAAGCGGCCGGCAAGTCGGTCGACCTCGCCCTCGCCATCGTGGCCAAGCTGTTCCCGGCGCTGGCGGCGCGCGGCGGCATCGCCGAGATCGAGGCGATCCTGGCGCAGTGCCTCGGCTCGCTGAAGCAGGAGCCACGGCTGGTGGCCTATGTGAACCCCGGCCAGCTTGACGCGCTGCAGGCGCGCATCGGCGACCTCGCCGCGGCGAACGGCTTCGAAGGCCGCGTGGTGCTGATCGGCGACGAAAAGATGGCGGAAAGCGATTGCCGCGTGGAATGGGCCGATGGCGGCGTGGAGCGCGACAGCGCGCAGATCCACCGCGCCATCGAGGAAACGTTGACGAACTATCTCGCGGTCGACGGCCGCGAGACGACGTGATCGAAAGGAGATCGTGATGGGCGACGAGGAGAATCTGGAACTCACCGAGTTCCAAGGCGCCGAGGGCCAGGCCCCCGATGCCGGCCAGGACGGCCCGCGGCCGCCGGCCAACGCCAAGGACCTTGATGCGGTCTACGACATCCCGGTTCAGGTCTCGGCCGTGCTCGGCCGCACCTCGATGCAGGTGAGCCAGCTCCTGAAGCTGGGCCGCGGCGCAGTAGTGGAGCTCGACCGCAAGGTCGGCGAGGCGGTCGACATCTACGTCAACAACCGCCTGGTGGCGCGCGGCGAAGTCGTCGTCGTCGAGGATCGCCTGGGCGTGACCATGACCGAGATCATCAAGGCCGACCGAGCCTGATCGGCCGGACGCCAGGCAAAGCACGAGGCAACGAGCCATGACCGACGTCACGCCGCAGCAGACCAACGAGGCCAGGCGCCTGCCCGAGGCGCCGCTGCGCTTCGACGCGCCGCAGCGCAAGATGGACCTGGCGACGCTGCTCGGCCTGCTCGCCGCCGCGGCGCTGGTCGGCGTCACCATCGTGCTCAACGGCTCCCCCCTCGCCTTTCTCGACCTGCCGTCGACCCTGCTGGTGGTGCTCGGCACTTTTGCGGTGACCGCGATCTCCTATACCGGCGACGAGCTGCGCGAGGCGCAGCCCGCCTTCCGCCAGTGCCTGATGCGCACCGAGACCGATCCGCGCGCCTGCGGCCGCCGCGTCATGCTGCTGGCGGACAAGGCGCGCAAGCGCGGCTTGCTGCAGCTGCAGGGCGATCTCTACGGCCTGCGCGACGTGCCGTTCCTGCAGCGCTCCCTCGGCATGCTGATCGACGGCATGCATGTGGACGAGGTCGAGCGCAACATGACCCTCGAATCCCACGCTGTCGCGCAGGGCCGGCACCGCGCCGCCGCCATCCTGCGCCGTGCCGCCGAAGTGGCCCCGGCCATGGGCCTGATCGGCACCCTCGTCGGCCTGGTGCAGATGCTGGGCAGCCTGGATGCGCCCGAACGCATCGGCCCCGCCATGTCGGTCGCGCTGCTTACCACGCTCTACGGCGCGCTGATGGCCAATGTCGTGTTCCTGCCGCTCGCCAGCAAGCTGGAGCGCAACGCCGCCGTCGAGCAGCTGATTAACCAGCTCTACATCATGGCGGTTGGCTCGATGGGCCGGCAGGAGAATCCGCGCCGCCTCGAGATGCTGCTCAACACCATGCTGCCCGCGGGACAGCAGATTCGCTTCTTCGATTGATCGGAAACGGCGGCGACGCCGGACCACCAGAGTTAAGCCCAGGAGTTTAGCCATGCGTCTACTCATCGTTGGATCCCTCGACGGCCACATCACCGCGGCGGGCAAGATCGCCCTCTCCCGCGGCGCCAAGGTGGCCCATGTCGACGACGTCGACCAGGCGATGCACGCTTTGCGCAACGGCCAGGGCGCCGACCTGATCATGTTCGACGTCGCGCTCGACATTCAGCGCATGATCGAATGCCTGCGCAACGAGCGCATCAACATCCCGGTGGTCGCCTGCGGCATCGGCACCAGCGCCGAGACCGCGGTGAAGGCGATCAAGGCCGGCGCCAAGGAATACGTGCCGCTGCCGCCCGATGCCGAACTGATCGCCGCAGTGCTGGCCGCCGTGACCGAGGAGAGCTCCGCCCTCATCTTCAGCGACCCGGCGATGAAGAGCGTGCTGAAGCTGGCCGACCAAGTGGCGCCGTCCGACGCCAGCATCCTGATCACCGGCGAATCCGGCACCGGCAAGGAGGTGATGGCGCGCTACATCCACGCCCATTCGCGCCGCGCGGCGAAGCCGTTCATCTCGGTCAATTGCGCCGCGATCCCGGAGAACCTGCTGGAATCCGAGTTGTTCGGCCATGAGAAAGGCTCCTTCACCGGCGCCATCGCGCGGCGCATCGGCAAGTTCGAGGAAGCCAATGGCGGCACCCTCCTGCTGGATGAGATCAGCGAAATGCACCCGCGCCTGCAGGCCAAGCTGCTGCGCGCGATCCAGGAGCGCGTGATCGACCGCGTCGGCGGCTCGCAGCCGGTCAAGGTCGACATCCGCCTGCTCGCCACCTCCAACCGCGACATGCAGGAGGAGGTCCGCAAGGGCAATTTCCGCGACGACCTGTTTTTCCGCCTCAACGTCATGGCGCTGGAGCTGCCGCCGCTGCGCCAGCGGCCCGGCGACATCGCCGTGCTGGCCGAGCACTTCGTGAAGAAATACGCCGAGGCGAACGGCGTCCAGATCAACGGCATCGCGCCGGAAGTCATGGACACGCTGCGCGCCCATGAGTGGCGCGGCAACGTGCGCGAGCTGGAGAACACCATGCACCGCGCGGTGCTGCTGGCCCAGGGCCCGGTGATCGGCCCCGAAGCCATCATGCTGACGGGCGGCCGCGGCATCCCCGTCTCCGCCCTGCAGCAGCAGGCCGCGGCTCCCGCCGCCCCGTCCGCGAGCGCCGCCGCCAAGGCGGCCGCGGCCGGCGTCACCAGCGCGTTGGTCGGCCGCACCGTTGCCGCGGTGGAGCGCGACCTGATCATCGACACTCTGCAGCATTGCCTGGGCAACCGGACCCATGCCGCCAACATCCTCGGCATTTCGATCCGCACGCTCCGCAACAAGCTGAAGCAGTACAACGAGGAAGGCATCCCGGTTCCCGGCACGCATGGCGAGAGCGACCATTTCTCCGCCGCTTAGCATCGTGCGTTAGCGCAGGGAATCGGCACCGATGGCGGACACCGGCAACACGCAAGCGAATACCGGCGGGGGCTTCCCCTGGCTGCAGCAACTGAGCCGCACCCTGCGGCGCGGCGAGATCGCGCTCGCCGCCGGCCTGATCTGCATCCTGACGGTGCTGATCCTGCCGATGCCGGCCTGGCTGCTCGACATCAGCCTGGCCTTCTCGGTCACGGTTTCGGTGCTGATCCTGATGGTCGTGCTGTTCATCCAGAAGCCGCTGGATTTCAGCACCTTCCCGACCGTGCTGCTGATCGTCACCATGACCCGGCTGTCGCTCAACCTGGCCTCGACGCGCCTGATCCTGACCCATGGTCACGAGGGCAGCGACGCCGCCGGCCACGTCATCGAGGCCTTCGGCGGCTTCATCATGGGCGGCAACTACGTCATCGGCCTGATCGTCTTCGCCATCCTGGTCCTGGTCAATTTCGTCGTCATCACCAAAGGCTCCGGCCGCATCGCCGAGGTTTCGGCACGCTTCAGCCTGGACGCCATGCCCGGCAAGCAGATGGCGATCGACGCCGACCTCTCCGCCGGCCTGATCGACGAGACCCAGGCCCGCACCCGGCGCAAGGAACTCGAGGACGAGAGCAGCTTCTTCGGCTCGATGGACGGCGCCGCGAAGTTCGTGCGCGGCGACGCCATCGCCGGCCTGATCATCACTTTCATCAACATCGTCGGCGGCATCATCATCGGCGTGGCGCAGCAAGACATGTCGATGGGCGACGCGGCGAAGTCCTATACGCTGCTGACCGTCGGCGACGGCCTGGTGACGCAGATTCCGGCCCTCATCGTCTCCACCGCGGCCGGCATGCTGGTAACCAAGGCCGGCATCGACGGCTCCACCGACAAGGCGCTGTTCGCGCAGCTGTCCGGCCATCCGGCGGCGCTCGGCATGTCGGCCTTCCTGATGGCGGTCATGGCCGTCCTGCCGGGCATCCCGGCCCTCCCCTTTCTGCTGCTGGCGGGCCTCGCCGGCGGCGCGGCCTATGTCGTGTCGCGGCGGCAGAAGGTGGTGGCGGAAGAGGCCGTCACCGCGGTCGCCCAGCAGCAGGCGACGGCACCTGTCCTGGAAGAGCCGATCACCAGCGCACTCTCTATCGACGCCGTGCGCATCGAGCTCGGCTACGGCCTGCTCGGCCTGATCAACGCCGAGCAGGGCCATCGCCTGACCGACCAGATCAAGGCGCTGCGCCGCCAGCTGGCGGGCGAGATGGGCTTCGTGCTCCCCGCCGTGCGCATCCAGGACAACCTGCAGATCAACGCCAATTCCTATGTCGTGCGGGTGAAGGAGATCGAGGCCGGCCGCGGCGATCTGCGCCCCAACATGCTGCTGGTCATGGATCCGCGCGGCGACAAGATCAATCTCACCGGCGAGGAGACGGTCGAGCCCACTTTCGGCCTGCCCGCCATGTGGGTCGATCCGTCGCTGCGTGAGGAGGCCCTGTTCCGCGGCTATACCGTGGTCGATCCATCCACGGTCATCACCACGCACCTCACCGAGATCATCAAGGACAACATGTCCGAGCTGCTGTCGCATGCCGAGACGCAGAAGCTGCTCGACGAATTGCCCAAGGAGCAGCAGAAGCTGGTCGCCGATCTCATCCCCGGCCAGATCTCGGTCAGCGGCGTGCAGCGCGTGCTGCAGGCGCTGCTCGGCGAGCGGGTCTCCATCCGCGACCTGCCGAATGTGCTGGAGGGCATCTCCGAGGCCTGCGGCTATTCGCGCAACGTCACCATCATCACCGAGCATGTGCGGGCACGGCTGGCCCGCCAGATCAGCGACGCGGCGACCGACCAGACCGGCGTGATCCCCATCCTGACCCTGTCGCCGGAATGGGAGCAGGCCTTTGCCGAGGCGCTGCATGGCGAGGGTGAGGAGAAGCAGCTGGTCATGGCGCCGACGGTGCTGCAACAATTCATCCAGCTGGTGCGCCAGGCCTTCGAGCGCCACACCATCATGGGCGAGAGCCCGGTCCTGCTGACCAGCCCGGGGATCCGGCCCTATGTGCGGTCGATCATCGAGCGCTTCCGCCCCATCACCACGGTGATGTCGCAGAATGAAATCCACGCCCGCGCGCGCATCCGCACGCTGGGTCAGATCTGAGGCCTGACCGATGCGGCTGCGCAGCTTCACGGCTCCCACCATCGCCGAGGCGATGCGCCAGGTGCGCGTCGCCCTCGGCGAGGACGCCGTCATCCTCGCCACCGAGGAACAGGGCCGCAGCGTCAGGATCACCGCCGCGGTCGATCCGGCCATTGCGCATTCTCCCGTTGCCGCCGCTCCGGCCGCCGAAACCGGCGCCGTCGACGCCATCGCCGCCGCCTTGCGCTTCCATGGCGTGCCGCAGCCTCTGCTCGAGCGGCTGCTGGCGATGACCGCCAGCTTCGAGATCGATGACCCGCAACAGGCGCTGACCGCCGCCTTCCGCGCCCGCTTCGCCTTCCGCCCGCTGACCGAGAGCGTGCCCGAGAAGCCGATCCTGCTGGCCGGCCTGCCCGGCGCCGGCAAGTCTTCGACGCTCGCCAAGCTCGCGGCGCGCGCCAAGGTGAATGGCTGGCCGGTGACCGCGATCACCTGTGACCTCGCCAAGGCCGGCGCGGTGGAGCAGCTGGCGACCTATGCCAAGGCGCTGGAGATTCCCGCCTATCGCGCCAAGGACCGCGCGACCCTGCAGCGGGCCGTCGGCCGTGCCGATGCCGAGGGCATGATCCTGATCGACACCATCGGCACCAATCCGCTGGTCCCGGGCGATCTCGAGCAGCTGCGCGGGCTGGTGGCTGCGGTGAAGGGCGAGTTGCTCCTGGTCATGGCCGCCGGCGGCGATGTCAGCGAAAGCGCCGAACTGGCCGCGGCCTATGCCGAGGCGGGCGCCACCCGGCTGATCGCCACCAAGGTCGACCTCGCCCGCCGCTATGGCGGCATCCTGGCGGCGGCGGAAACCGGCCCGCTGAGCTTCGCCGGCTTCGGCACATCGCCGCAGATCGCCTCGGGCCTGGCCGCGCCGCGCCCCGACCGGCTGTGCCGGCTGTTCCTCCCCGCCGCCCCGCGGGAGGATGGACCGACTCCGCGCGATGATGGCAAAAGGGTGCAAGCTGCTGTCAGCGCACGGCCGCAATCGCCACAATCGCCGTCCAAGCCGCCCCAGCCGAAGCCGTTGCGCGGAGCCGCATCATGAACGAGCCAATGCGCGCCGTCGCCGCTACGCCGGTCGTGGAGCCGATCCCGAACGCCATCGCCATCGCCTCGGGCAAGGGCGGCGTGGGCAAGACCTGGGTTTCCATCTCGCTGGCCCATGCGCTGGCCAAGCTCGGCCGCCGCATCGCCTTGATCGATGGCGATCTGGGCCTCGCCAATGTCGACATTCAGCTCGGCCTTTCGCCCGAGCTCGACCTCGCCGACGTGCTGGATAGCGGCGTGCCGCTGGCCAAGGCGGCGCAGCACCACGAGGCGACCGGCTGCGACATCGTCGCCGGGCGCTCCGGCGTCGCCAGCCTCGCCGCCCTGTCCGGGCCGCGCCTCGCCGCCTTCGGCCGCGGCATCGCCGAGCTCAGCGCCCGCTATGACCGGGTGGTGATCGATCTCGGTGCCGGAGTCGAGCGGCCAGTGCGCCACCTGGCGGCGCTGGCGGCGCAGACCATCGTGGTCACCAATGACGAGCCGACCTCGCTGACCGACGCCTATGCCCTGATCAAGCTGCTGACCCAGGACGGCGCCCGCACGCGGATCGGCGTCATCGTCAACGCCGCCGCCAGCAAGGCCGAGGGCGAGCGCACCTACAAGACGCTAGCCAAGGCCTGCGACACCTTCCTGAAGATGACGCCGCCGCTGATCGGCGTGGTGCGGCGCGACGCCAAGGTGCGCGACGCCATCCGCCACCAGGCCCCCATCCTGACCCGGCATCCCAGTTCCGACGCGGCGCGCGACATCGCCGCCATCGCGCAGCGCCTCGCGCAATCGTCATGAGCGAGTTCTCCGTCAACCTGCCGCCACGCCTGCCGGCCGCCAGCGCGGCGGCGAGCGTGATGACGGCGATCGTGCCGGACCCGCCGCGCCACCTGACTCAGCTCGACAACGGCACCATCCTGAAAGGCACGGTGCAGGGCCGCGACAACGAGGGGCTGCTGGTCGTCTCCACCGACAAGGGGATCCTCAAGCTCTCGACGCCCGCCAACCTCGCCCCCGGCAGCCAGGTGCTGCTCGAGGTGCGCGCCACCGGCGACCGCCTGCAGGTGCTGGTCCTGTCGGTCGAACCCGGCGCCGCGCAGGGATCGGGGCAGCCTGCCGCGCCGGGAGCCGGCCAGGTTCCGCCGCGCGGGACCGGCACCGCCGCCCCGGCGCCTTCCGGGAGCAGCGGCAGCGCCGCCCCGCCGCCGCGTCCCGCCGCCCCGGCCGTTCCGGTCGCCATCGTCGGCAGCGTGCTGCAAGGCACCGTGGTGCAGGCGCCGCCAGAGACCCTCACGCAATTGTTCCGCGCGCTGCTGCCGAACCCGCCGCAAGCGATCCCCCCGGCGCCGCTCCCGCCCGGGCCCGGGCCCGCGACAGCCCAGCCCTTCGCCCAACCACCCGCCCAGCCGGGCACGGCCATCATCTCCGGCGCCGCCACGTCGGGACCCGCTGCCACCGCTGGGGCTCCGACCGGCGCGAATACCACGCCGGGTCTCGCGCCCGCAGCTGTTCCCGCGCCCCAGGCGGCCGCAGAAGCACCCGCCCCATCCGTGCCGACGGCGGCAATACCCAACGCGGCCGGACAGCCCGCACCGGTGCCCGCCCCCGCCGCGACGCCGCCCAGGCTCGGCAGCACGCTGCAATCGGAGGTCCAGGCGAAGATCGAATCGCTGTTCGTCGGCGCAAATGCCGGTTCCGCCGCGTCATTGCCGGCAACCGGGGCGCCGCTTCAGCCGCCCGCCACGCCGGCGGGCCAGAGCCTCGCCGAATCCCTGAAGCTGCTCGCCGCTCTGCCGACCGGCACCGAGGTGAAGCTGCGGCTGATCGCGATCTCGCCCGGCCCGGGCCAGCCGGTGGTCCTGCCCACGCCGACGGCCGGGGCGCCGCATGTGATGGCCGGGCGCATCATCGGCTATACGCCGACCGGCCACGCCGTCCTGCATTCGCCGCTCGGCGCCATCGTGCTGCATGGCAGCCTGGCCGTGCCGGTCGGCACCGAGCTCTCCTTCGCCATCGAGCCGGCGATCCCCACGCTGGCGGCGGCAGCGATGGCGGCGCCGACCTTGCCGCAATTCCTGCTGTCGCTGTCGCGCGGCTGGCCGAGCCTGTTCGAAACCCTGGCCTTGCTGCGCCAGGCCAGCCCCGGCGCCGGCGCGACTTCCGGCCCGGTCGCGCCGCTGCAAAATCTGCCTCAGCCGGGATCGAAGCTCGCGGCCGGCATGGTGGCGGCGATGCAGGCCTTGCGCAGCGGCAATATCGAGGCGCTGCTCGGCGGCCTCGGCACCCTGCGCGGCGGCGGCGCCGAGCGCGAGGAGACCGTGCGCAAGCTGCGCCAGGAATTCGGCCAGATCTCCAGCCTCGCCCAGGACAAGCCCGGCGCCGATTGGCGCTGCTTCTTCATTCCGCTGTACGACGACGGCGCGGTGCGGCAGATCAACCTGTTCTATCGCCGCGACCGCGGCAAGGCGCGGAAAGGCGAGGAAGCCGGCGGCAGCGGCACCCGCTTCATCGTCGAGGTCGACATGTCGAAAATGGGCCCCTTCCAGTTCGACGGCCTGGTGCGCGAAAAGCGCTTCGACCTGATGGTGCGCAGCCACGTCGCCCTGCCGCCGAAGATGCGCGAAGACATCGGCGCCCTATTCCAGGAAGCCCTCGCTATCGGCGACTATGCCGGCAACCTGCAGTTCCAGAAGGTCAAGGATTTCCCCGTTTCGCCGCTGGAAGAGATCGAGAAATCGGCGGCTCGGGTTTCGGCCTAGGCCTCGCGCGCATCCAAGAGCGGAGGGATCTGCTCTCGATCCGGCAGCTCGATCAGCAATTCCCCGTCAGGCGGCGGACGATGCGTCATCACCCCTTGCGGCGGTGCAGCTGCAGCCCGATCTCGTCGCTGATGATCTGCTCGCGGCGGCGTTCGGCGAGTTTCTGGCGCTGCTCGCGGTTCTTCAGCGTCTGCTCGGTCTTCTTCAGGTCCGAGAACGCCTCGGTGATGTCGTCGTGCAGCTTGGCCAGTTCGGCGCGGAGGTCGTTCATCGACTTTTCAAGACGCTTGCGGCGTTCCTTCATCGCCTCGCGATAGTTCGGCAAGGCGCGCTGCATCTCGATGTCGGTGCGGGCGGCTTCGATTTCGCGCGCGACCTGCTGCTCGAGGGCGAGGATGTCCTTCACCAGCCGGTCGATCAGCTGCTCCAGTTCGCCCGCCTGGCGGCGCTTCTCGTCCAGGGTCCAGCGTTGCAGGCGCAGCAATTGGTCGAGCCCGCTCATGCCGCGCCCGCCGTCTTAGGCTCGGGCTCGGCGTCGGGATGCGGCAGGCCGAGAATATCGGCCAGCCGGCAATAGCCGCTGTAGAGATCGGAGTGCTCGCCGCGCTTCTGGCCGAGGAAGCCCTCGATTGCCGGATAGAGGCGGATCGCCTCGTCCACCGCGGGGTCGGTGCCCTTGCGATAGGCGCCGAGGCGGATCAGCTCAGCCATGTCCTCGTAGACGGACAGATGCTGGCGCGCGCGGCGGATGATGTCGGTCTCCGCGTCGCTGTTGCAGCCCGGCATGGTGCGCGACAGCGAGCGCAGCACGTTGACCGCCGGATAGCGGCCGCGCTCGGCGATGCTGCGTTCCAGGACGATGTGGCCGTCGAGGATGCCGCGGACCGCGTCGGCAACCGGCTCGTTGTGGTCGTCGCCTTCCACCAGCACGGTAAAAAGGCCGGTGATGCTGCCGGTGCCGTTGATTCCGGGACCGGCGCGTTCCAGCAGGCGCGGCAGCTCGGCGAAGGTCGAGGGCGTGTAGCCCTTGCTCGCCGGCGGCTCGCCGACCGACAGGCCGATCTCGCGCATCGCCATGGCGAAGCGCGTGACGCTGTCCATCAGGCAGAGCACGTCGTCGCCGGAATCGCGGAAATACTCGGCGATGGCGAGCGTCATCTGCGCCGCCTGGCGCCGCATCAGCGGCGATTCATCCGAGGTGGCGACGACGATCACCGAATTGGCCAGGCCTTCGGGGCCCAATTCGTCGACGATGAATTCCTGCACCTCGCGGCCGCGCTCGCCGATCAGCCCGATGACGTTGACGTCGAGCGAGGTGTAGCGCGCCATCATCGACAGCAGCACCGATTTGCCGACGCCCGAGGCGGCGAAGATGCCCATGCGCTGGCCGCTGCAGCAGGTGGCGAAGGTGTTGATGGCGCGGACGCCGAGATCGACCTTGCCGCCCACGCGGTTGCGCGCATGGGCCGGCGGCGGCTGGTTGCGGATGCGGATGGGATGCTTGCCGGCAGGCAGCGGCCCCTTGCCGTCGATGGGCTCGCCCAGCGCGTTGATCACGCGGCCGAGCCAGGCGCGGGTCGGGCGCACGACCGGGTCGGTGTCGACCACGATCGCCTTGCTGCCGAGGCCGATGCCCTCCAGCGAGCCGAACGCCAGCGCCAGGGCGCGGCCGTTGCGGAAGCCGACCACCTCGCAGCCGACCTTGCGGTTGGCGCGGTCGAGCAGGTCGCAGCGGGCGCCGATCGCCAGATTGGTGTCGATGCCGGCGATCTCGACCAGCATGCCGAGCACGGCCGCGACCCGCCCGTAGATGCGGCGATCCGGAATCCGGCCGATGTCCTGCAGGATATCGTCGAGCGGCAACGCGAGCGCCATGCCCAGGTTGGTCCCTGTGCCCATGAATGTCTTGTCACAGAGAGTACACAGACGTCGTTAACCGCGGGTTAAAGTTAAGGTTGCAGCCGAGCCTAAAAAATCCGGACGCGATATCAATAAGTTACCCACAGGTTCATCCACAGGCCGGAAACCAGTCGGTCTGGCCAGCCGCCCCCTGAATGGGTGCCAGGCGCTCTCCAGAGGGGCCGGATGTTGGCTGAGGTCAAACGTCAAAAATCGAAGAAATCTGCGGATTTCCGAGAACATTGCTTTACAGCGCGGCATTTAGATGGTTAAGATTCATCAGTATTAATGCTCGTCAAGCCATCACGAGGAGCTGGGGCCATGCGAGTATTGCTGGTCGAAGATGACGCCAATACGGCTCAGAGCATCGAGCTGATCCTGAAGTCGGAAGGATACATCGTCGATACGACCGATCTCGGCGAAGACGGCCTCGAGATCGGGAAACTCTACGATTACGACATCATCATTCTTGATCTGATGTTGCCGGACATTGATGGCTACGAGGTGCTGCGGCGCCTCAGGTCCTCGCGCGTCAACACGCCGATCCTGATTCTCTCTGGCCTGTCCGAGCTCGACAACAAGATCAAGGGCCTCGGCTTCGGCGCCGACGACTACCTGACCAAGCCGTTCGACCGGCGCGAGTTGCTGGCCCGCATCCAGGCCATCGTCCGCCGCTCCAAGGGCCATTCGGAATCGATCATCAAGACCGGCAAGCTGACGGTCAACCTCGATACTCGCACCGTCGAGGTGGAAAGCCAGCCGCTGCACCTGACCGGCAAAGAATACGGCATCCTCGAACTCCTCTCGCTGCGCAAGGGCACCACGCTGACCAAGGAGATGTTCCTCAATCATCTCTATGGCGGCATGGACGAGCCGGAGCTGAAGATCATCGACGTCTTCGTCTGCAAGCTGCGCAAGAAGCTCAGCAACGCCACCGGCGGCGAGAACTATATCGAGACGGTGTGGGGCCGCGGTTATGTGCTGCGCGACCCGGAAGAAGCCCGCACCGGCGCGCCGAAGAAGGCCGAGGGCGCCAGCGCCTGAGCGCCGCCCTCCTCCGCCGAAACGACAAACGCGCGCCCCGGGGCGCGCGTTTTGCTTTTGGACCTTGCCGCGCGCGCCGGGGCGCGCGTTTTGTTTTCGGGCTGCTTTTGCGGCTGGATCTAGCGCTGCGCGCCGGCCGCGGCGGCAATCGGCATGGCCGCGGGCTTGGCGCTGCCCGCGACGCAATAGACGCCGCGCTGGCCGGGCACCATCTGGAAGCGATCGGTGATGCCGAGCACCGTCTCCGCGCCGCCGAGGAACAGGAAGCCGTCATCCGGCATCAGCTTGGCGACCGAGTTCAGCACCCGGCCCTTGGTCGGCTGGTCGAAATAGATCAGCACGTTGCGGCAGAACACGACGTCGAAGCGGCCGAGCACCATCGGGTCGTGCAACAGGTTGAACTCGCGGTACTGCACCATCGAGCGGATTTTCGCGTTGATCTGCCAGCGGTCGCCGACCTGGGTGAAATACTTCACCAGCATGGTGATCGGCAGGCCGCGCTGCACCTCGAACTGCGAATACATGCCCTCCTTCGCGCGGCTGAGGATCTCGGTGGAGAGGTCGGTGCCGACGATCTCGATACGCCAACCGGCCAGCTGCGCCGACATCTCGGAGAGGATCATCGCCAGCGAGTAGGCCTCCTGGCCGCTGGAGCAGGCCGCGCTCCAGATGCGGATGGTCTTGCTGGTCGCACGCCCTTTCAGCATCGCCGGCAGGACCAGCGCCTTGAACTGGTCGAACGGCTTGGTGTCGCGGAAGAAGAACGATTCGTTGGTCGTCATCGCCTCGACGACGTCCTTGATCACCGCCTCGTCCATCTTGGTCCGAATGACGCGGACCAGGTCGTCAAAGGTCGCCAACTTCCACTTGCGCGCGACCGGCAACAGGCGGCTCTCGAGCAGATAGGCCTTGTCGTTGGTGAGGACGAGGCCGGAACGCTCGCGCAGAATCTGGCAGATGAACTCGAAGTCGGTCACGGTCATGCTGCCATCCTCGAGATCGTCTTGCGCAGGAAGGGGCCGATGTCGGAGAGCGGCAGCACGACGCTGCACAGCCCCGCCGAGGTGACCGCTCCGGGCATGCCCCAGACCACGCTGGTCGCCTCGTCCTGGGCGGCGACCACGCCGCCGGCCTCGACGATCTCCTTCGAGCCCTTGGCGCCGTCCTGACCCATGCCGGTCAGCATCATGACCATGACCTTGCCATTATAGGCCTTGGCGAGCGAGCGCAGCATCGGGTCTACCGCCGGCCGGCAGAAGTTCTCCGGCGGGTTCTTGTCGAGATGCAGCACCTTGCGGCCGCCCTCGACCGCGACGGTCATGTGGAAGTCGCCCGGCGCCACGTAGATGCGCCCCGGCGCCACCGGCTCGCCGTCCTTGGCTTCGGCGGCGGGCATGCCGCTCGCCTGCGCCAGGTGCTCGGCCAGGATGGTGGTGAAGGTCGCCGGCATATGCTGGGTCACGAAGACCGGCATGTTGGTGACCTTGCCCAGCATCTGGAAGACCTTGAACAACGCCTGCGGGCCGCCGGTCGAGGACCCGATCGCCAGGCAGTCGGGCCGGAACAAGGTCGGCATGTCGCGCAGCTTGATCGGGCCGGTCGAATAGAGCCGCTTCAGCGCCGAGCCCTGCTGCACCGGGGCCGGAGCCCCGCTCGCGCGACGGCGGCGCCCGGCGGAGCCCCAGTTCTTCACCTTGGAGATCAGGTCGCGCTTGAAGCCCTCGGCCGAGTTGATCTCGCCGGTCGAGGTCGGCTTCGGCACGTAGTCCACCGCGCCGCGCGAAATCGCCTTCATGCTGATCGAGGCGCCCTTCAGCGTCAGGGTCGAGGCCATGATCACCTGCACGCCCGGCCGCGCCGCGATGATCTGCGGCAACGCGGTCATGCCGTCCATCACCGGCATCTCGATGTCGAGCACGACGACATCGACCTCGGTCTTCGCGATCTCGTCGATCGCCGCCTTGCCGTTGCTGGCCGTGGCGACGACCTTGATGCCCGGGTCGGAATCCAGCGTTCGCGTGAGCAGGCCGCGGATGACGTGCGAATCGTCGACTACCAGCACCCGGATCGGCGCAGCCGTGCTGCTGCCGCCGCTGGCCGCGAACTTGCGCACTCCGAGTTCCGCCACGCCCATCTCCCGTACTCTGCTCAGAGCAGCCCGACCTGGCTGAACTTCGACTCGATGATCTCGCTGTCGAACGGCTTCATGATGTATTCGTTGGCGCCGGCGCCGATCGCCTCCTGGATGTGGGCGATGTCGTTCTCCGTCGTGCAGAAGACGACGACCGGCGTCTGGCCGCCGTCCGACTTGCGCAGCACGCGCAGGAACTCGATGCCGCTCATCACCGGCATGTTCCAGTCCAGCAGGATCACGTCCGGCATGCGCTTCAGGCACGCATCCATGGCGATCTTGCCGTTCTCCGCCTCTTCGATATCGAAATTGAGCCCTTCCAGGATCTTGCGTGCGACCATGCGCACGACCTTGGAATCGTCAACCACCAGACAGGACTTCATCGCCCGGCTCCGTCCTCAGAACGCTTGTCCCAGCCCATCTTGCCCCCGCGTCCGAGCCGCCTAGGCGGCGTCCTTGTGGCTGCCGAAATTCAGCAGCGAGCCGACCGACAGAACCACCAGCAGCGAGCCGTTCAGGCGGTAGATGCCGTCCGAGAACTCGCGCAGGCGCGCGTTGAGCGTCGGCGGATTGCGCTGATAGTCCTTCATGTTCAGGCTCAGCACCTCGCCGACGGTGTCGACCAGCAGGCTGTAGAGCTCGCCGTCATGCTCGACGACGACCGACATCGGCGGCTTGCCGTCTTCCTTCTTCGGCATGTTCAGGCGCAGGCGCACGTCGATCGCGGTGACGATGCGGCCGCGCAGGTTGAGCGAGCCCGCGACCTCCGGCGGCGCCAGCGGCACGCGCGTGATCTGCTGCGAGCCGAGCACGTCCTGGACGTTCAGCACTGGAATACCGAACATCTGGTCGCCGATCGACATCGTCACATAGTCGCGATGGTCCTCGGAGCCGATGGCGACGGCGCCCTCGGCCGGGTTTGCAGCATTCGCACTCATGCGGCGCCTCTCATTTCAGTCAAAGTGGAATTCAGCGTGTGGACCAGGCCGTCGCGGTCGTATTTCGCGACGTAGTCGTCGAAGCCGACGTCGCGGCCCTTCTCCAGGTCCCGCGGCGACGCGCGCGAGGAGAGCGCGACGATCGGGATGTTCTGCCAGCGACCCTGACGCTTGACCGCCTCGCAGAACTCGAAGCCGGACATGCCGGGCATCTCGATGTCGCTGACGATGATGTCGAACTCGTCGCCCGCCTCGCACAGCGCCAGCGCCTTGTCCGGGCTCTCGACGGCGGTGACGGCGAAGCCCGCCGCGGAGAGCTGCGGCGCCAGCAGGTTGCGGAAGAACGCACTGTCGTCGACCAGCAGCAGGCGCTTCTGGCCGCCGACATTGCGGTCGCGCTCCTGCGAGCCGAACCAGTCGGCGAAGGCCTGGCGCAGGAAGTAGCCGGTGTCGATGATCTCGGTCGCCTGGCCCGCCACGACGGCGCTGCCGATGCGGCCGGAGATCTCGGCGCCCAACTCGACGTTGAGCTTGGCCTCGACGATGTCGACGATCTGGTCGACCATCAGACCCATCGAATGGTCGCCGTCCTGGAACACCAGGACCGGCTGGCGCGCGCCCTCGGCCGCCAGCTCCTGGCTGTGGTCCATGGTGATCAGCGGCATCAGCTGGCCGCGATACTGCACCACCCAGCGGCCGTTCGACTGCTCGATCGTCTTGCGCTCGATCTCCTCGAGGCGGGCGACGAGCGCCAGCGGCACCGCCTTCGGCGAACCGTCGCCGGCGCGGAACAGCAGCAGCGGCACCTTCTCCTCGCTCTGTCCGCGCGACTTCGCCGCCATCTGCTCGGCCGACTGGCCGTCGGAGACGCCCATCTGGCCGCTATGCGAGGCGATGCCGTTGGGATCGAGAATCATGATCACCGAGCCGTCGCCGAGAATGGTGTTGCCCGAGAACATCTCGATGTCGCGCAGGATCGGCGCGACCGGCTTCACCACGATTTCCTCGGTGTCGAACACCCGGTCGACCATGATGCCGAAGCTGTAGGTGCCGACCTGGGCGACGACGATGAAGGTGTCGTCCTCGGAGCCCTGCTGGCCACCGTCGAGCTTCAGCAGGTTCCTGAGCGAGACCAGCGGCAGCAGGCGGTTGCGCAGGCGCAGCACCGGCGTGTCCTTGATCCGCTCGACCCGCAGGTCGCCGGTGGAGGTGGCACGCACCAGCTCGACCACGCTGATCTGCGGGATCGCAAAGCGCTCCTGCGCGCATTCGACGATCAGCGCGGAGACGATCGCCAGGGTCAGCGGGATCTTGATGACGAAGGTGCTGCCCTTGCCCTGGGTCGAGCGCATCTCGACGGTGCCGCCGATCTTCTCGATGTTGGTGCGGACCACGTCCATGCCAACGCCGCGGCCGGAGACGCTGGTCACCTTGGCGGCGGTGGAGAAGCCGGCCTTGAAGATGTATTGCTGGATCTGCTGCTCGCTCATCTGCTCCAGTTCGGATTCAGTGGCGAGGCCGTTCTGCAGGATCTTGGCCTTGATCTTCTCGAGCGGGAGGCCGCGGCCGTCATCGCTGATCTCGATGATGATGTGGCCGCCCTCGTGATAGGCGTTGAGGGTGATCTTGCCGGTTTCCGGCTTGCCCGCCTTGCGGCGCTCCTCCGGGCCCTCGAGGCCGTGGTCGCCGGAATTGCGCACCATGTGGGTGAGCGGGTCCTTGATCATCTCGAGGACCTGGCGGTCGAGCTCGGTATCCTGGCCGATCATGACCAGGTCGATCTTCTTCTTCAGTTCGTGGCTGAGGTCGCGAACCAGGCGCGGCAGCTTCGACCAGGCGTTGCCGATCGGCTGCATGCGCGTCTTCATGACGCCTTCCTGCAGCTCGGAGGTGACGTGGTTCAGCCGCTGCAGCGGGGCGGCGAACTCGCTGTCCTTCTGCTTGCGCAGGATCTGCAGGACCTGGTTGCGGGTAAGCACCAGCTCGCTCACCATCGTCATCAGGTTCTCGAGCAGCTCCACGTTGACGCGGATGCTCTGGTTGGCGACGGCGCTGTCCTTGGCCTCGCCGCCCTCGCTCTTGGCTTCCGCCTTTGCGGGCGCCTTCGCCGGCTTTGCCGGCGCCGGTTCCGCTTCGACTTCGATTGGTGTCTCCACCGGCGTCTCCACTGCAACCTGTTCCGAAACCTGCTGCTCGGCCGCCTGCATCGCGGCGGCGCTGGTCGGGCTCGACCCGCCTTCGGCGCGGCCCATGACCTCGTCGCGGCTGGCGAAGATGATCGCCATGACCATCGCGGCCAGATGCGCCGGCACCTCGAGCGCGTTCAGCGCCGCCTGCAGGTGGCCGGCGAAGGCGTCGAAATGCTCGTCGGCCATGCCGCGCGCCACCGCGCCGGCATGCGGCTTGTTCAGGTCGACCTTGCCGAAGCCGTCCGGCCCGCCGCAGATCTTCGCCAGGTAGTCGCGCATGCGGCCCTGGATGTGATCGATGCTGGCGCCCGCGAAGAACGGCTTCAGGCGCAGATCGCCCATGATGCGGCCGAACATGACCTCGACCACCGCGTCGATGGTGCCCATGCCGCCGACCTGTTCGTAGATCGAGGGGCCGCCGGCCTTGGCCGGCTTGGCCGCCGGCGCTGCCGCGACCGGTGCGGGTGCTGCCGCGGCCGGCGCGGGTGCCGCCTTCGGCTTCGGGGCTGCCGCCGGAGCGGCGCCACCTTCGGCCGTTTCGTTCAGGCGGCGGATGAGTTCGGAATCGTCGCCGTCGGGCTCACTGCCTGTGGCCTCGAGATCGCCCATGATGCTGCGGATCCGATCGAGGCATTCGAGCACGGCGGAGATCGCTTCCGGCGACGCCACCATCTCGCCCTCGCGCAGCTTGCCGAGGATGTTCTCGCCGGCATGCGCCACCGCTTCGAGACGCGGCAGGCCGAGGAAGCCGCAGGTGCCCTTCACGGTGTGAACCAACCGGAAGATGTTTCCGAGCAGTTCCGCGTCATTCGGATTCTGTTCGAGCTTCACCAGCTCGACGTCCAGAACCGACAGATTTTCAGAGGTTTCGGTAAGGAACTCGCTCAGCAGATCGTCCATGGCGTGGTCTCTTGACCCTTGTTACGAGGTGGTTGGCGCGCGGCAGAACGCAGGCGCGCGACCACGCTCAAAGGTCACAGAAAACAATTAATTTAAGGTGAACCGGGCGGTATCCAGGAAAGGTCTAAGGACGGCGCTCAGGCCGCGGTTATCCTTAGGATTCCAGCCCCTTGCTGATCGACGGCGAGCCGCAGACCGAGGCGATGCGCAAAGGCAGCGCACATATACGGAAGGATATTGTGGGCGCTCATATCGTCTGGTTTCAGCTCGCGCGCGATGGCGTGCGCGAATTCCTGCGACCAGGCGATCTGCTGGCCGCCGCATTGCACCTCGATCCCGCCTTTGCCGGATTGCGGTGACGTCACATTGAGCTCAACCGTGCCGCCGCGCGGCAGCGTATCGGCGGCGAGGACGATGACATTGATCGTGAGCTTGCCATAGCCGGCCGGGAACTGGGCGGATTCGGGAAGCGCGGACCCGATCAACTGGACCTTGCCGCCGGAGAGCAGCTCCTGGCCCAGCGCCACTGCCTCGCGCGGGCCGAAGCTCGCCTGGTTGCCGGCATTGCCGAAGGCGCTGCGGTAGACCTGCAGCAGGATGCTGGCGCGCCGGGCGCTGCGCTGCGCGAGGGCCGCGGCCTCGGCCTTCAACGCCGCGTCGTCTTCCTCTTCGAGCAGTTCGAGCCCGTTGTTCACCGCCCCGATCGGGCTGATCACGTCATGGCAGAGCTTGGAGCAAGCCAGTTCGAGGGCGCGCAGGTCGATATCCATGCTCACAATTCCATGCCGGTTCCTGGTGCGACCAGCCCGCTCCCGAGCGGGGGCCGGGCAGGATCATTTACCGTCCGATCTTGTCCGGAAAGCGTATATCCTTCGTTACACATTGGCTGCATCAGGGCAAGAGCGTGCAGACATCGGCGCAATGGCTAACCCCCGGAACTTTCGTGCGTTCCCCGGCCAATCCGGAGTGGGGCCTGGGCCAGGTGCAATCGGTGGTCGCGGGCAAGGCGACGGTCAATTTCGAGCATCGCGGCAAGCTGGTGCTGAAGCTGGATGCCGTGGCGCTCGATATCGTCGATGCGGCGGACCGCAACCGCCCATAGCCGGCGCGCATCGTCGCCATAGGCCATCGGCATTTCCGTGCCGGCGCGGGAGGGCGCATCGTCGCGGCGTGAAACGGACGCGTTCCTGAGCCGGCCTCCTCGCGGACGATCCGCTTCCGCATGTCCCTGCCAAGACGAAGGCCGCCCGGGACTCCCCCGCCCGGGCGGCCTTTCGCACTCAGGGAACTCGATGCCCCCGCAGTCAATCTTGGCGGTTCAACCTTGCGGCTGCGCCTCCGGACCTTCGCCATAGGGGCGGTGCTTGCGGTCGGCCATGAACTGGTCGAACTCGGCCTTGTCCTTGGCCTTGCGCAGGCGCTCCAGGAAGTCGAGGAACTCCTTCTGCTCCTCTTCCAGGCGGCGCAGGGTTTCCGCGCGATACTCGTCGAAGGCGGTGTTGCCGGTGCTCGGCCCGGCATGGTGGCGCTCATGCCACTGGCCCATCTTCTCGCGCATCCGCGCCCAACGATCCCTGCTGCCACAGCCCATGCGTCCGCTCCATATCAGGTAAGCCAGGAGGGCCAGACCGAAGGGCCAGAAGATGATGAAGGAAAAGACCAGCAGGCCGATCCAGGCCGGCTGACCCCAATCGTCCATTCTTGCTGCAAACCCCATCGCTCGCCTCTCATGTGAATGTTAATAACATTAACATAGATGGCAGGACCAGGGCCCGCCGTCAAGACCTTGGTCGCGCAAAATCGAATCCAGTTCGAAAAGAGCCTGGCCGACGGACCGTCGCCGTCAGACCCCTGGCCGATCGGTGATGCCGAGGCCGCGCAGATAGACCAGGAGCGCCGCCTCCAGCAGATCCTCGGGCGACATCGGCAGCTTGCGCCGTCCGGCATCGGCGCGGGCGAAGAGCGAGGCGATGCCATGCGCCAGCGCCCACATATGCAGGCTCATCATCAGCGCCGGCGGACGGCCGGCCGCCGGCAGATGCGCGGTCAGGGCTTCCGAGGCGCGACGCACCACGCCGAAGGCGGCGTCGGACGCCTTCTGCAGCTCGGGATCGGATTCCGGCGCCACGCCGGCCTCGAACATCGCCGAGTAATGCGCCGGCTCCTTGCGCGCGAAGGCGAGATAGGCCCGCCCCACCGCCTCGAAGGCGACATAGGGGTTGGGCTGGCCGTTATTCCAGGCCTTCTCCAGCGCCGCGGCGAAGAGCTCGAAGCCGCGCTTGGCGACATCGGCCAGCAGCGCATCGCGGTCCCGGAAATGCCGGTAGGGTGCGGCGGAACTCACTCCGGCCGCCCGCGCCGCGTCGGCAAAGGTGAAGCCGCCCGGCCCCTTCTCCCCGATCAGATGGAGCGCGGCGCGGATCAGCGCCTCGCGCAGATTGCCGTGGTGATAGCCTTTGCGGCCGTCGCCGCCGTCCTTGGACCAGCCCATGTGAACGGGTCTTACATGAGATCGCGCTGCGTCGCCAGCAACCGTTCCGCCTCCGCCAGCTGTTCCGGCGTGTTGGCGTTGAAGAAGGGATCGACCGGCTGGGTCGGAAATTCGGCGACGACCCGGCGATGGCGGGCGGTCCAGGCATCGACCTTGTGCTGGCGCTCGACCGTCAGGGCGTGGCGCAGATCGTCGCGCAGCCGCACCGGCCACAGCCCGATCACCGGATAGGTCTGGCCGGCGCTGGCCGCCACCGCCAGCTCGGCGTCCTCGGCGATGAGCACCCGCACCAGATGCCGCACCAGGTCGCTGGGCAGGAACGGCCCGTCGCCCGGCGCGGTGACGATGTAATGCGCCTCCGGCAGGTGTGCCGCGGCCCACTCCATCCCGGCCAGCACGCCGGCCAGCGGGCCGGCGAAGTCCGGCACGCCGTCGGCGATCACCGGCAGGCCAAATGCGGCGAAGCGCGCCGGGTCGCCATTGGCGTTGAGCGCCAGCCGGTCCACCTGCGGTTTCAGGCGCTCGATCACATGCGCCAGCAGCGGCTTGCCGCCGAGCAGGCGCAGGCACTTGTCGCCCCCGCCCATGCGCTGCGACTGGCCGCCGGCGAGGATGGTGCCGAGGATAGGCCCTAGACCGCGTGCCATGTCCGTTTAGGAGCGCAGGGCAAATTGACCACCGTCATTCCGAAGAGCAGCCGAGTGCGCGCCACACTATAGCGTCTCGCCTCTCGGGGTCATTCTCGAACGTGATGTCCACAAACTGCAACTTGTTGTTTGGCGCGGCATAGACAGGGCGGCTCTGCCCCGGCAAGTCAAACGAATAGTAGCGCAAGCCGATCGTGAGCAACCGGCCGCCACGGGACCAATTTGTCACGAGCTGATGAACGACGCGCTTGGATGGCACCGTTTCATCACGGAAACTGACCCAATCCGTATTGCCGCCATGGCATCTGGTCCATCCCATGGCCTCCAGCTCGCGCCATTGAATCTGGCCCACGGCGCGCAATGGATAGGGCATTTCGACCATATAGATAACGCCCGAGGACGTGTCGCTGAGCTGTTCCTTCTGCACTTGCTCCGCACCGGCGGCGACCAGGAAGTCCCATTCATCGGCACTGACCGGGACCACCCCCAGCACCAGCCCAAGAGCGGTGGCGGCGGCTAGAACCCAGGTCGGACGCGTCGGCACTTGCGTGATGGCTTGACGCCTGCGCATGACATCCTCCCTTAGTTTGCGGCGCCGATCTGGGACAGAACTCCGTTACCAGCGGCCTAACGGACCGGCCGCCGGCACCGCATTGCGGCAAAGGGTAGGATGTAAATAGGTGAAATCCCTAGGTTCTTTGGGGGAGAAATCGCCGCATCGCGTCGCTATATTTTATCGGATATGACGGTGACCCCATGATCGACCCATTCGGCAGGCATATCTCCTATCTGCGCGTGTCGGTGACCGACCGCTGCGACTTCCGCTGCGTCTATTGCATGGCGGAAGACATGACCTTCCTGCCCAAGGCCGATCTGCTGACGCTGGAGGAGATGGACCGGCTGTGCAGCGCCTTCGTCCGCCGCGGGGTGCGCAAGCTGCGCCTGACCGGCGGCGAGCCGCTGGTGCGCAAGAACGTGATGTCGCTGATCCGCAGCCTGTCGCGGCACCTGGAGAGCGGCGCGCTCGACGAGCTGACCCTCACCACCAATGGCAGCCAGCTCGGCAAGTATGCCGCGGAGCTCGCCGCGTGCGGCGTGAAGCGCGTGAACGTCTCCATCGACACGCTCGACCCCGAGAAGTTCACCGCCATCACCCGCTGGGGCAAGCTCGGCCCGGTGCTGGACGGAATCAAGGCGGCGAACGCGGCCGGCATCCGGGTCAAGGTCAACACCGTGGCGTTGAAGGGCGTCAACGACGACGAGGTCTTCGACATCATCGAGTGGTGCGGGCGCGAGGGCCACGACCTCACCTTCATCGAGGTCATGCCGATGGGCGATATCGGCGGCGAGAACCGCCTCGACCAGTACCTGCCGATCTCGCTGCTGCGCGCCAAGATCAAGACCAGGGTCACGCTGGACGAGATCGATTACCGCACCGGCGGCCCGGCGCGCTACGTGCGCGTGGCGGAGACCGGGCAGCGCATCGGCTTCATCACGCCGCTCACACATAATTTCTGCGAAAGCTGCAACCGCGTGCGGCTGACCTGTACCGGCACCTTGTTCATGTGCCTGGGCCAGGACGATGCTGCCGACCTGCGCGCGCCGCTTCGCGCCAGCGCCGACGATGCGCTGCTGATGCAGGCGATGGACGAAGCCATCGCCCGCAAGCCCAAGGGGCACGATTTCATCATCGACCGCCGCCACCAGGGCCCCGCCGTCGGGCGGCACATGAGCGTCACGGGCGGGTAAGAACACCCCGGCCGCCCAGACCACTCGTCGCCCCATGTACCGCCGTCATGCCAGGGCTTGGCCCTGGCAACCACGAGTTTGCCTGCTGTCACTTGATCTGGCCCGATGAAACGCGTGGATGGCATGGCCAAGCCATGCCATGACGAGCGAGTGAACGAGCGCCAAGCGGCTGGTTTCAATCGATGATGATCTGGTGCGCGAAGTCGTGGCCGTCGCTGATCGTGACCTGGCGGAAGCCGAGCAGCTTCAGCAAATCGAGGAAGGTCGCCTCGTCCGGCTGGGTGTTCTGCTGGAAGAACGAGGTGGCGCGGGCGACGGCGGTGAAGGTCGCCAGCAGCGCGCGGGCGCGGTAGATGGTGTTGAGCTCTCCGTCCCGCAGGCCGACGATGATGAGCTTCTCCGAGTCGTTGCCCTTGGCGAAGACCGCGTAGGGCGGCGCGTATTGGCCGCCGACGAGCTGCTTGGTGAGCCCGATGATGAAGCTCTGGCGCCGCACCTGGTCGCTGCCGGGCAGGACATAGACCTCGGCGACGTAGTGCTCGATCGTCTGGGGCTTCGGGTAGTAGTAGCCCTCGTGGTGGTCGCCTTCCTCCTCGGCCGCCTCGGGCGACATGGCGGTAGGCTCGACCAGCACCGCATCGCCCGAGTTGTCCTGGGCCCGCCCCTCGCCCGCCGCCAGAGCCGCCAGACACACGACGCCGAGCGCCGCCAGAACCACGCGCATTCATCCCCCTTTGCCCCGCTCTTCCCGCTGCGGGGTGGCGCCAGTATACTCCGCCGCCAGCTTTAGGGGAGTCCGCCTTGACCGCGCCGACAATCGCCTTCATCGCCGCCGATACGGCGGAGGCCAGGGAGGCGGAGACGCGCTTGCTCGCCCGCTACGGCAAGCAAGACCGGCAGAGCGCCGACATCCTCGTGGTGCTGGGCGGCGACGGCACCATGCTGCGCACCCTGCACGAATGCATGAGCCGGCCGCGGCCGATCTTCGGCATGCATTGCGGCACCGTCGGTTTCCTGATGAATCGCTTCGATGTCGAGGATTTGCCGGCGCGCCTCGTCGCGGCGAAGCGCGCCAGGCTGCACCCGCTGCTGATGCGTGCCAAGGACAAGGACGGCAAGGAGCAGCGCGCGCTCGCCATCAACGAAGTCTCGCTGCTGCGCCAGACTGCGCAGGCGGCGAAGATCGGCATCTCCATCGACGGCGTCGAGCGCCTGCCCGAGCTGATCTGCGACGGCGTGCTGATGTCGACGCCGGCCGGCAGCACCGCCTACAACCTCTCGGCCCATGGGCCGATCCTGCCCATCGGCGCCGGCGTGCTGGCGCTGACGCCGATCAGCGCGTTTCGTCCGCGGCGCTGGCGCGGCGCCATCCTGCCGCAGCGCGCCGAGGTCAAGTTCACCATCCACGAGCCGGAGAAGCGTCCGGTCAGCGCCACCGCCGATTTCATCGAGATCCGCGACGTGCGCGAGGTGGTGGTGACGCAGGACGACAGCGTCAGCCTCACTCTTCTCTTCGATCCGGAGCATCACCTGGACGAGCGGATCCTGCGCGAGCAGTTCCTCGGCTGACCCGCCCGGCGACGAAGCCGGCGATCGCCGCGACCAGGCGGTCGACGTCGCGCTGGAAATCCGCGAAATCGGGCCGCTTCTCGATGCGGTCCTCGTCCATGTAGAGCGCGCGGTTGATCTCGATCTGCAGCGAGTGGCGGCTCTCTTCCGGGCGGCCAAAGCGCGCCACCAGCTCGGCGCCCTTGAACGGATCATTCAGCGCCACGCGGTAGCCGAGGCCGGCCAGGAACTCGGCCACGAAATGCGTGAAGTCGCGGCCGCAGCTCGACCCGTCGCGGTCGCCGAGGACGATGTCGGCGCGCGGGATGCTCTGGCCGCGCTTGCGCCCGGCCGAGCGCATGGAATGGCAGTTCACGTGCCAGGCCTCGCCATGGCGACGATGCGCCTCGTCCAGCAGGCTCGCGAGCTCCAGGTGATACGGGCGGTGAAAGCCCTCGATCCGCGCCAGGATCTCCTCGACCCGCAAGCCGCGGTCATAGATCGGCACCGTACCCTTGATCAGCCGGCGGATGAGGCCGAGGCCCATTTCCGCCTTCTCGCTCTCCACCACCGGGTGCGGCCACGGTTCGCCCAGCATGGAAAGATCCACCTCATGCTCGTGCCGGTTGGGGTCGATATAGGACCGGGGGAACAGGGCCTTCAGGAACAGGGCGCCATGCGCCGGGGCGGTCTCGAACAATTCGTCGACGAAGGCGTCCTCGGCCCGGCGCAGCAGGTCGCGCGGCGGGGCGTGGTCGAAATCCGCCGGATAGTCGCGTCCGCTGTGGGGCGAATCGAAAACCAGCGGCAGCGCCCGCCGCGCCGGGCGCAGGGTCACGAGGACGCCGGGAACGTGGCGCGCGGGCGCAAAACCCGGCGGTATGGCGCTGTGGCTTGTCATCGGGGTTCCACGCGGTATTGTTCAGGCTTCGTCCCTCACGTCAACAGGAAGCGGAACGTGGCTGATTATCCGCGCAGCATGGACATGTTGCGCCGTCTGGTGGCCTTCGACACCACAAGCCGGAACTCGAACCTGGAACTGATCGATTTCGTGCGGAACCATCTCGACGGGTTCGGCATCGCGAGCCAGCTGGTGCCCGATGCCACGGGCAAGAAGGCCAATCTCTACGCCACCATCGGGCCGCAGGACGTTCCCGGCATCTGCCTCTCCGGCCATACCGACGTGGTGCCGGTCGACGGACAGAACTGGTCGAGCGATCCGTGGCAGATCACCGAGAAGGACGGCCTGCTCTACGGTCGCGGCACCTGTGACATGAAGGGCTTCCTCGCCGTGGTGCTGAGCTGGGTCGGGAAATTCTCTGCTGGCGAACTGAAGACTCCCGCCCACCTCCTGCTCTCCTATGACGAGGAGGTCGGCTGCCTCGGCGTGCGCGGCGCGCTCGCCAAGATGAAGGAGATGGAGATCAAGCCCAAGGGCTGCCTGATCGGCGAGCCGACCGACATGAAGGTGTCGACCGCGCACAAGGGCAAGAAGAGCATGCGCTGCCACGTCCATGGTCACGAATGCCATTCCTCCCTGGCGCCCAAGGGCGTCAATGCCGTCGAATACGCGGCGGAGGTCATCGCCTATCTCAAATCCATGGCACGGCGCTTCGAGGCGGAGGGGCCGTACGATGCCGATTACGACGTCGCCTGGACCACGGTGCATACCGGCATCGTGCAGGGCGGCACCGCGCTCAACATCGTGCCCAAGGATTGCCGCTTCGATTTCGAGTTCCGCCATCTGCCGCAGGTCGACCCGGAGTCGCTGCTGGCCGAAGTGCAGGGCTTCGCCGCGAAGCTGGAAGCCGAGATGAAGAAGGTCGCGCCGGACTCCGGTTTCAGCTGGCAGCAGATCTCGGCCTTCCCCGGCCTCAACACGCCCGAAGGCGCCGAGATCACCGTGCTGGCCAAGGCGCTGGCCCAGGCCAACGCGACGACCAAAGTCGCCTTCGGCACCGAGGCCGGGCTGATCCAGCAGGCCGGCATCCCGGCGGTGATCTGCGGTCCCGGCAGCATCGACCAGGCGCACAAGCCGGACGAATACGTGGCCCTGTCGCAGCTCGCCTTGTGCGAGGCCTATATGGACCGGCTCGACGCAAGGCTGCGGTCCTGACGGAATGCACAAGCACGAACTGACCCGGGCGAAGATCACCTGCCTGGTTCTCGGCGTCGCCGGCGGGGCGCTGTTCTACCTGCTGCATCTGCCGCTGCCCTGGATGCTGGGCGCGATGGCGGCCACCACCATCGCGGCGATGAGCGGCGTTCGCGTGGCCCTGATGCCGCGCCTGCGCCTCGCCTTCATCGCCATCCTCGGCGTAATGCTGGGCAGCGCCTTCACCCCCGAGATCGTACGCAGCATCGGCCTGTGGCTTGGTTCCTTCGGCTGGCTGGCGGTCTATGTGATCATCGCCACGGCCGTGGTTTTCGCCTTCTATCGCCGTGTTGCGCGCTATGATGATGTCACCGCCTACTTCTCTGCCGCGCCTGGCGGCCTGTCCGAGATGATCCTGGCCGGCGGCGCGCTGGGGGGAGACGAGCGGCGCATCTCGCTGGCCCACGGCGCGCGCATCCTGACCGCGATCTTCGCGCTCTCCTTCGGATATCGCTGGTTCGGCGGCTATGTGCCGCCGGCCGATGGCTCGCCGGTGCTCGCGACCGTGCTCGCGCTCGAGGATTGGGCGTTGCTGATCGGCTGCGGCATCGCCGGCATCCTGCTGGCCCGTACGCTGCGTATCCCGGCCTATGCCCTGGTCGGCCCGATGGTGCTGAGCGCCATCGCCCACGGCGCCGGCCTCACCCATTCGCGACCGCCGGTCTGGCTGGTGGCGATGGCACAGATCGTCGTCGGCGCCATGGTCGGCTCGCGCTTCGACGGGGTGAAGCCGCGCGTCGTCGGCCAGGCCCTGCTGCTGGCGACCGGCGCCACCATCGTCCTGCTCGCCTTCGCCGCCCTGTTCGGCGAGGCGGTGGAGCGCAGCGTCGGCATTCCCTTCTCCGCCGCCTTGCTCGCCTTCGCCCCGGGCGGCCTCGCCGAGATGAGCCTGATCGCGCTGTCGCTCGACGTCGACGCTGCCTATGTCTCCAGCCACCACATCGTGCGCATTTTCATGATCGTGCTGGCGGCGCCGGCGCTCTTCCGCCTATTGCGCCGCGGCTAGCGCCTTCACCGCCCGCAGGTCCACCTTGCCGCTGCCCAGCACCGGCAGCGCCTCGATGCGGCGCAAATCGGCGGCCTTAGGCAGCCACAGCTTCGGCAGGTCGGCCTGCGCGAGGCCGTCCCAGACCAGCTGCGGCCCCATCGCCTCGTTGGCGACGTAGAAGGCGACCAGCCTTTCGCCCTTCTGCGGGTCCGGCACCGCGGTGACACAGGCGCCCTCGATTCCCGGCAGGCGCAGCATCGCTTCCTCGACCTTCAGATGCGGCACCATCTCGCCGCCGATCTTCGAGAACCGCGACAAGCGGTCGGTGATCTTGATGAAGCCGTCCTCGTCGAGCACGGCGATGTCGCCGGTCACGTACCATTCGCCGCGCAGCACCTTCTCGGTCGCCTCGGCATCGGCAAGGTAGCCGACCATGCGGCCGGGACCTTTCAGCAGCAGCAGGCCCTCCTGCCCCTCCGGCAGATCGGCGCCGGTTTCGGGATCGACCACCTTGGCGGCGACGCCCGGCAGCGGATGACCGACGGTGCCGGGCTTGTGTCCGACCTGCCGCTCGCCGGCCTGCAGGATGTTGGGCACGTTGACCGAGACCACCGGGCCCATCTCGGTGCAGCCATAGCCCTCCAGCATGTCGAGGCCGAACTTCTCCTTGAAGGCGGCGGCGAAATCGGGGCGCAGCCGTTCCGCCCCGACCACCACGTGGCGCAGGGTGGCGAAATCCTCCGGCCCGCAGATGCGGTGATAGGCCTGGCAGAAGGTCGGCGTGGAGATCAGCAGCGTCGCCTTGTGCTCGCGCGCCAGCTTGCCGATGGTCTTCGCATCCAGCGGGTTTGGGTGATAGACGGCGCCCATGCCCAGCGCCAGCGGCATGCACAGCGTGCCGGTGAAGCCGAAGGAATGGAAGAAGGGCAGGATGCCGAGCACGCAATCCTCCGGCTGCACCCAGAGGATCTGCCCGATCGCCTCCAGGTTGGAGACGATGTTGTGGTGCGACAGCATCACGCCCTTCGGGATTCCGGTCGGTGCAGAGATCCTGCGGGCTTTGCGCCGGCGTGCCGGCAAGGCGCCTGATCCAGCCCGGCGACAGCAGCCGCAGCAGAACATAGATCGCCGTCCGTTCGCCATTGCCGATGGCCTTCATCATGTCCTCGACGAAGACCATGCCGGGGCGCTCGTCGAGCTTCGCCTTGGCCAGGAAGGGCCGCGCGGCGATGATGTGCCTGATCTCCGCCTTGTCGATCGCCGCCTGCATCGCCTCCGCGCCGATGGTGAAGTTGAGGTTGACCGGCACCTTGCCGGCCAGCATCAGGCCCATATTGACCAGCGCCGCGCCGACCGAGGCCGGCAGCAGGATGCCGACGCGCTCCTCGCCCGCGAAGCTCTTGCGGAAGCGCCGCGCCAGCAGCACCGCTCCCGTCAGCGCCTTGCCGAAGGTGACGCTCTGGCCGAGCGAATCCGCCATGCAGAAGCGGCGCCAGGAGTGCTTGGCCTGGGCGATGAAACGGAGGTGGACGAGATCGCTCTTCTTGCGGCGGTGCTGGAAGGCCTCGCCGCCCATCTCCAGCAGCTTGCGCCGCACGTCCCAGGCGCGGGTGCCCGACGGCATCGGCGCGCCGAAGGTGATGGTGACCGGATAGAAGAACCGGCTCGGCCATTTCCAGAAGAACTTGCCGTCCTTGAAGCTGAAGATCGAGCCCCAGACCTGGTCGAGATGCACCGGGATGATCGGCACGTCGAGGTCCGCCACGATCTTCTCGAAGCCGCGCTTGAAGGGCAGCATGTTGCCGGTGCGGCTGATGGCCCCCTCGGCGAAGATGCAGACCACATGGCCGCCCCGCAGTTCCTCCCGCGCGCGGCGGATCGCGGCGATGGCGCCCTTGGCCCCGCCCCCGCCCGTGGGAATCGCCCGCATCAGCTTGAACAGCCGGCCCAGCAGCGGCATCTGGAAGAACGGCGCATAGACCATGAAGCGCACGAAGCGCTGCACGCAGGCGCCGACCAGCAGCCCGTCGATGAAGGACAGGTGATTGGCGACCAGCAGCGCCGGCCCGTTCAGCGGCACGTGCTGCGGGTTGACGATGCGGATGCGGTAGATCGAATGGGTCAGCAGCCACAGGCAGAAGCGGATCAGGAAATCCGGCAGCAGGATCAGCAGATAGGTGATGACGCCGAGCGCGGTCAGCCCCGCCAGCACGGCATTGGCCTTGGGCGACAGGCCGAGCAGGCCGCCGGAGAGCGCCAGCACGCCGGAAGCCAGCAGGATGCCGAGCGTGTTCAAGACGTTGTTGGCGGCGATGAAGCGGCCGCGTTTGTCCTCGTCCGCCTTCTGCTGCAGCATGGCGTTGAGCGGCACCGAATAGAGCCCGCCGAAAAAGCCGAGCCAGGCCAGCGTCAGCGCGGCGGCGAGATAGGAATTGTCGATCCCCGCCAGCACAAAGGCGCCGAGCGCCATGCCCACCGCGCCGATCGGCACCAGGCCGAGTTCCACTTTCGCGCCGGACAGCCGGCCCGCCGCGAGGCTGCCCAAGGCGATGCCGATGGCGATGACGGCACCCAGCAATTGCGTCTCGGTCGGCTGGGTGCGCAGCACCTGGTCGCCGAACAGCGGGATCAATTGCTGGATCAAGGCGCCGACGAACCAGAAGTAGCTGATGCCCAGAACGGTGAGCCAGAGCCGGCGGTTGCGGTAGAGCTCCCGCACGCCGAGCGCGACATCGCCCACGGGATTCCACGAGAAGCGCTTGTGCGGCCGGCCCGGCGGCGTGCGGCCGATGCCGAAGGCGCAGAGCGTGCCCAGAACCGAAACGGCGAGCACGATCACGCCGATCACCGGCAGATTGTGGCTGAAAGACTCATAGATGGTGCCGCCCAGCACACCGCCGATGATGATGGCGAGGAAGGTGCTCATCTCCACCAGCGCATTGCCGCGCGACAGGTCGCGGTCCGGTAGCAGTTCCGGCAGGCAGCCGTATTTCGCCGGGCTGTAGAGCGCCGATTGCGCACCCATGAAGAACAGCACCACGATCATCGCCGCGACGTCACCGATGAAGAAGGCGCCGAGCGCCGCCGCCATGGCGACGATCTCCAGGCTCTTGGTGGCGATCAGCACGGACCGCTTGGAAAAACGGTCGGCAAGCTGCCCGGCATAGTTCGAGAAGATGAGATAGGGCGACATCAGCGCCGCGCCGATCGTGGCGACCAGCACCTCGGCATCCCAGCCGGCACCCGGCTGGCGCGCCAGGTCGAGGGCGAAGAAGGTGATCGACCAGCGATAGATGTTGTCGTTGAGGGCGCCGAGGAATTGCGAGGCCAGCATCCAGGCGAAGCCCGGATCGCGGAGCAGTCGCAGATAGGACCGGTCGCTCATGTTCCCCCTCGGCCGGAAAAGAAGCCCAGTCGAAGGTTCGGCGGGCGGAAAGTCAAGATGAGAAGTCTGGAGGAGTCGCGGCGCACGACTCAGATGGACTTGTCCTTTATCCGCTGCATCACGAACTCGATATTCGCCTTGGCCGTGGCGCTCTGCGGGCTGACCCGCAGCACCCGCTCGAAGGCGTCGAGCGCCGCTTCGTCGCGCTCGAGCTGCAGGTTGACCAGGCCGAGCCCGGCGAGCGCGCCGAAATGATGCGGCTCCAGCGCCAGGGTACGGTCGATGTCGGCGATCGACTGCGCGTAATTGCCGAGCAGGTAGTGGATAGTCGCGCGCTTGTTCCAGCCCTCGGCGAAATCGGGCGCCTTGGCGACGATGGTGTCGAAGATCTTCAGCGCGGTGCCGAGATCGCCCAGCGCCAGCGCCTGGCTACCGACCTCATAGATCTTGTCGAGGTCGGCATCGCCGGTTTTAGACCAGATCGACCAGATCCGCGATTCGAGCTCCGCAGCGGCCTCCGCGTTCGGCGCCGCCTCCAAGTCGGAGAACAGGGCGCGCAGCCGCGGATCGCTTTGATCGGCGCTGGCGGCCGACACGATCAGAGACCCCATGATGGTTGCGGCCATTAGGCCGCCGAGGCGGGAACGGCGCATAAGCAAAAAATTAGCACCCGGAACCCAGGATCAGCTATGCATTGTCTGCATCAAATCTTGGGGAGCGATGCCGAATCATGATGGCGCCTCAGCACTTCCGCACCACCTACGCCGCCGCCCGGCAGGCCTTCCGCGAGATGGCCGCGGCATGCGGCGCGAAGGTCGTTCCCCACGCCAATCCAGCCAAGGGCGCGGCCGGCGAGGATCTCAGCACCGATGTGGTGCTGTTCGGTCCCGCCGATGCGGAGCGCCTGCTGATCTGCACCTCGTCGACCCATGGCGCGGAGGGCTTCTGCGGCTCCGGCATCCAGGTGAGCTGGCTGGCCGCAGGCGGCGCCAAGACGCTGCCGCCAAGGACCGCCTTACTCCTGGTCCACGCCATCAACCCCTACGGCTTTTCCCATGTGCGGCGGGTGAACGAGGACAATGTCGACCTCAACCGGAACTTCGTCGACCATGCGAAGCCCTATCCGGAGAACAAGGGCTATGTCGAGCTGCGGGATGCGATTTGCCCGGCGGCGTGGACGCCGGAGAGCGTCGCCCAGGCCGATCGCATCCTGCGCGCCTACGGAGCGAAGCACGGCGACGGCGCGCTGTCCGACGCCATCGCGGCCGGCCAGTATTTCGATCCGCAGGGCGTATTCTACGGCGGCACCCAGCCGGTCTGGTCCAACCGCACCATCCGGGCGATCCTGGCGCCGTTCAACGCGACGGTGAAGCTGGCCGCTTTCGTCGACCTGCATACCGGCCTCGGCCCCTATGGCTTCGGCGAGATCATGTCCAACCACGGCGCCAAGGAGCCCGGGCACTTCCTGATGAAGGACTGGTGGGGCAAGGAGGCGACCTATTTCGACGACGGCACCTCGTCCTCCTATCTCGTCCTCGGCGACATCAATATCGGCGTGTGCCAGGCGCTATCGAACGCCAAGGTCGCCGGCATCACGCTCGAATACGGCACCATCCCGAAGGAGGACATGATCCGCGCCGTGCGCGCCGACAACTGGCTCTACGTCCACGGCAAGGTGGACTCGGCCCAAGGCCGCGACATCAAGGCCCAGATTCGCGCCGCCTTCTACCAGGAGCACGACGACTGGAAACAGATGGTCGCCGAGCGCGGCCACTACGTGCTCAACCGCATGCTGAATTGCGTGGCGGAGAGCTGAGGCGCAGTGGTTACCACTCACTCAGCCGTCATGGCATGGCTTGGCCATGCCATCCACGAGTTTCTTTGGGCAAGGCCGGATCGCGGCAGGCAAACTCGTGGATGCCAGGGCCAAGCCCTGGCAGGACGGGTCTTAGAGTTTAGCTGAATCGTTCCGACTTCGGGCCTCCATGAGCCCAGTCGAGTAATTCCACCGTGTGCAAGATCGGTACGCCGACGGCATCCTCCAATTGCTGCATGCAGCCGATATTGCCGGTGGCGACGAGATCCGGCGCGAGGCTCTTGATGTTCGCCGCCTTGCGGTCACGCAGGCGTTGCGACAGCTCCGGCTGCAGCATGTTGTAGGTGCCGGCAGAACCGCAGCAGAGATGCCCCTCGGGCACGGTCAGCACCGTGAACCCGGCCTCGCGCAGCAGCTGCTTCGGCGCCTCGGTCACCTTCTGGCCGTGTTGCAGCGAACAGGCCGCATGATAGGCGAGGCGCAGGTTTTGCGGCGCGGCCATCGGCGGCAGGCCGAGCTTCGCCAGGTATTCGGTGATGTCGAGCGCGCGCTCCGAGACCGCCTGCGCGCGCTCGCGCCAGACGGGGTCGCTGCGGAACAGGTAGCCGTAATCCTTGATCGTGGTGCCACAGCCCGAGGTCGTCACCAGAATCGCATCGAGACCGCCCGCTTCGATCTCGCGATGCCAGGCGGCGATGTTGGCCTTGGCGGAGGCCAGCGCCGCGTCCTCCAGGCCCATGTGATGGGTGAGGCTGCCACAGCACCCCGCCCCTTCCGCCACCACCACTTCAATGCCGAGGCGGTTCAGCAGGCGCATCGCCGCCTCGTTGATCTCCGGCCGCAGCACGGGCTGGGCGCAGCCGGCGAGGATCGCCACGCGGCCGCGCCTCTGCCCCTGCGCCGGGAACAGGCCCGGCCGATCGGTCGGCCGCGGCGCCGCGGGAAATTGCGCCAGCCCGACCATCGCGCGCAGCCGCCTGGGCAGCCAATGCTGCGCCCCGACGAGCTTCGCCAGCGACGCGCCGGCCAGCGCCAGACGAAAGAGGGTCGGATTCGGCACGATTGTCGCCAGCAGGCGCCGCATCCAGCGATCGGATGCAGGCCGCACATAGGTCTTCTCGACATGCTCGCGCGCCTGGTCGACCAGGTGCATGTAGTGGACACCCGAGGGACAGGTCGTCATGCAGGCGAGGCAGGAGAGGCAGCGGTCGAGGTGCCGCGCCTCCACCTCCGTTGCATCGCGATCCTGCTCGAACATCTGCTTGATCAGGTAGATTCGCCCGCGCGGCGAATCCAGCTCGTCGCCCAGCAGCACATAGGTCGGGCAGGTCGCGGTGCAGAAGCCGCAATGCACGCAGGCGCGCAGGATCTTGTCCGCTTCCGCGATGTTCGGGTCGGCGAGCTGGGCCAGGGTGAAGGTGGTCTGCATGCACTACATATCCCGGTACATGCGACCCGGATTGAGAATGCCCAGCGGGTCGAAGGAAGCTTTCACGCGCGCGAGCAGCGCTTGCGGCACCTCGCGATCAAAAACGTCGATCTCGCGGCGCAGGGATTCGGGCGCGCGCACGAGGGTCGCATGGCCGCCACAGACGGCGAGCGCGGCGCGCACTTGCGCGGCATCCGCCGCCGTCGCGTTCCGCCGCGCGATCCACAGCAATCCGCCGCCCCAATCCATGAGCCAGTCGCCCTGCGCCAGTTCGGCCGCGACCGCTGCGCCCGATCTCGGCGGGACCGAAACGCGCCACAGCACGCCATCCGCCTGAGGCAGCAGCGCCGCGACGTCGCGTATCTCGCCCCACAGCGCGCGCGAGCGCATGGAATGCAGCTCCTCGCTCGGCGCGCCCAGCGATCGCCGCAGCATTGCGCAACGATCGGTGACCGAGCCTGGCGAGCCCGAGAGCCGCAGCGCCGCCACCGCGCTGCCGAGATCGCGCACCATGTCGACGCCGGAGCGCGCCGCGACAGCCGCCGGCAGAAAGGCCGCGCCGTCGATCTCCAGCGCGCCCTGCAGCAGGTCGACCAGGTGGCGATGGCCAGCGCCAACATCCGCGACCGGGACTAGAACCGTGCGCTGCTTCTCCGGCACGGGCAGCACCTTGACCGTCACCTCGGTCAGCACGGCGAGCGTGCCCATCGATCCCGCCAGCAGTTTCGGCAGATCGTAGCCGGTGACGTTCTTCACCACCTTGCCGCCGGCCTTGAATTCCTCGCCCAGTCCGTTGATTGCCGCGAAGCCGAGGAAATGGTCGCGCGCGGCGCCGGCGCTCGGCCGCCGCGGCCCCGAGAGATTGGCGGCCAGCACGCCGCCGATGCTGCCCTGGTCGTTGCTGCCCCCGAGCAGCCGTCCGGCATTCATCGGCTCGAAGGCCAGGTGCTGGTTCTTGTCGCCGAGCGCGGCCAGGATCTCGCGCAGCGGCGTGCCGGCGCGCGCGGTCAGCACCAGCTCCGCCGGCTCGTAGCTGACGATGCCGGAGACATTGCGCAGCGACAGCGTGTCCGTGGCGTCGACCGGGCGGCCGAGCCCGGACTTGCTGCCGAAGCCCTGGATCGCCAACGGCCGGCGCTCGGCGGCATGGGCGCGCACGATCTCGGCGACATCTCTGGCGCGATCGGGTTCGAGCACAGCCACGCCGTCAAAACCTCGGCAGATCAGGGAACGGCAGCTTGCCGCCGCTGACATGCATGGCACCCATCTCGGCGCAGCGGTGCAGCGTCGGAAACACCTTGCCGGGATTGAGCAGCTGCGTCTCATCGAAGGCGCATTTGAGCCGCATCTGCTGGGCCAGGTCGATTTCGCTGAACATGTGCCCCATCAGGTCGCGCTTCTCCACCCCGACGCCGTGCTCGCCGGTCAGCACGCCGCCGACATCGACGCAGAGCTTCAGGATCTCCGCGCCGAAGGATTCCGCCGCCGCCAGCTCGCCCGGCTTGTTGGCGTCATAGAGAATCAGCGGATGCAGATTGCCGTCGCCGGCATGGAACACGTTGGCGACGCGCAGGCCGAAGCGCTCGGACATCTCCGCCATGCGGGTCAGCACCAGCGGCAATTGATGGCGCGGGATGGTGCCATCCATGCAGAGATAGTCGGGCGAGATGCGCCCGACCGCCGGGAACGCCGCCTTGCGCCCGGCCCAGAAGACCAGCCGCTCCTGCTCCGACTGGCTGACGCGGAGGGAGCGCGCGCCTTTCGCTTCCGCGATCGCGGTCACCCGACCCATCAGCTCGTCGACCTCGGCCGCGGTGCCGTCGAGTTCGACGATCATCAGCGCCTCGACGTCGAGCGGATAGCCGGCATGGACGAAATCCTCGACCGCATGGATCGCCGGCCGGTCCATCATCTCCATGCCGGCGGGGATGATGCCGTCGGCGATGATTGCGGCGACCGCCGCGCCCGCCGCCTCGTTGCTGGCGAAGCCGGCGAGCAGGGCGCGTGCGGTCGGCGGCCGCCGCAGCAGGCGCACGGTCACTTCCGTCACCACGCCGAGCAACCCTTCCGAGCCGGTCAGGATGCCCATTAGATCGTAGCCTGCGGCGTCGAAATGCTTGCCGCCGACACGGATCACTTCGCCGTCGATCAGCACGACCTCGAGGCCGAGCAGGTTGTTGGTGGTGAGGCCGTATTTCAGGCAATGCACGCCGCCGGAATTCTCCGCCACGTTGCCGCCGATGCTGCAGGCGATCTGGCTCGATGGATCGGGCGCGTAGTAGAAGCCGGCATCGGCGACCGCGTGGCTGATGGCGAGGTTGGTCACGCCCGGCTGCACCACGGCGCAGCGGTTCTCGAGATCGATGTCGAGGATGCGGTTGAACTTGCCCATGCCGAGCAGGACGCCATCGCCCAAGGGCAGCGCGCCGCCGGAAAGCGAGGTGCCGGCCCCGCGCGGCACCACCTTGATGTTGCGCGCACGGCAATAATGCAGCACGGCGGCGACCTCGGCGGTATTCGCCGGCAGCACCGCGATCAGGGGCGGCTGGCGATAGGCGGTCAGCGCGTCGGTCTCGTAGGCCTTCAGCGCCGCCGGAGCGCTGATGACCGAATCCGGCGCCAGCAACCTGCGCAGGTCGGCCTCGATCCGCGCCCGATCGGCAATGACCGCCTGATCCAGTTCCGGCATCAGCAGCATAACAGGCCCGCTCCCAGAATCACGACGGCGTTAATATGGAACCGGATGGCGCCGCGCGAAAGCGAATTGGCCAAACGAAAACCGCGCCGACCTTGCGGCCGGCGCGGTTGATTTCGTCAAAGCGGCGAGCTTGCGCTCAAGCCGGGCGATACTCAGCCCTGGCGCGCCTTGTAGCGCGGGTTGGTCTTGTTGATCACATAGACCCGGCCCTTGCGACGCACGACGCGGCAATCCTTGTGCCGGCGCTTCGCCGATTTCAGCGAGTTGATGATCTTCATGGGTCGGTCCTCAATATCCGGTAGCTCGGTCGGGCCGGGAACATAGAGACTGGCATCCAACCTGTCAACTTGCGCCCGATGCCGCTCAACATTTTGATTTCCTTGAGGAAATCTACCAGTTCGACATCATCGGGGTGGACCCCATCTTGATTCCGTAGAACCGGTAGACCCGGAGTGACCCGGCTTCCATGGCGGCGACCCGCCGGCCCCAGGCCTCGGCGACCTTGAGGAATTCCTCGGGGAAGGTCCGGATCACCGACTTGCCCTCGCGCGACTTGGTGACCTGGTCCAGCGCCTCGAGCACCATGGCGCGGTACTTGTCGGTGATGTCCTCGCTGACCCGCAGGTCGAATTTCAGCTCGGCGAAGCGCTTCTCGTATTCCGCCTTGGTCCAGAGCGGCGGGACGCCGCCAAGGGCCGATTTCAGCAGCGGATCGTCGGCCGCCACCTTGTCCCCACGCAGGTAGTCCGTCACCGTCAGCTGGCCGCGCGTCTTCAAGGCGTTTTCGAGGCGCGCCAGGATCACCTCGCGCTTGTCGAACTTGTACATCGCCTCCAGCGACAGGATGCAATCGAAGCCGCCCGAGCGCTGGACGAAGTTTTCGTGATCGTAGATCTGGATGTCGGCCTTGCGCTCCAGCCCGGCGCGGGTGGAAAGCTGCTTGCCGAGCTCGGCCAGCGCCTTGTCCCGCTCCACGCCGGTGGTCCAGACGTCGAATTCCTTGACGATGGCGCGCGCGCCGCCGCCCGGCCCGCAGCCGAAATCCAGCACCGACATCGAGTTGTTGATGGCAAAGGGCTTCACCAGTTCGAGCACGAAGGGCGCGCCGCCGGGCCCGTTAAAACCTTCGCCCCAGATCGCGTGCATCACGCGGATGGCGGGGGTTTCCCAGGGCTCCAGCTTGATCAGCGGCGGCGGCTCCGGCGCGGGCGCGGCGGCAAGCTGCGGCTCCCGCCCCGGCCGCGCATCCTGCTGGGGAAGCTCGACTCCTTCCCACCAGGCGAGAAAGCGCTGCTTGAACGGTGCCTTCGGCCCTTCGGCCGCGGGTTTCCGCTTCAATAAGCCCAGGACTGACAAAACCGGCTCTCTATCTCCGCTCGTGCCCGCGCAGCCGGGCCGGGTATGAACATTATATTGATCTTGAGAATGAAAGGGTTAATAACCCCTCAAGCTTCTTCGGCACGATCGGCCACATCACAACCTCGCCCCCGGCAGCCCGCATGGAATCCGCAGCATCGACCGGCGACGGCGGCCTCGCCAAGCATCTGCGCGAAACCGCCCGCCTAGCCGTTCCGGTGATGCTCTCCCGCGCCGGGCTGGTGCTGATGCTGACGGTCGATACGGCCATCGTCGGCCACCTCAGCGCAGCCGGGTTGCAGCTTGCGGCGCTCGGGGCCGCGCTGGTTCCGCAGACCGTCCTGCAGACCGCGGCGGTCGGGCTGCTGATCGGCGTCATCGTGCGCACGGCCCAGTTGGACGGCGCCGGTCGGCAAGCCGAGTGCGGCCAGATCTGGCGCCTGGGGGTGCTGCTGGCGGTGCTGATCGGCGGTGTCTACGCCATGCTGCTGGCCCCCGGCGCCTTCATCCTCGCGGATCTGCTGGGCCAGCCGGCGGCGGTGGCCGCGGCGGGCGGCGGCGTGCTGCAGGTCCTGGGCCTGGGTCTGCCGGGGCTGCTGGTCTACATCGCCTGCGCGCATTTCCTGGAGGGCATCAATCGCCCAGTACCGCCAATGCTGCTGATGCTGGCGGCCAACCTGCTGAACGCGGGCGCCGCCTATGTGCTGGCCACCGGCGCGATGGGGCTGCCGGCATTGGGCGTGCTGGGCGTCGCGATCGCCACCAGCGCGACGCGCTGGGTGCTTGGCCTGGGCGGCGTGCTGCTGGTCCTGCTCCTGGTCGACCGCCGGCGCTACGGCGTCTCGGCCAGGCCGGCGCATGGTTTCGCAGGAATGCTCGCGCTGTTGCGCCTGGGCGTGCCGCTCGCCGCCGCAATCGGGCTGGAAACCGCTTGCTTCGCCATGATCGTGAACATGTCCGGCTGGCTCGGCCCGGTGTCGCTCGCCACCATGTATGCGGCGATCAACTACACCAGCTTCGTCTACATGCTGACCATCGGCATCGCCACGGCGGCAGCGGTGCGGGTGGGCAATGCCGTTGGCCGCGACGACTGGCGCAGCGCCCGGCACGCCGGCTGGATGGCGGTGGGCATGGCCGGCGGGGTGATGGCCGCCGCCGGACTGCTGACCGCCCTGCTGGCCGGGCCGGCCGCACGCATCCTGACCAGCGATCCGGCGGTGCTCGCCGACCTGGTGCCGCTGCTGGCCGGGATCGTCAGCCTGCTGGTCATCGTCGACAGCCTGCAGGGCGTGCTCATGGGCGCTTTGCGCGGCTGCGCCGATACCCTGGTGCCGACGGCGATTTACGGCGTCAGCTTCTGGCTCATCGGGGTGCCCGCCGGCTATTGGTGGGGCTACCGGCACGGGATCGGCCCGGATGCCCTGACCTGGTCGCTGATCGCCGCCCTGGGCGCGGCGACGCTGGCGCTCGGCTGGCGTTTCCAGGCGCTTTCAGCCCGGCGGGCAAAGGGATAGGGCGACCGCGCACGGCGCACGGGCAAAGCTTTGTTAACGGGTCGACGTCACTATCCCCGGGACATCCAGCACCGGGGACCTTGCCAGCAATGCATTCGCCCAAACCCGACCGCCGTCAGCGCCCGCGCGGCCACGCGGATCGACGCGCATTTCCACGCTATGCGATTGATCTTCCAGCATACCTATCGATCAACGGACAATCGGCGCCGTGCAAGCTGGTGGATGTCTCGGCCGGCGGCGCGCTGCTGCACACGGACCGCCACGTGGCCGTCGGCGACCTTGTCTCGGTCGACCTGCCGCATTGCGGCCCCGCCATCGGCACAGTGGTCCGCCTGACCCCCTCGCATGTGGCGGTGAGCTTCCGCGGCCTTCTGGTGGTGAGCCAGCTCTGCGAGCCCGGCGCCGGGATGGCCTAAGGCTGTTTTTCCAGGACTTCCTGGAGCCGCTGCAGCACCTCGGCCAACTCGAAATCGGTGAACTCGTCGTTGCGTGGGATGTGCAGGTGCAGCCGGCCGGCGCCGAGATTGACCACCACCGCCTCGCGCCGGCGGCGATAGCGCTCCGGCATCAGGAACAGGTGGGTCCCGATCGCAAAATCCTGGGCGTCCGGCGTGATCACGCAGGCACCGCCCTTCGAAATGTTGCGGTAATTGGTGATCGCCAGCGTCCGCCGCTTGTCGGAATCGTCGAAGACCAGCATGGCAGTGCCCCCGAAGTCGAACCTCGGGTAGCGGCGCAGATCCTTGCCCTCTTTATCCATCGGCCATATCCCCGCCCGCCTTTCCCCAAGCCGATCGCGGGCCGATTGCGGGCCGCTCACCACAGCGGCAAAAAATCTTAACACAGCAGCGGCGGAAAGGTTAGCGTTTCTTGATCTGAAGATTCCTATCTAATATTTTGATATTACATTATTTATTCTGATTTTTCCCGCAAGCGACGCAGCCTGCACGGCCGGCCGCCCGCCCCCGCCGCGGCTGGTGCGCGTCGCCATGCGCCCACTTGCGGCCACGCGCGATGCCCGGCTATCACTCTGCCGCCAGCGCCGAGGGGAGAAGCGGAAAAATGCACACCGAGAAAACCGGCGTCCCATCCGGGAACGCCGAGGCCATGCTGCGTCGTGAGCAGGACCTGTTCGTCCAGCGTCACCCGCGCTCGCGTGAGCTGGCGGAGCGGGCCAAGGCGCATTGGGCCCATGGCGTGCCGATGCATTGGATGCTGGACTGGGGCACGCCTTTCCCGATCACTGTCGCCGGCGCCAAGGGATCGCGCCTGAGCGATGTCGATGGCCACGACTATGACGATTTCTGCTTCGGCGATACCGGCTCGATGTTCGGCCATTCGCCGGAACCCATCGCCAAAGCGGTCGCCGAGCAGGCTGCCCGCGGCCTCACCTACATGCTGCCGACCGAGGACGTGCCGGCGGTCGGCGAATTGCTGGCCAAGATGTTCGGCCTGCCGTTCTGGCAGGCGGCGACCACGGCGACCGATGCCAACCGCTTCGTCATCCGCTGGTGCCGGGCGATCACGCGCCGACCGAAGATCCTGGTCTTCCACGGCTGCTATCACGGCGCCGCGGACGACACCTTCGTGCGGCTGAAGGACGGCAAGACCATCCACCGGCCCGGCCTGCTCGGCCAAGTTTTCGATGTAACACAGTTCACCAAAGTGGTGGAATTCAACGATTTACCGGCGATCGAAGCTGCGCTGGCTGAGGGCGATGTCGCCTGCGTCCTGACCGAACCGGCGCTGACCAATATCGGCATGGTGCTGCCGCAGCCGGGCTTTCTGGAAGGGTTGCGCGCCCTCACCCGCCAGCACGGCACCCTGCTGGTGATCGACGAGACCCACACCATCTCGACCGGCTATGGCGGCTATACCCGGGCCCACGGGCTGGAGCCCGACTTTCTCACCATCGGCAAGCCGATCGCCGGCGGCATCCCCTGCTCGGTGTTCGGCTTCACGGCCGAGGTCGAGGCGCGGATGCGCCAGGCGGAGGCGGAGAACCAGCCGGGCTATTCCGGCATGGGCACGACGCTCAGCGCCAACGCCCTGGCGCTCCACGCCATGCGGGCCAACCTGGAGCAGGTCGTCACCCCGGCCGCCTATGACCACATGCTGCCGCTGTCCGAGCGCCTGGCCTGGGGCATCGAGGGGCGGATCAAAGCGCGCGGCCTGCCCTGGCACGTCGCCAACGTCGGGGCCCGGGCGGAATTCGTCTGCGCCCCCGAGCGGCCGAAGAACGGCACCGAGGCCCAGGCGGCGATGCATCCGCGCCTGGAACTGGCCATCCACCTCTATTTGCTGAACCGCGGCTTCATCATCGCCCCCTTCCACAACATGACCCTGGTCAGCCCGGCGACCAGCGCCGACCAGGTAGACCGGCTGGTGGCGGCGGTCGATGGCTGCATGGCCGAATTGCTGGCCTGAGCGGCCGAATCCCCGAACCAGAGGAAACGTACTCATCATGAGCAGAATGGTTGCCGATATCGACGAGGCCCGGGAGTTCCTGGCCAAGAACCCCGATATCGAGTTCATCCAACTCGTCTTCACCAACCAGAGCGGCGTGCCGCGCGGCAAGAACCTGCGCCGCCACGATCTGCTGCCGATCTACGAGCACGGCCGGTACTTGCCCGGCACCATGCTGGCGCTCGACATCACCGGCGAGGACGTCGAGGAAAGCGGCCTGGTCTGGACCAACGGCGACGCCGACTATTTGGGCAAGCCGGTTCCCAGCAGCCTGGTCCGCGCGCCCTGGCTGGGCGAGAATTTCGCCCAGGTGATGGTCAGCGTCTACGAACTGGACGGCGCGCCCTGCGCCTATGACCCGCGCCATGTGCTGCGGCGGGTGATCGACCGGTTCAAGGAGTTCGACCTCACCCCCGTCATCGCCTGCGAGCTGGAATTCTATCTGCTCGACCGCAATCGCGGGCCGAAGGGCGAAGTGCAGTTGCCGGCCTCGCCGGTCACCGGCTACCGCCCGTGGGATATCCAGGTCTATGGCCTGCGCGAGCTCGACGACCAGGCGCCCTATTTCAACGACCTCTACGCCGCCTTCGACGTGCAGGGCATCCCGGCCGAGACCGCGATCTCCGAATACGCGCCGGGCCAGCTCGAGCTGACCCTGCGCCATCGCCCCGACGCCCTGCGCGCCACCGACGAGGCGATCATGTACAAGCGCGCGGTCAAGGGTGTCGCCGTGCAGCACGGCATGGAAGCGACCTTCATGGCCAAACCCTTCTCCGACATCGCCGGCAGCGGCATGCATCTGCATGTCAGCCTGGCCGACAAGGACGGCAAGAACGCCTTCGGCAGCGAGGCGCCGGAAGGCACCGAGCTGCTGAAGTTCGCCGTCGGCGGGATGGGCGCGCTGCTCAACGATTCGATGGCGGTGTTTGCGCCCAACGCGAACTCCTATCGCCGCTTTCGCGCCAACTCCTATGCGCCGGTGGCGCCGACCTGGGGCATCAACAACCGCACCGTCAGCTTCCGTGTGCCGGCCGGCCCGGCGCCGACGCGCCACATCGAGCACCGCGTCTGCGGCGCCGACGCCAATCCCTATCTGGCGGTGGCGGCGCTGCTGGCGGCGATCCATCACGGGCTGAAGCACCGCCTCGATCCGGGCGCGCCGGTCGAAGGCAACGGCTATGCCAAGGCGGCCGAGATGGGCGTCAAGCTGCCTGGGAATTGGTTCGCAGCCCTGGAGCTGTTCGCGCAGTCCAAAAGTATGCGGGACTATTTTGGCGAGGACTTCCACCGCGTCTTCGTGGCAGTGAAGCGGGCCGAGCAGGACCGGTTCTTTTCCCGGGTCACCGAACTCGACCATGACTGGTATTTGAGGAATGCGTGATGAACAGCCGTTCAAAAACAGGCCACAGCTCCGCCGCCGGGGCTTTGTTGAGCGCCGGGCAAGCCTTGTGGTATTCTTTCCGGTCTCGGGATGAGAGAACACCGGCAACGTCCGAAACAGGCATGATCAATCCATTCAAGACACAGAAGCAGGCGCCGATCTCGGTCGGGGCGCGCTATCAGACGGCCGGTATCCCCTATCTGGTGTGGGAAGTTGCCTCGCTCTTCGACGGCATCGACGGCACGCCCTATGCGCACATCATCTGCGTGAACGACCAGACACGCCGCAAGACCGTGGCGCAAAGCTCGCTCGAGGGCGGCAACCAATACGTCTTCGTGCCGCCCGAAGCGGACTGAACCTGCAATCTTCACTGCTGTAAGGGCACCGGCGTTCGCCCGGCGACGGGAGCCGGCGCGCGCTATTCGGAGAACGCCGGATGCCGCAGCCGGTCGCCCACGGCGATGCCGAGTTCGCGCATCAAGCCGCCTTTGACTTCCAGCACCGCGCTGACCGCCTCGCCCGAGGGGATCATTTCTTCCGAGAACGGCGTCGTCCGTTCCGCGATCCGCGCGATGGTGCCGTCCTGGCGCACGAAGACCATGTCCAGCGAGAGCGGCGTGTTCTTCATCCAGAACTCCACCTCCTGCGGTTCCGGATAGAGGAACAGCATGCCGGCATTGTCGGCGAGGCTTTCGCGGAACATCAGGCCCTTGGCCCGCTCCGACGGGTCGTCGGCGACCTCCACCTCGAAGCGGAACTGACTGGAAGCCGTTTCCACCAGCAGCTCGCTGCGCGGCAGCGCCGCCGCGGATCCGAGCGCGAGGGCCAGGAAGAGAAGGGTCATCGCCGGAAGCCGGCGGAACAGGATCGTTGCGGTCATGGCTCAAGGTCCGACGTTGCTTGACAACCTGTCAAGATTGCCTTCGATGTTCGCCGAAGATCGCGCGATTCCGGGAGGCGTTCGATGGATCTGACGGGCGATTATCGCATCGCGGCGCCGCGCGAGGCGGTGTGGGCCGCGCTCAACGACCCCGAGGTGCTGAAGGCCTGCATTCCCGGCTGCGAAGACCTCGCCAAGACCTCCGACACGGAGTTTTCCGCCCGCGTGGTGGCCAAGATCGGCCCGGTCAAGGCCGGCTTCGGCGGCAAGGTGACCTTGAGCGAGATCGATCCGCCCAACGGCTACACCATCACCGGCGAGGGTCAGGGCGGTGCGGCCGGATTCGCCAAGGGCGGCGCCAAGGTGACGCTCGAATCCGTCGAAAGTGGCGCCGCGACGATCCTGCATTACAAGGTGGATGCCCAGATCGGCGGCAAGCTGGCGCAGATCGGCTCGCGCCTGGTCGAGGGCAGCGCGCGCAAGCTGGCGGACGAGTTCTTCGCCGCCTTCGCCGCGCAGGCGACGCGCGACGCCGCCGCCGAGATCGCCGCGGTGACTGCGATCGAGACGCCCGAGGCCGTCGCCGCGCCGGAGGTCCCGGCACCGCCGGCGGAGCAGGCGGCGCCGGAAGCGGGCGGCGGCCTCTCCCCCTGGATCTGGATCATCGGCCTGGTGATCGTGGTCGCCGCGATCCTGGCGCTGGTGGCGCTCCGGTAGTACCCGGTTGCGATCTTGAGGTGAACCCTCGCAGGTGCGGCATGAAGAATTCATGCCGCCGTCATCGCCGTCAGCGCTGGTCGCTTGACACGCGGTCAAGCGGGGTCGTTAAACTATCGCCGTTGGGAAACGAAGGCCGGGTCGAACCGGCGCTCGCGGTGACGGCGTCGCCGTCATCATCACTCTGGGAGGGTATCTGATGCCGACCGTGGAATTGACGGTGAACGGCAAGCGCGTCTCGGCGCAAGTCGAAGCACGCACCTTGCTCACACAATTGCTGCGCGACAAGCTTGGCCTCACCGGCACGCATGTCGGTTGCGACACCAGCCAATGCGGCGCCTGCGTCGTGCATGTCGACGGCAAGGCGGTGAAGGCCTGCACCATGCTCGCGGTTCAGGCGAGCGGCGCCAATGTCACCACGATCGAAGGCCTCGCCAAGGGCGACACGCTGCACCCGATGCAGGAAGCCTTCCGCGACAATCACGGCCTGCAATGCGGCTTCTGCACCCCCGGCATGGTGATGAGCGCCATCGACCTGGTGAAGAACAATCCCAACCCCAGCGAAGAGCAGATCCGTGACGGTCTGGAGGGCAACATCTGCCGTTGCACCGGCTATCACAACATCGTCAAGGCCGTTAAGGCCGGCGCAGCCGCGATGAAAGGGTGACGCCATGAACGCTCCCACAGCCACCGGCATCGGCGCTTCGGTCAAGCGCAAGGAAGATTTCCGTTTCCTCACCGGACGCGGCACCTACACCGACGACATCAACCGCCCGGGCCAGGCCTATGCCTATATCCTGCGCTCGCCGCATGCCCATGCGGAGATCGTGAAGATCGACACCGCGGCCGCGAGCGCGGCACCCGGCGTCGTCGCCATCCTGACCGGCGCCGATTACGACAAGGGCGGCCTGCCCGCCGGCTGGCAGATCCATTCCAAGGACGGCTCGCCGATGGTCGAGCCGCCCCATTTCCCGCTGTGCAAGGACCGTGTGCGCCATGTCGGCGACCAGGTCGCCCTGGTGATCGCCGAGACCTATGCCGAGGCCAAGGACGCGGCGGAGAAGATCAACGTCACCTACAAGGAGCTGCCGGCGATCATCTCGACGGCGGATGCCGACAAGCCGGGCAAGCCGCAGGTCTGGGCCGACGCCAAGAACAACGTCTGCTACGACTGGCATATCGGCGACAAGGCGGCGACCGATGCGGCCTTCGCCAAGGCGCATCACGTCACCAGGATCGATTTGGTGAACCAGCGCCTGATCCCCAACGCGATGGAGCCGCGCGCGGCGGTCGGCGACTATGACCGCGCGACCGGCGAATACACGCTCTACACCACCAGCCAGAATCCGCATGTCATCCGCCTGCTGATGGGCGCCTTCGTGCTGCAGATCCCGGAGCACAAGCTGCGCGTCGTGGCGCCGGATGTCGGCGGCGGCTTCGGCTCCAAGATCTTCCACTACGCGGAAGAAGCCTTGGTGACCTGGGCGTCGGAAAAGGTGCGCCGGCCGGTCAAGTGGACCGCGGAGCGCAGCGAATCCTTCATCACCGACGCGCAGGGCCGCGACCATGTGAGCCATGCCGAGCTGGCGATGGACAAGGACGGCAAGTTCCTCGGCCTGCGCGTCGCCACCGTCGCCAATATGGGCGCCTATCTCTCGACCTTCGCACCCTGCGTGCCGACCTATCTCTATGCCACGCTGCTGGCGGGCGTGTATACCACGCCGGCGATCTATGCCGAGGTGAAGGCGGTCTTCACCAACACCGTCTGCGTCGACGCCTATCGCGGCGCCGGCCGGCCGGAGGCGACCTATCTGCTCGAGCGCCTGGTGGAAAAGGCCGCGCGCGAGATGAAGATGGACCGGGTGGAAATCCGCCGGAAGAACTTCATCCCGACCAACGCCTTCCCCTACCAGACGCCGGTGGCGCTGCAATATGACAGCGGCGACTACTTCTCGACCCTCGACATGGCGATGAAGAACGCCGACTGGGCCGGCTTCGAAGCGCGCCGGGCGGAAGCCAAGAAGAACGGCAAGCTGCGTGGCATCGGCATCTCCACCTACCTGGAAGCCTGCGGCATCGCGCCGTCGGCGGTCGTCGGCAGCCTCGGCGCCCGCGCGGGCCTCTATGAATGTGGCTCGATCCGCGTGCACCCGACCGGCTCGGTGACGGTCTTCACCGGCACCCACAGCCACGGCCAGGGCCACGAGACGACCTTCTCGCAGCTCGTCTCCGACACCCTCGGCATTCCGATCGAGAATGTCGAGGTCAGCCACGGCGACACCAACAAGATCCCCTTCGGCATGGGCACCTATGGCTCGCGCTCGCTGGCGGTCGGCGGCTCGGCCATCGTCAAGGCGATGGACAAGATCGTCGCCAAGGCCAAGCGCATCGCCGCCCACCTGATGGAGGCCTCGGTCGCCGACGTCGAGTTCAAGAACGGCAATTTCACCGTGGCCGGAACCGACAAGAGCGTGCCCTGGGGCGCGGTCGCGCTGACCGCCTATGTGCCGCACAACTACCCGATCACCGAATTGGAGCCCGGGCTGGAAGAGACCGCGTTCTACGATCCGCTCAACTTCACCTATCCCGGCGGCTGCCACATCTGCGAGGTGGAGATCGACCCGGAGACCGGCGTGACGAAGATCGTGAACTTCACCGCGGTCGACGACGTGGGGCGGGTGATCAACCCGATGATCGTCGAGGGCCAGGTGCATGGCGGCGTCGCCCAGGGCATCGGCCAGGCGCTGCTGGAGCGTTGCGTATATGACGAGCAATCCGGCCAGCTCCTCACCGGCTCGCTGATGGATTACTGCATGCCGCGCGCCGACGACCTGCCGAGCTTCAAGGTGGGTCACCACGCGACCATGTGCACGCACAATCCGATCGGCGCCAAGGGCGTCGGCGAGGTGGGCGCCATCGGCTCGCCGCCGGCGGTGATCAACGCGGTGCTCGATGCCCTGCTGCCGGTGGGCGTGCAGGACATCTCGATGCCGGCGACACCGCTGAAGGTGTGGCAGGCGATCCAGGGCGCCGGCGGCAAGATGGCCGCGGAATAAGGGAGAGGCACAGATGTACGATTTCGGATATCACCGGCCCTCCTCCGCGGCGGATGCCGCGGCGCTGCTGGCCAAGAACGGCGAAGCCAAGGTGGTGGCGGGCGGCATGACGCTGATCCCGACACTCAAGCAACGCCTGGCGCAGCCGAGCGACCTGGTCGATCTCGGCGGCATCGGCGATCTGAAGGGTATCAAGGCGGAGGGCGGCGGCATCACCATCGGCGCCATGACCACCCATGCCGAGGTGGCACGCTCCGCCGACGTGCAGAAGACCATCCCGGCCTTGGCCTGCCTCGCCGCCGGCATCGGCGACCCGCAGGTCAGGAACCGCGGCACCATCGGCGGTTCGGTCGCCAACAGCGATCCCGCTGCCGACTATCCCGCCGCGGTGCTCGGCCTCGGCGCCACGATCCGCACCAACAAGCGCGAGATCAAGGCCGACGACTTCTTCAAGGGCATGTTCGAGACGGCCCTGCAGGACGGCGAGATCATCACCGCCATCCACTTCCCGAAGCCGGAGAAGGCGGGCTACTCGAAGTTCCCGAACCCGGCCTCGCGCTATGCCATCGTCGGCGTCTTCGTGGCGAAGACGGCGGGCGGTACGCGCGTGGCAGTGACGGGGGCCGGCGCCTGCGCGTTCCGCTCGAAGGAGCTGGAAGCGGCTTTGGGCAGCAACTTCTCCGCCGACGCGGCCAAGGGCGTGAAGATCAAGGCCGACGGCCTCAACAACGATCTGCATGCCACCGCCGCCTATCGCGCGCACCTCGTCTCCGTCATGGCCGCCCGCGCGGTCGCCGCGGCGGTCTGAGTTTACTACCCACTCTCATCCTCGACGGGCGGCTCGCAAGAGCCGCCCGTTTTCTTTTCCGAGTCCTTGTATTCACCACTTATGCGTGATACTCTTCTATTTAGGAAAATGTCTATGGAAGCCGCATTCAAGGCGATCGCGTCGGAGCCGCGTCGCCGCATCCTCAATCATCTTGCCGGCGGGCCGATGACCGTTGGCGAGATCGCCGCGTTGTTCGAGATGGCGATGCCGTCGATCTCTAAGCATCTATCTGTGCTCAAGGAGGCTGGGTTGGTCCATGAACAGAAGCGGGGGCAATTCGTGATCTACAGCATCGCGTCCGACAACTTGGTCAATGCGCTGTACAGCTTCCTGACCCCTTTCTGCCCCGACGCCCGACGAATTTCGGCTGACCGCAAGCGTAGGCGACGGACGAAATGACCAAAGCCACAATGCCGCGATCTACAGACCGGCTGATCGACTTCCTCGGAGACGTGGGGCAACGGTGGGGCCTTCCAGCAGTTGCCTGCCGCGTCCATGGCTATCTCTATCTCATCGCCCGGCCCGTGCCGGAAGCGGAGCTCGAAAAGGGACTGGGACTAAGCGGCAAACCGCTTGCAGAAGCCCTGGCCTGGCTTGCGGACTATCAGTTGGCGACATGCGCGGATCGTTCCTGGCGCACCGACACGGACCCCTGGGTTCTCATGCTGCGCGCACTCCAGGAACGCCGCCAGCGGGAAGTCGAGCCGGCGCTCGAGTTGCTCCGCGACTGCCATCGGGACATCGCGTCGGATTCCGGCCAGGACCGCGTGCTTCGCCTGCAGGTCGGCAAGCTTCTGGCACTGGTGGAAGACCTGGCCGCCATCGACATGCAGACGCGCCGATTGCCGCCACGCGCCCTGCGTCAGTTGGTAGGTATCGGTGGCCGCGCCGCCAGACTATTTGACAGGACACGTGGCAGAAAGGACCGGGAATGAAGCGCGACGAGACTGGGCGCGAGGCCTTCAAGGTCAATTCGCTCACTGAGCTCGATCGGGCCAGCCCCGTCGAAGGCGACGTCGTCTGGGATCCGCCTCGTTCCCTGTGGAACATCGGAATGCTCTCGGCGGCGTTGATCCTTGGGCCGCTGACCTTCACCTGGGGCGCCCTGGCGGTCTTCGTGGTGACAGCAGGAGTTACCCTTTGCGCCGGCCACTCGGTCGGCTTTCACCGCCGCCTCATCCATAGGAGCTTCGATTGCTCAAAATGGCTGGAGCGCACGCTGGTATGGTTCGGCACTACGGTGGGCATGGGCGGGCCCATCTGGACGATCCGGCTCCATGACAGCCGCGACTGGGCGCAGCGGCAACCCGACTGCCACTGGTTCCTGCGTCACGACAAACCCCTGCTCTGGGACGGATTCTATTACCTCAACTTCCGGCTCAAACTGAAGAACCCGCCAGGTTTCGACCCAGGCCCGGGCATCGCAGACGACGCCTTTCACAACTTCTTCCAGCGGACCTGGATGCTGCATCAGATTCCAATCGGTCTGGCGCTTTATGCGCTAGGTGGTTGGCCGTGGGTGGTATGGGGAGTGTTCCTCCGCGTGTCGGCCTGCACCACGATGCACTGGTTCATCTCCTATTTCGCCCACACGCGCGGACCGCAGGACTGGATCGTCGATGGAGCGGTGATCCAGGCGCACAACGTGCCGTTGATGGCCATCCCGACAATGGGCGAAAGCTGGCACAGCAATCACCACGCGTTTCCAAGTTCGGCGCGGCACGGGCTCTATCCCGGCCAGATCGACCTCGGCTGGCACTTTGTGCAGCTCCTCGCGTGGCTCGGCCTTGCCTGGAATGTAAAGGTTCCGGCCAATCTACCGCCGCGACCGGGCATATCTCCTGTGACGGCGCGGGCCATGGATGTCGCGGCGCCGGGCCAAGCCTTGCTCTCGGGCCGGCAGAATTGAACGGAACGCCGGCGCGCGATCCAACCCTCCGGCAGGCACTCGCTGAGTTCCGGCAGGCGAACAATTTGACCGCGGCCGAGAGATGGTCGCGCACTTGGACTTGCCGCGTGGGGTTCTTGACCTTGCGCCTGCCAAACTTCAAGTGGCGGCGAGACGCCATCCTGGCGCACGATCTACATCACCTCTTGGTTGGCTATCCATGCAACCTGTGGGGCGAGATGCGCATGGCTGCATGGGAATTCGGCGCAGGGCGGATGCCTCACTTGGGCGCACGGCTGTTCTGCGTTCCGCTCGTCACCATCGGCTTGGTCAGATCGCCCCGTTCAGTCCTGGCAGCGTTCCTTGCCGGCCGGCGCTCGCAAAGCCTGCACGAGGCGGCAGACGTGGAGCAGTTGCTCGACGCACCGCTGTCTGCGGCCAGAGCCAAGCTCGCAACATGCCGGAATTCGAGTGGCGGCTGGCGCAACTACGGTCGCTTCGCCTTGCTGGTTCTGGAGTCCAGCGTGGTGCTTGTGCTGCCGCTGGGAGTCGTCGGAGCCGCTATCGCAATGCTTGTTTGATCCCGGAGACTATTGCACCGGCGGCCTGAAGCTGGGCGGCTGCAACTCGCCCAGGCATTCGGCAGCGGGCATGGCGGTCGGGTCGTCGATAAACTGCTTGGCGATCTCACCCGAGCAGGGCTCGTTGCTCAGCACGTCGTGGCCGGCGCTCGCAAACTCGAAGTAGTAGCTGTTGACGAGGCGGCTTCCCGCCAGCCGCGCGTATTGCGGCGGGGTGATCGGGTCGTAGAGGCCGGTCAGCAGCAGCGCCGGCACGTCGCTGGCGATCGCGGCGTTCTCCAGCGGGTCCACCGGGCCCATCGGCCAATTGGCGCAGGCCGCGCCCCAGGATTCGTCGGCGGCGAAGGATTTCAGCAGCGGATAGCGCGCATACTCGGCGCGCAGCTTGGCGAGGTCGTTGAACGGCACCTCCTCGGCGCAATCGACCGAGAGGCCAAGCGCATCGCCCCAATCGGGCCGGTCGAGGAACAAATCGGCCATGTAGCCGATCTCGCTGACGACGGCGCCCTCCTCGCCCTTGTCGAAAATGTCGATGATCTGCGGCGCGGCCTCGATGCCGGAGCGGTTGTAGAGATTCTGGAACACGTAGTTCAGCAGCATCTCGCCGGTCAGCGTCACCTTGACCTTGCCGCGCTCGGGCAGGTCGACCTCCCGCTCCAGCGGCGTCGCGTTCAGCTTCTGTACCAGGCGCAGGAAGCGGCCCTCCAGGTCGGGATACCATTCCGCGCAATCCGCATCGTGGCGGCAGCCCTCGAACAGCACGCGGAAGGCGCGGTCGGTGCGCCAGGCGTCGTCCTCGATGAAGGCGGATTCGGGCAGATAGACCGAATCTAGGATCACGCTCCGGAGGTCGTGCGGATAGTCGCGCAGATAGGTCAGCGCCAGGCGCGTGCCGTAGGAAAGGCCATAGACGTTCCACTGCTTGAGGCCGAGCGCGGTCATCAGATCGTGCAGATCGGTGGCGCTATCGCGGCTGGTATAAGAAAGCGGGTCGTGCCCTTCCGCCTCGACGCGGGCGCGGCAGGCCGCCGTGGCGGCGAGCCCGGCCGTCCGCGATTTCTCCCGGTCCAGGCCGAAGGAGAGCGCCTCCACCTGCAGCTTCTCGTATTCGGGGCAATCCATGCGCGGCGTGACGAGCCCGGTGCCGCGCTGGTCCACCAGGATCAAATCGCGCGCGTTCACCCAGGCATTGTCGCGGACGAAGCCCCACCAGAAATCGATGCGCTCGGTGTCGAGCCAGGCGCCGTCGCCGGGCCCGCCTGCGAGATACACCACCGAATCCTCGCGCTTGCGGGTCGCGGGCATCGAGAGCACGACCACCGGCAGCTCCAAGACGATGTCGCTGCGGCCGCTGCGGCTCTCCGGCACGCGGAGACGGTAGCAGCGTGCGGCGATTCCGGCCGGCGCCTCGAACCAGCACTCGGTGACGGCCAGCCTTTCGGGCGCGGCCTTGCCGGAATCCGCCGTTGCCCCGCCGGCGGGAAGAAGGCAGGCGGCAAGCAGACACGCAGCCGCCACGGCCAAGAGAAGTTTCATGCGACTCAACACGCCCTGCCCCGCTTCATGGGCCCGCATCTTGGAGAGCGCGGCGCGGCCGGGCAAGCCACCTTTGCGCGACGCGGCGACCCCGCTACACTCCCGGCGCGACCGCCGCTTCAAGAAACCGCACGGAAACAGGCAAGGCATGCGCCGCCCTCTGGTCATCTTCGGTCTGCTCGGGGTGCCGCTTGCCCTCGCTGCCGGCCTGGCCGCGGCCGCCTTCTGGCGCGCCCCGCTGGCCGAAGCGGCGATCGTTGCGTATCTGGAACGGACCTACGGAATCCCCGTCGAGCTGTCGATCGGCGACATCGGGCTGGCGGAGACGCGGATCGACCTGCTGAAGATCGGCAGGCAGGCGCCCTTCGAGGCCCGGGACCTGCGGCTGGGCTACGACCTCTCTGGCCGGATCGCAACCGTCGAGGCCGGCGAAGTCAGCGCCCATGGCCGCATCGAGGGCGGCACCGTCACCATGGGCGATCTCCAGCCGCTCATCGAAGGCGGCGGGCCGGGCGCCAAGGGCGAGGTCGTGCTGCCCGAGCAGATCGCGGTGGACAAGCTGCATCTCGGCCTCGCCACGCCTTTGGGCGAGGTGGAGATCGGCGGCAAGGCGCGGCTCGGCCACGGCGCCCTCGCGCTCGACCTCACGGCGACCGACAGCGGCGGCCATACCCAGGGCGCGGCGAAGATCGACATTTCCGACGCGATGACGGCCCCCACCATGTCGGGCGAGATGCACCTCACGCTGCAGCCCGGCTCGGCGCTGTGGGGCTTCGCGCCGGATCTCGCGCCGCAATCCGGCACGGCCGAAGCCAGCGTCACGCTGGACCATATCGCGCCGATGGCCGAGGGCGGCGCCGCCGGCGGCAAGCCGGTGCAGGTGTCCCTGCGTCTCGACCAGCTGCAGAACGCGCACCTGCCGGCCCCCCTCTCCGGGCGGCTGGACGCCGAGATTTCCGACATCCGCCTGCCGCTGCGGGCGGACAACGCGACCTTTGAGCTGACGGGCGGCCTGTCGCCCGCCGCACGCGCCGCGGGAAAGGGCGAAGGCGCGCTGGCGCTGCGCGACGGAGCCCTGGCCTTCGAGCTCACCCTCGCCGTCGACGCCAGCGACGAGAAGCTGGAGATGGCCGGCTGGCAGATTCGCCAGCCGAAGCTCGCGGCGCCCGTGCGCCTGGCCTATGCCAAGGGCGAGCTGGCGGCGGCGCTGACCGATCGCGCCACGCTCGCGCATCAGGGCATCGCCGATCTCGCCAAGGCGAATTCCATCCGCGCCGGCGCGATCGCGCTGCAACCGGACGGCACCTCGTTCCGTCTGCTGGCCGCCGATGGAAGCTGGCGCGCCGCCGCCGCCACCGGGCCGCTCGATTTCAGGGTGAAGAGCACCGGCGAAACGGTGCAGATCCAGACGCCGACCGTCTCGCTCACCGCGCTGCGCGACGCCGCCGGCGTGCAATGGAATGCCACCACCTCCAAGGTCTCCTTCCGCAACCAAGCGCGCGGGATGAGCGGCAAGAACGCCTTCCTCAAGCTCACCGGCCAGGGCGACAGCATCACGGCGGAGGTTCGAGTCAGCAGCTTCACCGCCGGGGCCGGGCTGCCGACGCTGACCCTGAACGGCGACGGCAAGATCGCCGGCGGCAAGCTGTCGGCGCAGCTCAACGCCATCACCGGCGCCGGCGGCGGCGTCAATCTCGGCAAGGTGAAGGTCGCCGGCACGCCCGCCAATCGCAGCTATCGGGTCGATCTCGATCTGGGGCCGATCAATTTCGCGGTCGGCGGCCTGCAGCCGGCGCATCTGTTCCCGGCGGCGAAGGCCTATATCGAGGATTTCTCCGGCACCGTCTATCTGGTCGGGCCGGTGACCTTCGCCAAAGGCAAGGCCAAGGCGGATGTGAAGCTGGGCCTGGAAAAGCTGTCGGGCATCGCCGGGCCGGTGCAGTTCCTCAACATGAATGGCGTCATCACCATCGACGAACCCTGGCCGGTCTCGACGCTGCCGAATCAGGAGATCGCCATCGAGCAGATCCTGGCCGGTCTGCCGATGACCAACGCCCTGGTGCGCTTCGAACTTGCAGCCCCTGTGATGCACATCACGGAAGGGCGGCTGGACATGGCCGGCGGGCGTGCGAGCATTGCGCCGACCGACATCAACATGACCGCGGCCGGCCAGCGCATGACCCTGCAGATCGATCAACTCTCCGTTAGCGAGCTGTTCAAGGTGGCCGGCGTGGCCGGGCTTTCCGGCGAGGGCGCGATTTCCGGCACGGCGCCCATCACCTTGTTTCCCAACGGCATTATTATCGACCAGGCGGAATTCGCGGCCGCGGCGCCGGGCGTGCTGCGCTATGATGCGGCCCAGGCGCCGGCCGCCCTCTCCTCCGCAGGGGACTCGGTCGGTCTGGCGTTGCAGGCATTGTCCGACTTCCACTACAAGGACTTGGTCGTCACTTTGGACCGAAGGCTGACCGGCGACACCGACCTGGGCTTGCACATCTCCGGCAGCAATCCCAGCTTCTACAACGGTTATCCGGTGGAGTTTAACCTGACGCTTTCGGGTAAGCTTGACGAAGTCCTGCGCAAGGGGTTGGCGGGCTACAACCTGCCCGCCACCATCGAAGAACGGTTGAAAGAGCTGCAATAGAGGGGCCCCAGCTGTGCAACATCTCCACCCCACCGCGACGCGGATCCTGTCCGCCTGCCTGATCGCCGGCCTGGCCGCCGGCTGCACGCCTACCGTCAAGGTCGAGGCGCCGGACAAGCCCATCGTCATCAACCTCAACGTCAAGATCGAGCAGGAGGTCCGCATCAAGGTGGACCGCGACGTTGAGGACCTGCTGCAGAACAATCCAGACCTGTTCTAACGGAGCCATCGATCATGACCTTCAAGATCAAGTCGCTGCTGGCCATGCTGCTGAGCGTGCTGCTGCTGGGCGTCGCCGCGCCGGCCATGGCCGATCCGTTGGACGACGCGCGCGCCTCCGGCCTCATCGGCGAGCGCCCGGACGGCTACGTCTCCGCCGTCAGTCCGGGCGCGCCGGCGAACATCCAGTCCCTGGTGCAATCCACCAACGCCAAGCGCCTGAAGGCCTACCAGGACATCGCCGCCAAGCAGGGCGTACCAGTCGAGCAGGTCGGCGCGCTGACCGCGGAGAAGATCATCGGCAAGCTGCCTTCGGGGTGGTACTACATGAACTCCTCGGGCGCCTGGGTGCAGAAATAGGCCCGCCTCATGGCGGAACTGCCGCGCAGCATCGAGGATACCGTCGCGCTTCTGCGCCAGGGCAACTACGTCGCCGATCGCAGTTTGGCGACCGCGGTCTTCCTGGCATTGAAGCTACGCCGGCCGCTGTTCCTCGAAGGTGAGGCCGGCGTCGGCAAGACCGAGATCGCCAAGGTCCTGGCGGCGACCCTGGGCCGCAAGCTGGTGCGGTTGCAGTGCTACGAGGGCCTCGACGTCGCCAGCGCCGTCTATGAGTGGGACTATCCACGCCAGATGCTCGAGATCCGCCTGGCCGAGGCCGCGCATGTCGATTCGAAAGAGCGCATCGCCGCCGACATCTTCTCCGAGCGATTCCTGATCAAGCGGCCCTTGCTACAAGCGCTGGAAGCGAGTCCCGCCGGCCCGCCTGTGCTGCTGATCGACGAACTCGACCGCACCGACGAGCCGTTTGAGGCCTTCCTCCTTGAGCTTCTCTCAGACTTCCAGGTGACGATCCCGGAACTCGGCATGGTCAAGGCGGAGACGCCGCCCATCGTCGTCATCACCTCCAACCGCACGCGCGAGATCCACGACGCGCTGAAGCGCCGCTGCTTCTACTACTGGGTCGACTACCCCGACGCAGCGCGCGAGCTGGAGATCCTGCGCGCCCGCCTGCCGGCGGCGAGCCTCGACCTGTCGCGCGAGGTGGTCGGCTTCGTGCAGAAGCTGCGCGGGCGCGATCTGTTCAAGCTGCCCGGCGTCGCCGAGACCATCGACTGGACCGACGCCTTGATCCAGCTCGACCAGGTGGCCCTGTCGCCGGAAGCGATCGATCATTCGCTGGGCGCCCTGCTGAAATACCAGGACGACATCGCCCGCATCCGCGGCACCGAGGCCGCCAGGATCCTCGAGGAAGTGCGCGCGGAGATGGCCGCGGCGCGGCATTAGAGATGTCGACGCCCGCATCCGTCTCGCGGCTCGCCGAGAACATCATGCAATTCGCCCGCACCTTGCGCGCCGCCGGCCTGCCGGTCGGCCCGGGCAAGGCGATCGACGCGGTCGAGGCGGTGAAAGCCGTCGGCATCGGCAGCCGCGAGGATTTCTACTGGACGCTCCACGCGGTCTTCGTGCAAAGGCGCGAACAGCGCGAGATCTTCGACCAGGCCTTCCACATCTTCTGGCGCAACCCGCAATTCCTGCAGCGCATGATGGCGCTGATGCTGCCCTCCATCCAGGTGCCGGAGGTCGACGAGGATCACAAGCAGATCAGCCCGCGCGTCGCCGAGGCACTGAAGGGCGAGCAGGCCGGCGACCGCGGCGAGGCGCACGACATCGACCAGGAGGAGATGGAGATCGACGCCACCCTCACCTTCTCCAACCGCGAACTGCTGCAGCAAATGGACTTCGAGAAGATGACCCTGGCGGAGATCGAGGCGGCGAAAAAGGCCATCGCCGCCATGCGCCTGCCGATCGAGGACGTGGCGACGCGGCGGTTCCGCCGCGACCCGCGCGGCCACCGCGTCGACATGCGCGCCACCTTGCGCGCGGGCTTGCGCGATCCGCACGTCATCCCGCTGCAGTTCAAGTCGCGGCGGCGGCGGCGGCCGCCCATCGTCGTGCTCTGCGACATCTCCGGCTCGATGAGCCGCTATTCGCGCCTGGCCCTGCATTTCATCCACGCGCTGACCAGCGACCGCGATCGGGTCTATTCCTTCCTGTTCGGCACCCGGCTCACCAACATCACCCGGCATTTGCGGCACCGCGACGTCGACGTGGCGCTGGACCGGGTCACCGGGAACGTTCCCGACTGGTCGGGAGGAACGCGCATCGGCCACTCGCTGGAGGAGTTCAACCAGCGCTGGTCGCGCCGGGTGCTGGGCCAGGGCGCGGTGGTTCTGCTGATCACCGACGGGCTCGACCGCGAGGGCGCGGCCGGGCTGGAGAAGGAGACCGAGCGGCTGCACAAATCCTGCCGCCGGCTGGTCTGGCTCAATCCCCTTCTGCGCTATGAGGCCTATCGGCCGCAGGCCCAGGGCGCCAAGGCGATGATCAAGCACGTTGACGACTTCCGGCCGATCCATAATCTGGACAGCATGCAGAGCCTGGCACAGGCGCTGGCCACCCTCGGCGAGCGCAGCCGGGAATCCAGATCCAGGGTGGCGGCATGACCCCAATCGAAGAAGACGTGCTGGAAACGGCGCTGAACTGGAAGCAAGCCGGACGCCAGGTCGCGGTGGCCACGGTCACCAGCACCTGGGGTTCCTCGCCCCGCCCCGCCGGCAGCCAGCTTGTCGTCGACGACAAGGGCGCCATGGTCGGCTCCGTCTCCGGCGGCTGCATCGAGGGCGCGGTCGTGCGCGAGGCGCTGGAAGTGATGCAGGACGGCAAGCCGCGCCTGCTCGATTTCGGAATCACCAACGAGCAGGCCTGGGAAGTCGGCCTCGCCTGCGGCGGCAAGCTGCAGGTCTATGTCGAGCGCCTGGAATGAAGGCGGCGTTCCTCGAGCGCCTGCTCGCGGCGAAACAGGCGCGGCAGGCAATCGCGCTGGTGACGGATCTCGGCAGCAACGCCCAGGCGATCTTCGATCCCGTGGCACCCGACAACCCGCTCGATCTCACCCCGGCGCAGCGTGACGCCGTGAGCGCGGCACTCGACGCCAACCAATCGGACGAGATCGAGATCGAGGGCCGCCGCCTGTTCGTGCAGGCGCGGGTCCCCGCTCCGCGCCTCATCGTCGTCGGCGCCGTGCACATCACCCAGGCCCTGGCCCCGATGGCCGCGCTGGCAGGCTATGAAGTCGTCGTGGTCGATCCGCGCCGCGCCTTCGCCACGGCGGAGAGGTTTCCGGGTATCAACCTGCGCCACGACTGGCCGGACGAGGCGCTGGATGCCCTCCAGGTGGATGCACGGAGCGCCGTCGTCACCCTGACCCACGATCCGAAGATCGATGACCCGGCGCTCGACCGCGCGCTGAAATCGCCCGCCTTCTATATCGGCGCGCTGGGCTCCAAGAAGACTCATGCCGCGCGGCTGCACCGGCTGAAGGGCGCCGGCTTCGATGACGCGGCGCTGGCGCGCATCCATGGCCCGGCCGGCCTCGCAATCGGCGCCAAGTCGCCGGCGGAGATCGCAATCTCGGTCCTGGCGCAGCTGACCGCCGCCCGGCACGGCCGCCCCACCCGCCTCGCGGATGCAACGCCGGCGGCGGCGCAATGATCTTCGCCGAGCTGCCGGTCGAGGACTGCCTGGGCACGATCCTGGCCCATGCCCAGCGCTCCGGCGACATCGCCTTCAAGAAGGGCCGCGTGCTGGGGCCCGCCGACATCGCCCGCCTGCAGGAGGCTGGCGTCAAGAGCCTGACCGTCGCCAAGCTGGAGGCGGACGACATCGCCGAGGACGAGGCGGCGCGGCTGCTGAGCGAGGCACTGACGCGTGCCGGCCTCTACGCCGATGCGCCCTTCACCGGCCGCGCCAACATCTATGCCCGCCAGGCCGGCCTGCTGCGCATCGATGCCGCGCGCATCACCGCCATCAACAACGTCGACGAGGCGATCACGCTCGCGACCCTTGCCGACTATGCCGATATCGCGGCGGACCAGATGGCGGCGACGGTCAAGATCATCCCCTTCGCCGTGAAGCGCGACCGCCTCGATGCCTGCCTGGCCTTGGCGCAGAGCAACGCGCCGGTGCTCGCCTTCCATCCCTATCGCCCGCGCCAGGTGGCGCTGATTCAAACCGAGCTGGCCGCGGTGAAGCCGTCGCTGCTGGAAAAGACCGTCGCCGTCACCAACCGGCGGCTGGCGGCGATGGGCAATACCCCGGTGCACGATATCCGGACGTCGCATGAGCCGCAGGCCATCGCCCGGCAAATCGGCAGCGCCCTCGACGGCGGCGCCGAGATGATCCTGCTGATGGGCGGGTCCGCGATCACCGACCGCCGCGACGTGATCCCCACGGCGATCGAATCCTGCCGGGGCGAGGTGCTGCAGTTCGGCATGCCGGTCGATCCCGGCAACCTCATCCTGCTCGGCCGCGTCGCCGGCCGTCCGGTCATCGGCCTGCCCGGCTGCGCCCGCACGCCCAAGCTCAACGGCTTCGACTGGGTGCTGCAGCGGCTGATGGCCGACATCGAGGTGACGCCGGCCGACATCCGCGCCATGGGCGCCGGCGGCCTGCTGGGTGAGATCGGCGCCAGGCCGCAGCCGCGCGAATCCCGGCCGCGCCCGGAACATCGCCGCCCGTGCATCGCCGGCCTGGTGATGGCGGCCGGCCGCTCCAGCCGCATGGGCGCCAACAAGCTGCTGCTCGACGACGGCGGCCATCCGATCGTCGCCACGGTGGTGGATCATGCGCTGGCCGCCGGGCTCGCCGAGGTCATCGTCGTCTGCGGCCACCAGGAAGCGGAGGTGCGCCAGGCGCTGGCCGGCAAAGCGGTGCGCATCGTCCCCTGCCCCGATTTCGCCGAAGGCATGAGCGCCTCCCTGCGTTGCGGGCTGAAGGCCCTGCCGCAGGACATCGACGCCGCCTTCGTGTTGCTGGGCGACATGCCGCGCGTGGGCGCCGATTTGCTGCGCCGCATGGGCGCCGCCTACAATCCGACCGAGGGCCGCTCGATCATCGTACCCAGCTTCCAGGGCAAGCGCGGCAACCCGGTGCTGTGGGACCATCGCTTCTTCGCCGAGATGATGGAGCTGGCCGGCGATGTCGGCGCCAGGCACCTGATCGGCGAACATGCCGACCAGGTGACGGAGGTCGAGGCCCGCGACGCCGGCATCATGATGGATGTCGACACGCCGGAGGCCTATCGCGAGTTGACCGGACGGGCGCCGACATGAGCGAGGCGCTGTACCACGCCGCCTTGGTCGAGCGCGCCCGCAAGGCCTTCGGCAAGGGCCGGCTGCCGGCGGCCGATGCCAGTGCGACGGTCGACAATCCGCTCTGCGGCGACCGCGTGACGCTGGACCTGAAGGTCGAGAACGGCACGGTCGCTGCGATCGGCCACGAGGTGCGCGGTTGCCTGCTCTGCGAGGCAGCAGCCGCGACCATCGCCGAAGCGCTGCGCGGTCGCGACAAGGCGGCGCTGCAGGACGCCATCGCGGCCGTGCGGCGGCTGATGAAGGAAGGCCACGCCGATCCGCACTGGCCGGCGCTGGAGATCTTCAGCCCGGTGCACCAGGCGAAAAGCCGGCGCGACTGCGTGCTGCTGCCCTTCGAGGCGCTTGAGAAAGCCGCCGCCGCGGCGTTCTGAGCGCGCTACCTCGCGAGACCGAGCCGCTCCAGGAATCCGGTCACCGCCTCCGCCATGCCGAAATCCAGCAGGTCGTTGTGCCCGGCGCCGTGCGGCCAATGGGCGCCCTTCGGCTCGCGCGCCTTGTCGAACAGCATGCGGCCGAAGCGCATCGGCGTGACCCGGTCCCGGTCGCCATGCACGATGAAGAGTGGCGCCCTGACCTTGTCGATCTTGTCGATGCTGGCGAACTTGTCCTTGATCAGCCAGTCGAAGGCGAAAAGCGGGAACCGCTCGCGCGCCGAGTGCAACACCGAGGCGAAGGGCGCCTCCAGCACCAGGGCGGCGACCTCGCGTTCCGTCGCCAGCTGGACCGCCACCGCCGCGCCCAGGGATTCGCCGTAGAGGACGATGCGCGCCGCCAGCACGCCCTGGGCGAGCAGCCAATCGAGATGGGCGCGGCCATCGGCATAGAGCCCCTGCTCCGTCGGCGCCCCCGGATTGCCGCCATAGCCGCGATAGGCGACCAGGAGCATGCCGTAGCCGCGCTGCAGGTAGGGCAGCGCGCGCTCCGCCCGGCCGCCCAGGGTGCCGGCATTGCCGTGGCAGTAGAGCACGGTCGGCATGTCGGGACGGGCCTGAGCGTACCAGGCGTGCAGGGTGAGGCCGTCGGCGGCGGGGATCGCCACCTCGCGCATCAGGGCTGCCACCGGGGATTGCGCCAAGTCGGGCCGCTCATCGCCCGGCCGGAACACATGGCTGCGCTGGGTGACCCACAGGAAGCCGAGGAGCAGGAGATAGACGGTCGCCACCGTGGCGATCAGGCCGAGCGCAAACCCCATGAAATTCTGTCCCTTCAAGTCGCACCATCCGGGCGGACCGCGCCCTCCAGGCTGCAATGGGGCAACTCCCGCTGCACTCGAGGCCCCGCTCCATGCTTGCCAGAAGCCGAGAGCCGCGCCAAGCGGGCATGCCCGTCGCGTAGCGAGGCTGGTTTCGGTGCGGCCTGGCCGCCCGGGCCTTCGGCAGGGCGCCGTCCGCGGCACCCTGCGGCTTTCACACTCCTGAGCGGCGCCTGCGGTGCGGAGGACGCGCCGGAATCCGGCTCCGGCCCGCCGTTTGAGCCCGATCGGGCTTGCTTTTTGTCCAAAATCGGCCCCATGCTTGTCGTTGCGTCGCGGCTTAGGGCCGATCGCCTAGGGTGGGCCGGGGGGTTGTGGCGCTCGCGTAGGGGTCTTCGACTGAGAGTTGGACATGTCCGATCAAAATCAAGGCGGCGCCGCGAGCGAGTTGCGGGGTCGCATCAAGTGGTTCAACCCGGAAAAGGGGTTCGGCTTCGTGACGCCCGCCGACGGTGCGCCAGACGTGTTCCTGCACATCTCGGCACTCAAGGACGCCGGGCTGCAGGACGCGCCGGAAGGTGCCACCATCCATTGTGAAGTCGGCCAGGGTCGCAAGGGCATCCAAGTGACGCGCGTCATCACGCTCGACACCAGCACGGCGACGCCGCGCAAGCCGCCACAGCGGCGTCCCTTCGGCGGCGGTCCCGGTGGCGGCCGCGGCCCGGGCGGTCCTCGCGGCGGGTACGATCAGCGCTGATACCAGGCCGGCGACGCGTCGCCGGCAGGTTGCAGCATGACGGTCGGCCAGGACGGGGGAACTTCTCTCTAGCTGTTCGAAGGGAATCGGACAGCCGTTCAGCATGTTTGCCAGTCGACAGGTCCGAGCCTTGCGCGCCGCGTGTCCGCGGTGGCCGGACGAGCCCGACATGTGCGATCGACCCAGTCAGTCCGGATAGTGGATGGACTGGATCTCCAGTTCCAGATCTCCCGCCGGGCGCTTCCAGACCACCGTCTCGCCAATGGCGGCATCGGTCAGCGCGCGCGCCAGCGGCGACACCCAGGATAACCGCCCCGCCGCCGCGTCGGCCTCGTCTTCGCCGACGATCTCGAACTTGCGCCGGACTCCCGTCTCATCCTCCGTCTCCACCGTGGCGCCGAAGCCGACGCGATCCCTGGGCTGCGTCGCCGGGTTGATCACGATGGCGCGCGCTATGCGGTCCTGCACATAGCGGATGTCGCGCTCCAAGGCGTGCTTGGCGTCCTGGTCGATGAGTTCGTTGCCCACCGGCTCGGCCATGCGGCGATGCGCCGCTTCCAGCGTTTCCAGCTGCTGATGCAGATCGTCGAGCCCACGGGGCGTGATATGGTTCGGATACGGGCTCTGCGGCCGTTCCGGCAACTCGTTTCCCTGCTCGTCATTTTCCTTGACGAAGGCGCGGCTCATGCTTGACCCATGCTTGCGGAGGCCATATTCCCCACTACACTCCAACAGAAATCGCCGCCGGTCAAAGGAATCCGTCCATGACCAGGCTGCGGTAGATACGCCGGAATCCGGCGCAAACAGGTTGAGTTGAATGTCGCGAACTTTCGACGTGGTGATCATCGGCGGCGGAGTGGTCGGCTCCGCGGCTGCTTACTTCCTGGCCGCCGAGCAGGCCTTCACCGGCAGCATCGCCGTGATCGAGCGCGATCCGACCTATGCCGAAGCGGCGACGCCGCGCTCCGCCGGCGGCATCCGGCAGCAATTCTCGACGCCTGAGAACATCCTGATCTCGAGCTTCGGCGCCAGCTTCGTGAAATCGGTGGCCGAGCATCTCGCCGTCGGCAACGAGGCGCCCGAGCTCAATTTCCGCGAGGACGGCTACCTGTTCCTCTCCACCGGCGCCGGATTGCGCACGCTGATCGACAATCAGCAGCTGCAGCGCCAGCTTGGCGCCGGCACCCTCTTGATGACGCCGGCCGAGCTCGCCGAGCGCTTTCCGTGGCTCAATTGTACCGATCTCGCCGGCGGCAGCTTCGGGCCGGTGAACGAAGGCTGGCTCGATCCCTATTCGCTGCTGCAGGCGTTCCGGCGCAAGGCGCGTTCGCTCGACGTCACCTACATCCAGGACGAGGTCTCCGGCCTCGACATGGCGCAGGGCCGCGTCAACGCGGTGAAGCTGCGCTCGGGCGAGACGCTGCATTGCGGGTCGGTCGTCAATTGCGCCGGGGTCAACGCCTGGCGCATCGCCGCCTGGGTCGGGCTCGACCTTCCCGTGCGGCCGCGCAAGCGCTTCGTCTACGTCTTCGACTGCCGCGAGGAACTGACCGGCGTGCCGCTGACGATCGATCCCAGCGGCGTGTGGGTCCGCCCCGAAGGCGCCAATTTCATCTGCGGCGTCTCGCCGGAAGAAGGCAACGATCCGGACAGCACCGATTTCGAGCTCGACTACCGCCTGTTCGAGGAGCTGATCTGGCCGACCCTCGCGCATCGCGTGCCGGCCTTCGAGGCGATCAAGCTGATCCGCGCCTGGGCCGGGCATTACGACTACAATCTGCTCGACCAGAACGTCATCATCGGCGTAGCGCCGCATGTGGCGAATTTCTACATGGCGAACGGCTTCTCCGGGCACGGCCTGCAGCAATCGCCGGCAATCGGCCGCGCGCTCAGCGAGCTCATCGCCTATGGCGGCTACCGCACCATCGATCTGCGGCGCTTCGGCTATGAGCGCGTGCTCAACGGCCAGGCGATCCGCGAAGCCAATGTCGTCTGATTTCCACCGCTGACATCCACTGTCGATCTGGGAGGCCGATATGTCCGCCAAAACCGCACTGATCTCGATCATCTGCCAGGACAGTGCCGGCCTGATCGCCGACGTGACCGGGCGGCTCTACGATCTCGGGGTCAATCTCGGCGATACCACCTTCGCCGTGCTCGGCGGCGGCGCCGAGTTCACCCTGGTCGGCAAGCTGCCCGACAACGTGACTCTGGCCGAGGTCGAGGAGGAGTTGCGGGCGCTGCCGCTGCTCAAGGACGCGCAGCTGACCGTCGCCCCCTTCACGTTCCGGGAGAGCCACGACCAGTCGGCGCACATCACCCACCGCATCGAGCTGACCGGCGATGATTCACCCGGCCTGATCGCGCGCCTGAGCGAGGCGTTCCGGCCGATGGGCGCCAACATCGTGCGGCTCAATTCCGAGAGCGTGCCCTCGGCGAGCGGCGCGCGGTTCCTGCTGCGCATGGCCGTTTCGGTGCCGGAGAACAAGGCGGCCGTCTGCATGGCGACCGTCGCCAACACGGCCGGGCAGATGAACCTCACCTGCCGCTGGCAGCAGGTCGGATAAAGCCGTCCACCGACGGGAGCGCGGCGTTGTGTCGCCCTGCGGCGCGGGTATTGGATTGCGCCTACGGCTCCGGTATTGGATTGCGCCTACGGCGCGGGGCAGACCAGATCCTTCTCCGCCTGCTGCACGTCGAAGGCATAGCGCGGCCGGCCGGTGCAGTCCGCGTTGTAGGCTTCGATGATCTGGCGCAACTCGCCCAGCGAGCGATTGTAGGATGGCCGGATCTCCAGCTGGATCAGGTTGCGCAGCGCCATCTGCTGGTGGATCAGGTCCTGCAGCACCTGCTGGCCCACCACGTCCTCGCCGGGCAGCGCGGCGGCCTGGCGCTTGATCTCGGCATCCAGGCTGGCGAGTTCCTGCTGCCGCTCGTCGAGCAGCGCGCCCTGAGTATCGACCGAGTCCTGCCGCCGCTCCATCGCCTGCTTTTGACACAGGCACTGGCGGACCTCGTCGACGGTCATCGCTGGTCCAGTGGTCTGCCCGGAGCTCTGCCCGGCGGCCGGGAACAAGGCCGAGGGAGCGGCCAGAAGGGTTAGGGCGGCGGAACCGGCGGCCAGAACGTGTTGCAAGCGACGCATGGGCGCACTCCTGCGTACTGGGGTGATTTCCATATCGATTCGCAGGGGATTATGGCAATCTTCCGGCCGCCATAACAACCAGCCTGTCAACCAGCCAACCGCCCGCGAATGCGCATTGTCATCCTTGGCGCCGGCCTGCTCGGCGTTGCCTCCGCCTATTACCTCGCCAAAGACGGGCATGACGTCACCGTGGTGGACCGCCAGCCGGAGCCGGCGCGGGAGACCAGCTTTGCCAATGCCAGCCTGCTGACGCCCAACCATTCCTTCACCTGGGCCGGACCGGATGCGCCGCTGCTGCTGCTGAAATCGCTGTGGAATCCGCGCGCCGGCTTGCGCCTGCGGCCGCACCTGAACGGGCAGCTGCTGGATTGGGGCCTGCGCTTCCTGCGCCACTGCACGACGGCGCGGCACCGGGTGAACACCCTGGCCAAGACCAGGCTCAGCTTCTACAGCATGGCCGAAACCGACCGCGTGACGCAGGAAACCGGCATCACCTGGCACCGCAACCAGCGGGGTGTGCTCTACCTGTTCCGCGACCGCCATGAGCTGAAGGAGGCCGATCACAAGCTCGCCCTGCTGCGCGAGGCGGGCGCCGAGATCGACCCGATCGACTGGGATGCGGTGGTGGCGATCGAGCCCGCCTTGTCGCATGCCCGCACGAAATTCGTCGGCGCCCTGCACGGGCGGACCGACGAGACCGGCGATGCGCGGATATTCACCCAGCAGCTGGCCCGGGTGGCCCAGGGGCTCGGCGTCGATTTCCGCCACAACGTCACCATCGACGGCTTCAGGATGGCCGGCGACCGCGTCGGCGCCATCATGACCTCCGCCGGCGAGATCCCGGGTGAGTGCTTTGTCCTCGCCGCCGGAAGCTATTCCCCGCACCTGGCCAAGAGCGCCGGGCTGCATCTGCCGATCTATCCAATCAAGGGCTACTCGCTCACCCTGCCCGTGCTGGACCCCGACCAGGCGCCGCAGACCGGCGGGCTCGACGAAGGGACCTTGATCGCGTTCTGCCGCCTGGGCGACAAGGTACGCCTGACCTCGGTCGCCGAGGTTGCCGGCTACAACACCGACTTCACCGGCGCCGACTTCGTCCACATCATCAACGGCGCGCGCGAGCTGTTCCCTTACGGCATGGCGTTCGATCGCACCGAATACTGGTCCTGCCTCCGTCCGTCGACGCCGGATGGGCCGCCGATCATCGGCCCGACGCCGGTCAAGAATCTCTGGATCAATGCCGGCCAGGGCTATCTCGGCTGGACCATGTGCTGCGGCTCCGCCCGGCTGCTGGCGGACCAGATGGCCGGCCGCGCGCCGGAGCTCGATATCGCCCCGTATCGCTATGGACGGTATTAGCGACAAATACCGGTCGTCCGGTGACAAAGCCGCCGGGCGGCTGGCAATCCGCCGTCGTTGCCCCTAGATTTGAGCGATGCACATGCGAATCGCCTCCCCCCGATTGCTGGCCTGCGGCCTGGCGCTCGTCCTTGCCTGTGGCGGCACGGCCGCCGCGCAGGAAAACGGCCCGGCGGCCGTCGCCACCGCCAGCGCCATCAGCTATGCGCCGATCCCCGCCGATGCCGCGCTCGACATCGTCCCGGCCGAGGATACCGAGCTTGCCAATGACGCGATGGAGCGGACGACGCAGGCGTTGAACGCCAAGGGCCACGCGGTTTCCGCTGATGCGGCCTATGTCCTCACCGTCGGCGCGGTGCTGGTCCGCGGCATCGGCCAGGATGCCGGCCCTGCGCGGGCGCAGGAAGGCACCAAGCGCGGCGACCAGTACACCAACTACGACCAGAGCCAGTCGGGCGAGCCGCTGACCCGCGGCAACCTGTTTTCCAGCGAGGACGGCGCCCTGTGGAACCCCGCCCAGCCGAATCTGGGCGGGCATCTGCTGCGTGTCAGCTACGAGGTCTACAGCCGCCAGAACGGCCTCTATGTCTGGCGCGGCCAGATCGAGCGCGACAGCCTCGGCGTCGGCCCCGACGCCTCGCTGCAGCAGATGATCCAGGCCCTGATCGCGCATTTCGGCACGACGCTCGAGCCGACCGAGATCCCGCTCAACTGACCGTGCCTACATGAAGTCGCGGGGGATCGAGAAGATTTCCTCGTTCGAATAGACGCGCTCGCCGTTCTCGTAGGCGTCCACGGTCGCCGTGAAATGGAAATGCGTTGCGTCGTTCTTCAGCGTCGTCTTGGTCTCGGTGCGCAGGACCAGATCGCCGCGCGACAGCTCATGGTGATATGTGCAATCGGCCTCGGCCGAGAGCGGATCCATTGACCTCACCCGGTAGCGCTCCACGCCGCCGCAATCGAGCCGCCAGTCGATCTCGTCGTACCTCCCGCCGCCGTAATCCTTGACCATCGCCAGCTCGGTGGCGCCGGTCGCCACGTCGCGGGTGACCTTGCGATGCCAGCCGCCGTCGCGCGTGGTCGTGACCGGGCCATGCGCCGCGCATTCCGGCGGATCGAAGGGGCGCAGTTCCTTGTCCTCCGCATGCGGTGGCCGCTCGGGCAGTTCCAGGCGGCTCTCCGCCACATGCACCGTCACCGTGGTCGCCGTTGGGCCCGGCCAGAGCTGCGGCCAACAGGCGGTCGAGATCGCCAGGCGCAGCTTGTGGCCCGGCTGCAATGCGTAGGCGATGGTATTGAGAGAGATGGCGGCGTGGTAGATCCTCCCCGGCTCCAGCATCACCGGATTGGCCTGGTCCCAGGCGTGGTTGAGACCGAACAGGGTATAGGTGATGCGGGTCGAGGCGCCGTCCGGCGCCACGTCGTTGAGGCGCACGGCGATCTTCGCCACCGGCTGGTCGACCGAAAAGGCGAGATGCAGCTCCGGCGCGCCGAAGAACTCCAGTGGCCGCTCAAGCGGCAGCGTGTCGAAGCAGAGCGAGCAGCCGTCATCGGCGCGCTGGTCGCCCGGGAAATCGCCGTCGCTGCCGCCATAGGAACACCACTCGACCGTCATGTTGCCGGTCGGTTGCGGCGACAGCACGGAGAGCGCCGCTTCCGGCTGCGGCGTGTCTTCCAGCCCGCGGGCGCCCAGCCAGAACTTGCGCGCGGCAATCGCGGGTGCCGGCCAGTCGCGATGGGCGATCCAACGCCCCGGTCGCTCCTGCGCGCAAGGATCCGGCGCGTGGGAGTGGTTCATCCAGGCGCGCAGCTTCGGCTCCCCCATGATGCCGGTGTCGCGGCCCTTCAGCCAATGGTCCCAGAACCGCAGCGCCTCCTGCAGGAAGCCGATCGCCGGTCCGGGCAGGGCGTTGAACGGATAGGCGTGGCCCCACGGCCCGGCGAGGCCGATGCAGGGCGCCTTCAGCTTCTCCACCAGTCGCGGCACGGCGTTGGAATAGCCGTCCTCCCAGCCGCCGACGGCGAAAACCGCGCATTGGATCGCGTCGTAATCCTCGCAGGCAGAGCCATGGCGCCAGTATTCGTCGCGCCGCTGATGCGCGTACCAGATGCGCGCCGGATACTTGTAGTGCCGCAGCCGCGCCAGCCACATCTCGCGCCACCTGTCGCCGACGATCGCCGGGTCGGGCGGTTGCGAGACGAAGGCGTACATCGCCGAGGACCAGGCGAAGTTGTCGTGCAGCAGGCAGCCCTGCATGTAGTGAACGTCGTCGTTGTAGCGGTCATCCGAGGCGCAGACGGTGACGATGGCCTTCAGCGGCTCCGGCCTTCGCATCGCCACCTGGAGCGAATTGAACCCGCCCCAGGATATGCCCATCATGCCGACCTTGCCGCTGCACCAACCTTGTTTGGCGATCCAGTCTATCGCGGTCACCAGGTCGTCCTGCTCCGCCGGCGTGTATTCGTCATCGGGCAGGCCCTCGGAATCGCCGGTGCCGCGCAGGTCGATGCGCAAGGACGCATAGCCGTGGCCGGCGAAATAGGGATACATCTCCTCGTCGCGGCTGCGCAGGCCGTCGCGCTTGCGATAGGGCAGGCAATCGATGATCGCCGGCACCGGCAGCGCCGCGGCATCTTCCGGCAGCCACATCCGGGCGGCGAGGCGCACGCCGTCCCGCATCGGAATCCACAGGTTCTCGACGCACTTCACCCGGTGCGGAAACGCACTCACCACTTTCATGCGGACCTCACTGAAGGACGAAATAGGCGAGCAGCGGCAAGGTCAGGAAGGACAAGGCGGTGGAGATCACCACCATCGCCGCCACGTCGCCATGGGCGCGGCCGTAATACTGCGCGAACAGGAAGTTGAACACCGCCACCGGCATCGAGCTCTGGATGATCAGCACGCCCGCCGCCTTCGGCGGCAGCTCGAACAGATGCGCCACCGCCAGCGCGATCAGGAACCCGCCCGCCAGCCGCACGCAGGAGAGCAGCAGGTTGCGCCCCAGGGCGCTGACCTTGAGCTGGGCAAGCGACACGCCGAGGGTCAGCAGCATCATCGGAATGGTCAGGCCGCCGAGCACGCCGATCGTGTTCTCGATCCAGGTCGGCACCTGGAGATCGAACTGGAGCACGGCGATGGAGATGAGCACCGCGTAGATGGTCGGCGTGCGGACCAGCCGCGATAGCGACAGATTGCCGGCCGAGAGCGAGATGCCGAGCGTGAATTGCAGAGTCACCGTGCAGCTGAAATAGACCACGGCCAATGCGAGGCCCGTCTCGCCGAAGGCGAATAGCGCCAGCGGCATGCCCATGTTGCCGGTATTGGGGAAGGTCAGCGCGGGAAGGTAGGAATTGAGCGACAGGCGCAGCAACTTCAGGGTGATCAGCCCGAGAACCAGGAAGCCCGCCACCGCAGTGAGCACGGCACCGCCCATCTGCGCGACCGCTTCCGGCGTCAAATCGAGCGTGGTCAGCGCATGAGCCACCAGGCAGGGCGTGCCGATATTGGTGACGATGTCGGTCAGGAACACGCTGTCGAATCGCCGGCCCATCCTGGCCCAGGTGAAGCCGATGCCGGCGATCACCAGCACCGGCAGGATGACGGCGCTTAGCTGACTGAGCACAACCCGATTCCCCCATGCCCGCCCTCACGCATCCCCATTCTGCGCCGGGAATAAGATTGCCGCAGCCCCGACCTTGGCCTTACATTTCCCGCCGAGAGCTGTACACAGCTTTGCCTAAGTTGGCAATCCGATGGGGAAATTTGCATGGCGTCCAACCAGATCGGCGGCCAGGCGGCGATCGCGCTGCTGGAAGCCTATGACGTCGACACCGTGTTCGGGATTCCGGGGGTGCACACCCTCGACCTCTATCGCGGGCTGGCCGACCGCAAGATGCGCCATGTCGGCGTACGCCACGAACAGGGCGCCGGCTTCATGGCCGATGGCTATGCGCGCGCCTCGGGCAAGCCGGGTGTGTGCTGCCTGATCACCGGCCCGGGGCTTATGAATGCGGCGACGCCGATCGGCCAGGCCTATTCCGATTCCGTGCCCATGCTGGTCCTGGCCAGCGTCAATGCCAGCGAGGATCTGGGCAAGGGCCGCGGCCGGCTGCATGAGATCACCGACCAGCATGCCGCCATCGCGCCGCTGACCGGCCTCACGCGCACCATCCGCAATGCCGCCGAATTGCCGGAGGCGATGGCGGCGGCGTTCGCGCTGTTCGAGACCGGCCGGCCGCGCCCGGCGGTGCTCAACCTGACGCTCGACATGTTGCGCGCGCCGGCCGCATTGCCGCCGATGAAGCAACGGCGTGCGGCACGGCCGCAAGCGCGCGACGCCGACCTCGCCGCCGCCGCCGCGCTGATCGACGGGGCGCAGCGGCCGATCGTGATCTTCGGCGGCGGCTGCATGGATTGCGCGGCCGAGGCGCGCGCGTTCATCGAGAAATCCGGCGCGCTCGCCGTTAGCACGACCGCAGGGCGCGGAATCATTCCGGATTCCCACCCGGCGACCCTGCGCGGCACCTTGCAGAAGAGCGCGACCCAGAAGGCCCTGGCCGAGGCTGACCTGGTGATCGCCGTGGGCACCGAGCTGGGCGAAACCGATTCCTGGACCAGCTTCCTCGAATTCTCCGGCAAGCTGATCCGCATCGATCTCGACGCCCATACGCTGACCCGCGACTATGCGCCGACCGTCGGCATGCTGGCGGATGCCGGGCCGACGCTGGCGGCGTTGACCGCCCGCATCGCCGGCAGGCGGCGGGCCGATCTGGTCCACGCCGCCACCATCCGCGCCGCCAACGATGCCGATCTGCGGCCGCTGCAAAGGACGCATGCGGCCGTGCTCGATGCCGTGCGCGCCGCCCTTCCCGAGGACGGCCAGCTGTTCACCGACATGACCCAGATCGCCTACACGGCCAATTTCCACCTCCCCTTCGAGAAGCCCCGGCGCGCCTTCCACCCGAACGGCTTCGGGACCCTGGGCTACGCCCTGCCCGCGGCGATCGGCGGCAAGATCGCCTGCCCGGAGCGCCCCACCCTCGCCATCGCCGGGGATGCCGGGTTCCTGTTCACGGTCCAGGAACTGGGCACGGCCGTGGAACTGGGCCTGCCGCTCCCCATCCTGCTGTGGAACAACGACGCCCTGGGGCAGATCGCCAAGGACATGGTCGCCCGCGACATCCCGGAGCTGGGGGTCAAGCCGCACAATCCGGACTACCTGGCCCTGGCCAAGGCCTTCGGCGCCCGCGCCGAGCGGCCGGGCAGCCTGGCGGGGCTGCAGGAGGCCATCGCGCGGGCCTTCGCCGCCGAGGGACCGACCCTGATCGAGGTTCGGCAAGATGCGCCCTTCCTCGGCTGAGCACCCGGCAAATCTTGCCGGCCGGGCGCTCCGGCCGCTTGGCCGGCGCCGGTCTAGTCATTGAAAAAACAGGGTTTTCCAGCCGTAAGCCGTGGCACGGAGCTTGCGTTAATACATCTCGCTAGGACTTCAACTAGGGAGATGACACCCATGATGCCCGCTTTGGCCCATGCGCTCGAGGAGCCGCGGCCGCTCTCCGATGAGGAGCAGCGCCTCGCCTGCTTCGAGATGTTCAACACCTTCTGGCAGGAAGCCGCAGACCGCGGCATCCCGTTCGACACCATCGGCACGATGTCGATTTCCTCTGCCCTGTTCGCGATCGTGGCCCGGCACGGCCCCGAGACGACCGCGGAATTCGTGCAGGATCTCGTCAACATCGTCCGCTCCGGCGAATTCAACATGCCGACCAAGGCCCACTGACGCCCGCTTGGTGGTGCCAATTCGACAGCGCGAGGCAAACCGGCTAGAACACTGCCGCGCCGCAAAAGAGATTGTCTGGGGCGCGTCGGGGACGTTTCTGGCGTGAGAGTTTCGATGCTGTCGCGAAGACTTGTGGGTTTGGCGTTGTTGGCCGGACTGGCGTTCTGCTCGCCAGCCCAGGCGGCGACGATGGAAGACGTGCGCAAGGCGATTGCCGAGCAGCGGCTGTTCGACGCCTATCAGGATCTGCAGGACCTCGCCGATGACGGCGACCCGGTCGCGCAATATGAGTTGGCCGGCTTCTACCATTACGGCCGCGTCGGCCCGGTGAATTTCGAAAAGGCGCGCCAGTGGTATGAGCGCGCCGCCAAGCAGGGCAATACCGACGCCATGCTCGGCCTCGCCGTCATTTACGGCTTCGGCCAGGGCGTTCCCCAGGACAAGCGCCAAGCCTTTCTCTGGATGGTCATCGCCGGCACTCAGAACCTGTCCCCGCAGGACGCGGAGAAGGTCGCCTCCAGCCGCGATCACCTGGCCGAGGGGCTGAGCCCCGAGGAGATCGAGGCCGCGCTGGCCGAGGCCCGCGCCTTCTCCCCCAGGCCGGAATAGGCATCGTGTCGCGCGACCCGATCACGCGCGGAGAGATCGAGGCGGCCGCCGAGTTGGTGCATGGCGCGATCGGGGCCAGCCCGCAGATCGTCTGGCCGCTCCTCTCGCGGCGTCTCGGCACCGAGGTGACGGTCAAGCACGAGAACCACCTGCCGACCGGCGCCTTCAAGGTGCGTGGCGGCCTCACCTATACCGCCAGGCTGAAGCAGGAGCAGCCCGCGCTGAAGGGCGTGATCGCCGCGACGCGCGGCAATCACGGCCAGAGCGTCGCCTTCGCCGCACGGCAATTCGGGCTGCCTTGCGTCATCGTCGTGCCGCACGGCAACAGCCGGTCGAAGAACGCGGCCATGCGCGCCTATGGCGCCGAGCTGATCGAGACCGGCCACGACTTCCAGGCCGCCTACGAAGCAACCCAGGCGATCGCCGAGGCGCGCGGCCTGCATTTCGTGAAATCCTTCCACCCATGGCTGCTGCACGGTGTGGCCACCTATGGCTGGGAATTGCTCAACGCCGCGCCGGATCTCGGCACGGTCTACGTGCCGATCGGCCTCGGCTCCGGCGTCTGCTCCACCATCCAGGCGCGCGATGCGCTGGGCCTGACGACCGAAGTGGTCGGCGTGGTGGCGGAGAACGCGCCCGCCTACGCGCTCTCCTTCGAGGCTGGCAAGGCGATCTCCACCAACAGCGCCGACACCATCGCCGACGGCATGGCCTGCCGCGTGCCCGTCGACGACGCGCTGGAGATCATCGGCAAGGGTGCGGCCCGCGTGATCCGGGTCAGCGAGGCGGAGATCAAATCCGCCATGCGCGCGTATTTCGACGACACCCACAATTTGGCCGAAGGCGCCGGGGCTGCGGGGTTGGCAGCGGCATTGAAAGATACGCGGCGCAAGGCCGGCGCGAAGCTGGGGCTGATCCTCTCCGGCGGCAATGTCGATGCCGAGGTGTTCGCGCCGGTTGTCGGAATGCCGGCCTGAGGGCGCGCGCGACCCTCTACCACCCGCCCGTCTGCAGCCACTCCCGCACCTCGGCCAGCCGGTCGTTGCCCCAGAAGGGCTCGCCGTCGACGAGGATGAAGGGCGAGCCGAAGACGCCCTTGTGCATGGCGGCCTGGGTCTCGTCGCGCAGGCGCTCTTTCACCGACGCATCCTGCATTCCCGCTTTGACCGCCTCCTCCGCGTGACCACATTCCACGGCGATGGCGATGGCATCGTCGGGCTCCGCCACCGCCCGGTTGCGGGCGAAGGCGGCGCGATAGACGGCATGCGCATAGGCCTTCGCCGCCGCGCGGTCGCGCGCGTCCAGCCAGTAGAAGATCCGGCACGCGTAGATCGACGAGAAAGGAAAGGTGTCCGGCAGCGCGAAGTCGATGCCGTGCTTGCGGGCGCTGCGCCGCATGTCGCGCTCGTGATACGGCCCGCGCAGGGTCTGGCTGACCAGCGGCGACTGCCCGGTCGTCTTGAAGATCACGCCGAGCAGGACCGGCCGCCACAGCACCTCGCGCCCGAATTCGGCGCCGATCGCGTCGATCCGCTCGGAAGCCAGGTAGCCATAGGGCGACGAAAAGTCGAAATAGAACTCGATCGGCGCGCCGAGCATCTTCTTACTGCCTCATTCGCTTCAATTCGCAATCGTCATCACCGGGCCGCCACGCGGTGGCGAGACCCGGTGATCCAACATTGGCGGAGCCGCGCCCAAGGCGGAATTGGATGGCCGGATCTTCGCCCGGCCATGACGACATGGGCAACATGTTCACTCCGACAGCAATTCGCGGCTGATGACGATCTTCTGGATGTCGCTGGTGCCTTCGTAGATTTTACACACGCGCACATCGCGATAGATGCGCTCGACCAGGAAATCCTTGAGGAAGCCGTAGCCGCCATGGACCTGGATCGCGTCGGAGCAGACGCGCTCGGCCATCTCGGTGGCGAACAGCTTGGCCATCGCGGCGTATTTCAGCGCCCGCCGACCGCTGGCCCGCACGGCGCAGGCGTGCTGGGTCAAGGCGCGCGCCGCCTCGATCTGGGTCGCCATGTCGGCGAGGCGGAAGGCGATCGCCTGGTGCTCGGCGATCGCCTTGCCGAAGGTCTTGCGCTCCTTGGCGTAGCGCGTGGCCTCGTCCAGAGCCGACCGGGCCATGCCGATGGCCTGGGCGGCGATGCCGATGCGCCCGCCCTCCAGGTTGGCGAGCGCGATCTTCAGTCCCTCGCCCTCCGCACCCAGGCGCAGATCCGCCGGGATGCGGCAATCATTGAACACCAGCTGCGCGGTGTCCGAGGCGCGCTGGCCGAGCTTGTCCTCCAGCCGGGCGACCTCGAATCCCTTGGTGCCCTGTGGCACCAGGAAGGCGCTGATGCCGTGCTTGCCGGCCGCGGGATCGGTGACAGCGATGACCAGGGCCACGCCGCAACGCTTGCCGTTGGAGATGAACTGCTTGCTGCCGTTGAGCACGTAGGAGTCGCCATCACGCGTCGCGCGGGTCTTGATGGCGGCGGCATCCGACCCGGTACCGGGTTCGGTCAGGCAGAAGGCGCCGACCATGCCGCCGGTGGAAAGCGGGCGCAGGAAGCGCTGCTTTTGCGCCTCGGTGCCGAAATTGAGCAGCGGCAGGCACACGACGGAGGTGTGCACGCTCATCATGGTGCTGACCGAGGCGTCGCCGGCCGCCAGTTCCTCCACCACCAGGGCATAGGTGCCGTAATCGACCCCGGCGCCGCCCCACTCCTCCGGCACCAGCATGCCCATGAGGCCAAGCTCGCCCATCTTCACGGCGATTTCGTCCGGGATGTAGCCGGCCTTTTCCCAGGCGGTCGCATTGGGCTTCAATTCGCTCTCGGCGAAATTGCGGGCCATGTCGACGATGGCTTGCTGCTCTTCGGTCAGGATCATGGGGTGCCCCTTCCGCTCGACCTTGATGCTAGCGCCGCTTGCGCGCGGTGATCTCGATCTCGATCTTCATGCGCGGGTCGATCAGGCCGCAGATGAGCGCGCTTGAGGCCGGTCGCGATTCCGCCAGAAACTCCTTGAACACCGGATAGATCTTCGGCCAGTCGGCGGCGTTCGGCATGTAATAGGTGACGCGCACCGCATCGTCCAACGACGACCCGGCCTTTTGCAGCGCCGCCTGGATGTTGCGAAACGTCTGCCGCGCCTGTTCCGCCGGATCCTCCGAAATGGTCATGGTCGCATAGTCGAATCCGGTGGTGCCGGAGACGAAGACGAAATCGCCGTCGAGCACGGCGCGGGAATAGCAAGCCTCCTTCTCGAAGGCGGAGCCGGAGGAGATCAGCTGACGGGTCATTTTGGCCTCGTTGGATGGAGAACGGAAGGATGCCACCGCCTCAGGTCAGGAACAAGGTCGCCAACCCGAGGAAGGAGAAGAAGCCCAGCACGTCGGTGGTGGTGGTGAGGAACGGCCCCGCGCCAATGGCGGGATCCAGCCCGAGCCGGTCCATGAGCAGCGGAATGAGCGTTCCGGCGAACCCGGCCCAGACCATGTTGAAGATCATTGCCCCGGCCAGCACCAGGCCGAGCTCGACATGGCCGAACCAGATCGAAGCGACCACGCCCAGGATCGCGGCGAAGACCAGGGCATTCAGGAAGCCGACGATAAGCTCCTTGCCGACGATGCGCAGCACGTTGCTCTGCGGGGTGATGTCGCGGGTGGCGAGCGCGCGCACGGTGACGGTGATCACCTGCACCCCCGCATTGCCGCCCATCGCCGCCACGATCGGCATCAGCACGGCGAGCGCCACCAGATGCTGGATCGTGTCCTGGAACTGCGAAATGACCGTCGCCGCGATCATGGTGTTGATCAGGGTCACCACCAGCCAGCGCACGCGCTGCCAGGCGATCAGGTGGGCCGGGGCATGGAAATCGGTGTCGGAGGCGCCGACGATGCGCATCAGGTCCTCCTCCGCCTCCTCGTCGATGACGCGGACCACGTCGTCGACCGTGACGACGCCGATCAGCCGCCCGGCATCGTCGACCACCGGCGCCGAGACCAGTGCATATTGCTTGAACAGGTAGGCGACGGCTTCCTGGTCCATGTCGAAGGGGACCAGCCGCAGTTCCGTCTCCATGATGTCGGTGAGCCTGGTCAGGCGCGGCGAGCGCATGGCGCGGGAGAGCGGGATCGAGCCGAGCGGCTTGTGCGTCGGATCGACCACGAAGAGATCGTAGAAATCGTCCGGCAGCTCCTTGGCCGCGCGCAGGAAGTCGATGGTCTCGCCGACCGTCCAATGCGAGGGCACCGCCACCAGCTCGCGCTGCATCAGGCGGCCCGCGCTGTCCTCCGGGAAGGTGAGGCCCTGCTGCAGCAGGATGCGCTCTTCGGCCGGGATGCTCTGCAGCACTTCCTGCTGCTGCTCCGGCTCCAGGTCTTCCAGCAGCTCGACCGCGTCGTCGGTGTCGAGCTCGCCCACCACCTCGGCGACCGCCTGGGGGCCCAGCTGCTCGACCACCTCGTCGCGCACCGTCTCGTCCAGATGCGAGATGGTTTCCGCCTCGATCACGTGGCGGGTGATCTCGACGAAGAGCTTGCGCTCTTCCGGCGCCAGATGCTCGATCAGGTCGGCGACGTCGGCCGGGTGCAGGTCCTCGATCAGCGTCTCGACCTGCGGGATGTCGCCTTCCGCCAAAGCGGCGGAGACATTCTCCAGCAATTCCTCGGACGGGCCGTACAGCTCTTCTTCGTCGACCGTCTCTACGGTCGTCTCGCGCTCTTCGTCCTGCTCAGGCGCGGCCATGAACCTTGCGGTCCTGGGCTTCGACCGCGGCGACGGCCGTCATGTTGATGAGGCCGCGCACGGTGACCGCGGGAGAGACGATGTGGGCGGGCTTCGCCGTGCCGAGCAGGATCGGCCCGACGATCTGGCCTTCCGCCAGGTGGCGCAGCAGGGTGAGCGCGATGTTGGCGGCGTCCAGAGTCGGCATGACCAGCAGATTGGCCTTGCCCTTGAGGCGCGAGGAGGGGAACAGCCGTTCGCGCACGGCCTCCGCCACCGCACTGTCGCCGCGCATCTCGCCCTCGACCTCCATCTCGGGGTCGCGCTGCAGGATCATGCCCAGCGCCCGGCGCATCTTGCGGGCGGTATCCGAGTTGGCGGTGCCGAAATTGGAATGCGACAGCAGGGCCGCCTTGGGTGCGATGCCGAAGCGGCGCAGCACCTCCGCGGCGAGCATCGTCGTCTCGGCGATCTCCTCGTCGGTCGGATCGAGCTTGACCTCGCTGTCGGTGATAAAGACCGTGCCGGTCTGCAGCACCAGGCAGGTGACGGTGGAAAGCGACTGCACGCCCGACCGGCGGCCGATTACGTCGCTGACATGGGCCAGATGGGCGTGGAAGCGCCCGACCGCGCCGCAGATCATCGCATCCGCCTCGCCGCGCCGCACCATCAGCGCGGCGATGACGGTGTTCAGCGTGCGCACGATGGTGCGCGCATCGTCGGGGCTGACGCCCTTGCGCTCGGTCAGCGAGTGGTAGAGCGTCCAGTAGTCGTTGTAGCGCGGATCGTCCTGTGGATCGCAGAGCTCGAAGCAGCGGCCCTCGCGCAGGCGCAGGCCGAGCTTCGCGATGCGGCGCTCGACCACGGCGCGGCGGCCGATCAGGATCGGCGCGGCCAGCTTCTCGTCCACCACGGTCTGCACCGCGCGCAGCACGCGTTCCTCCTCGCCCTCGGCATAGACCACGCGCTTGCAGTCGCGCCGCGCCCGCTCGAACAGCGGCTTCATGATGAGGCCGGAGCGGAAGACGAACTGGTTCAGCTTGTCGCGATAGGCCGGCCAATCGGCGATCGGCCTGGTGGCGACGCCGCTGTCCATCGCCGCCTTGGCGACGGCGGGCGCGATCTCCAGGATCAGCCGCGGGTCGAAGGGCTTGGGGATCAGGTATTCGCGGCCGAAGGCCATGCTCTCGACGCCATAGGCGCTGGCGACGACATCGGAGGATTCCGCCTTCGCCAGATTGGCCAAGGCCTGGACGCAGGCGATCTTCATCTCCTGGTTGATCGCCGTGGCGCCGACATCGAGGGCGCCGCGGAAGATGAAGGGGAAGCAGAGGACGTTGTTGACCTGGTTCGGATAGTCGGAGCGCCCGGTGGCGATGATGGCATCCGGGCGCACGGCCTGGACCTCTTCCGGCAGGATTTCCGGCGTCGGATTGGCGAGGGCGAAGATCAGCGGCTGCTCGGCCATCTGCTTCACCATGTCCTGGGTCAGCACGCGCGGCGCCGACAGGCCGAGGAAGATGTCGGCGCCGGCGATCACGTCGGCCAGCTTGCGCGCATTGGTCTTCTTGGCGTAGCGCTCCTTGCGCGGGTCCATCAGCTCCTTGCGGCCCTCATAGACCACGCCGGCGAGGTCGGTGACGGTGATGTTCTCGATCTTCAGGCCGAGATCGACCAGCAGATCGAGGCAGGAGAGCGCGGCCGCGCCCGCCCCGGAGGCCACCAGCTTCACCTGGTCGATCGTCTTGCCGACCACCTGCAGGCCGTTCTGCAGCGCCGCCGCGACGATGATCGCCGTGCCATGCTGGTCGTCGTGCATGACCGGGATTTTCATCCGCTCCTTCAGGCGGCGCTCGACCTCGAAGCACTCGGGCGCCTTGATGTCCTCGAGATTGATGCCGCCGAAGGTCGGCTCCAGGCTGGCGATGATGTCGACCAGCTTGTCCGGGTCGGTCTCGTTGATCTCGATGTCGAAGACGTCGATATCGGCGAACTTCTTGAAGAGGACGGCCTTGCCTTCCATCACCGGCTTGGCGGCGAGCGGGCCGATGGCGCCGAGGCCGAGCACGGCGGTGCCGTTGGTGATGACGGCCACCAGATTGCCGCGGCTGGTCATCTCCGCCACCGCCTGGGGGTCGCCGACGATGGCCTCGCAGGCATGGGCGACGCCGGGGGAATAGGCCAGCGCCAGGTCGCGCTGGCTGGCGAGCGATTTGGTCGGCTGGATGGCGATTTTGCCCGGGCGCGGCTGGCGGTGGTATTCGAGCGCCCCGGCCTTCAGATTCTTGTCTGGCATCGCGTCCCCTGTCGCCGAGCCCTTCCAGGCTCCGTCGCCGGCAAAAACCGCCGGCATTTCAAAGCCTTAGTTCAGGTCAGCCAAGGGATATCTGGTGCGGTCGAGAAGACTCGAACTTCCACGGGTTGCCCCACAGCGACCTCAACGCTGCGCGTCTACCAGTTCCGCCACGACCGCATCAGGACCCCCGAAACCGGGCATAGAACCCTTGCCAGAAGCCGAGGGCGGGAATAGCAAATCGGGACCTCCGTAGCAAGCCTTGAAAGCAGCCCAAAGGACCCCGGACCGGCAATGGAATGGCGTATTTCCGAGGGGTTAGTGGACTACCCGGTCGCGCTGGCCGAAATGGAAGCGCGCGCCGAGGCGATCCGCCACCAGGGCGCCCCGGAACTGGTCTGGCTGCTGGAGCACCCGCCGCTCTACACCGCCGGCACCAGCGCCCAGGCGGGCGACCTGCTGCAGCCGGGCCGCTTCCCGGTCTACCCCGCCGGCCGGGGTGGGCAATACACCTATCACGGGCCCGGCCAGCGGGTGGCTTACGCGATGCTGGACCTCAAGCACCGCGGCGAGGACGTCCGGCGCTATGTCCATGATCTGGAGGAATGGATCATCCGCACCCTCGCCCGCTTCAACCTGAAGGGCGAGCGGCGCGCAGGACGGGTCGGCATCTGGGTCGCCCATGACGGGCGCGAGGACAAGATTGCCGCCATCGGCGTGCGGGTGCGCCGCTGGGTCACCTTCCACGGCATCGCCGTCAACGTCGACCCGGATCTCAGCCACTTCGCCGGCATCGTGCCCTGCGGCATCCAGGAGACCGCCGACGCCCCGCTCGGCGTCACCTCTCTCGCTCAGCTCGGCTACATCGTCTCGATGCCGGAATTCGACATGGCGCTCAGGGGCGCGTTCGAAGAGGTATTCGGGGCAACGCGGCAGGAAGCGGCGGAGTAAGCGCTCAGCCAACCTCCTCCCCCGGAACGGGGGAGGATTGAGGTGGGGGCAGCGAGCGAAGTTTGACTGGCATTGAGGCGCGGCTGCCCCCTCCCTCGCCCTCCCCCGTCCCGGGAGAGGGAACTCCGTTCAATACCCCACCTCGGCATAGACGTAGCGGATGCCGCGGTGCCGGTTGTGCTTGATCTCGTGGATCGTCACCCGCAGACCCGGGTCGATGCGCGCCAAGGTGTCGAGCAGCATCTGCCGCGGGATCGACCAGGCGAGGCCGTGCAGCTGGCGCCGCGTCGGCGTGTCCTCGAATTGCAGGTAGGCCCTGGTGCCCGGATGCATCAAGCCGACGATGTTGCGGAAGAAGTCCTCGAAGATCTGGTCCGGAACCTTGCCGAGGACATGCCAGGCGGCGATGACATCCGGCCGCGCCGTCTTCGCCGCCGCCAGCCCGGCGTCGTCGATCACGCGCAGGTTCGGCCGCTTCTCCCCGCGCAAGGCCGGGCCGAGATGCACGAGTCCGGCGTCAAGGAAATCCTGCGCCAGATCGAGACCCCAGAACTTTCCGGGCGCCAGGAATTCCACCAGCGGCCTGGCAAGGCGCAGGCTGCCGCAGCCGTAATCCACCACCACCTGCTGCGGCTGCAATCCGTGGCGCAGCAGCACGTCGATCATCTCGCGCTCGCCGCGGGCGGCATAGGCATGCGGGCCGATCGCCGGATGCTTGCGGCCGCGCTTGAGCTTCTGCGTCACCACCCAGGCGTAGTAGGCCTCATAACGGGTAAAAGGATGGGTCAAACGCCACAAAGGGTAGCGCAGGTGGCGGCGGTAGAACTTTCCGAGGCGCATGATCCGGTTGAGCTGCGAGGTTACGCGGTGGGCAGTTTGCGGAAGCCGGCGGCTGGCATGTCCGCGGCGGGAGTGACGGCGACCTGCGCGACGTTCGCCGCGCTCGGGCCCCGGTGACAGATCTTGATCATGTCGTCGACCAGCGCGGCATCGCCGGCGAACACCGCTTCGACGCTGCCGTCGCGGCGGTTGCGCACCCAGCCGTCGAGGCCGCGCGCACTCGCCTGCTCCACCGTCCAGGCGCGAAACCAGACGCCCTGCACGGTGCCGGTGATGACGGCCTGCACCGCCTTCCGTCCGGACGACTCACCCGGCATCAGGCGAACTCGACGATGACCTGATCGACAGAGAGGCTGTCGCCCGGCTTGGCATGCAGCTTGGCGACCTTGGCGTCGCGCTCGGCGCGCAGCAGATTCTCCATCTTCATCGCCTCGACCACCGCCAGCTCCTGGCCGGCCTTGATCTCCTGGCCTTCCTGCACCGCGAGCGAGACCAGCAGGCCCGGCATCGGCGAGAGCAGGTATTTCGACATGTCCGGCGCGACCTTTTCCAGCATGTGGCCGGCGAGCGCAGCGGCGCGCGGGGTGAGGACCTGGACCTTCAGCTGCGCGCCGCCATGGCCGAGGCGATAGCCGATGCCGTCTCGATCGACCTGCGCCACGACGCTGCGTCCGTCGATGCGGCCGCGATAGATGGTCTCGCCGATGCACCAGTCGCTGACCAGCTCGCGGCTGCGCTTGCCGTCGATCACGGCATAGCCCAACGCCGTCTCCACCACCGTCACCGGGTGCTGCGCGCCGCCGGACTTCACCACCCAGCTGCCATTGGCGACCGCCGCGCCGGTCCTGAAATGCGGATTCCCGGCGACGGCGCGCTTTGCGTACGCCTGATGCACCACGGCGGCGACCGCGACCAGATCGCCCATGGCCTCCTCCGGCAGCGCCACGCCGCTGAATCCGTCGGGGAATTCCTCGGCGATGAATCCGGTGGTCAGCCGCCCGGCCTCGAAGCGCGGATGCGCCATCAGCGCGGCCAGGAAGCTGATATTATGGCCGAGGCCGCGGATGTGGAAGGAATCCAACGCCTCGCGCATCGCCGCGATCGCCGCCGGCCGGTCCTCGCCATAGGTGACAAGCTTGCAGATCATCGGGTCGTAGAACATGCTAATCTCGGCGCCCTCGTAGACGCCGCTGTCGACGCGCACCGCAGGTCCCGCGGAGGGCTCGCGGTAACGCACCAGGCGGCCGATCGACGGCAGGAAGTTGCGCACCGGATCTTCGGCATAGACGCGCGCCTCGATCGCCCAGCCCTTCAGCTTCACGTCAGATTGGCGGAGCTTCAGCTTCTCGCCGGCGGCGACGCGGATCATCTGCTCGACCAGATCCAGGCCGGTCACCATCTCGGTCACCGGATGCTCGACCTGGAGCCGCGTGTTCATCTCGAGGAAATAGAAATTGCGCTTGCCGTCGACGATGAACTCGACCGTGCCGGCGGATTTGTATTGCACGGCCTTGGCGAGGGCGACGGCCTGCTCGCCCATCGCCTTCCTAGTCTTCTCGTCGAGGAACGGGCTCGGCGCCTCCTCGATCACCTTCTGGTGGCGGCGTTGGATCGAGCATTCGCGCTCGCCCAGATAAATGCAGTTGCCGTGGGCGTCGCCGAGCACTTGAATTTCAATGTGCCGCGGCTCCTCGACGAATTTCTCGAGGAAGACGCGGTCATCGGCGAAGCTGGAGCGCGCCTCGTTGGTGGCGGAGCGGAAGCCCTCGCGCGCCTCCTGGTCGTTGCGGGCGATGCGCATGCCCTTGCCGCCGCCGCCGGCCGAGGCCTTGATCATGACCGGATAGCCGATCTCCCTGGCGATCTTCGCCGCCTCCTCTGCATCCTTGATCACGCCGAGATAGCCGGGAACGGTGGAGACGCCGGCTTCCTTCGCCAGTTTCTTGGATTCGATCTTGTCGCCCATCGCGGCGATGGCGTGGGTGTCGGGACCGATGAAGGCGATGCCGGCCTGCTTCAGCGCCTCGGCGAATTTGCGGTTCTCGGAGAGGAAGCCGTAGCCGGGATGCACCGCCTCGGCACCCGTCTGCTTGCAGGCCTCGACGATCTTCTCGATCACCAGGTAGCTCTGCGCCGCCGGGGCGGGGCCGATCGCCACCGCTTCGTCCGCCTCGCGCACATGCAGCGCGTCGGCATCGGCATCGGAATAGACAGCGACCGTCTTGATGCCCATGGCGCGCGCGGTGCGGATGACGCGGCAGGCGATTTCGCCGCGATTGGCGATGAGTATTTTTTTGAACATCGTCACAGCGGGATGTTGTCGTGTTTCTTCCAGGGATTCTCGAGCTTCTTGTCCCTGAGCATGGCGAGCGAGCGGCAGATGCGCTTGCGGGTCGAGTGCGGCATGATCACGTCGTCGATGAAGCCGCGGGCGCCGGCGACGAAGGGATTGGCGAACTTGCGCCGGTATTCCTCGGTGCGGTCGGCGATCTTCTGCTTGTCGCTGAGGTCGGCGCGAAAGATGATCTCGACGGCGCCCTTCGGCCCCATCACCGCGATCTCCGCCGAGGGCCAGGCGAAATTCACGTCGCCGCGGATGTGCTTGGAGCTCATCACGTCATAGGCGCCGCCATAGGCCTTGCGGGTAATCACCGTCACCTTCGGCACCGTCGCCTCGCCATAGGCGAAGAGCAGCTTGGCGCCGTGCTTGATGATGCCGCCATATTCCTGCGTCGTGCCCGGAAGGAACCCCGGCACATCGACAAAGGTAACGATCGGGATGTTGAAGCAGTCGCAGAAGCGCACGAAGCGCGCGGCCTTGCGGCTGCTGTCGATGTCGAGGCAGCCGGCCAGCACCATCGGCTGGTTGGCGACGATGCCGATTGTGTCGCCGCCCATGCGGGCCAGGCCGATGATGATGTTCCTGGCGAAATCCGGCTGCAGCTCGAAGAAATCGCCCTCGTCGACCACCTTCGCGATCAGCTCGTGCATGTCGTAGGGCTTGTTGGGATTGGCCGGTACCAGCGTGTCGAGCGAGGGCTCGTCGCGGTCGATCGGGTCCGGCGTCTCGCGGGCGGGCGCCTTCTCGCGGTTGGAGGACGGCACCAGGTCGATGAAGCGGCGCAGCTGCAGCAGCGCCTCGACGTCGTTCTCGAAGGCGAGGTCGGCGACGCCGGATTTCTGCGCATGGGTCATGGCGCCGCCCAGCTGCTCGTGGGTGACGGTCTCATGCGTCACCGTCTTCACCACGTCGGGGCCGGTGACGAACATGTAGGAGCTGTCCTTCACCATGAAGATGAAGTCGGTCATCGCCGGCGAATAGACCGCACCGCCGGCGCAGGGCCCCATGACCAGTGAGATCTGCGGCACCACGCCGGAGGCCATGATGTTGCGCTGGAACACCTCGGCATAACCGGCAAGCGAAGCGACGCCCTCCTGGATGCGCGCGCCGCCGGAATCGTTGAGGCCGATAACCGGCGCGCCGACCTTCATCGCGTGGTCCATCACCTTGCAGATCTTTTCCGCGTGCGCTTCCGAGAGCGAGCCGCCGAAGACGGTGAAATCCTGGCTGAAGACGAAGACCAGGCGGCCATTGATGGTGCCGTAGCCGGTGACGACGCCATCGCCCGGCACCTTCTGCTGCTGCATGCCGAAATCGGCGCAGCGATGCTCGACGAACATGTCCCATTCCTCGAAGGAATCGGGATCGAGCAGCAAGTCTATGCGCTCGCGCGCCGTCAGGCGGCCCTTGGCATGCTGCGCCTCGACCCGGCGCTCGCCGCCGCCGGCCCGCGCCGCCGCGCGCATCTCTTCGAGCTGTTTCAGGATTTCCTGCATCCCCTGCCCCTGTTCCCGTCACCCATCGGCGACGCCTGCAACCGGCCGCCCTGTTAAACCCGGGCGGCGCTTTTGTTGCAACTGCGAGAGCGCCTCCCATAGCACGAAGCCGTTGCCTCGGCCAGCGGCCGAAATGACCCGCCTTTACAGCATGTTAAGGTCGGGTAAGGCGGAGAAATGCCAGCGCGTCGGCGAGATCGCGGCGGATCGCCGCGCGGCGCTGTTCGGCCTCCGGATCGCTGCCCCATTTCTCCGCCTGGTAAAGCTCGTCCAGCAGCGCCGCCGCCGCCGCCTGTTCGGGCGTCAGCCGCCCCTCCGCCAGGGCGAGCGCGATCACCAAGGAGCCGGCGGCGCCGGTCATGGCGGCGAGCGCGGTCAAGGCGAAGTGGTCTGCCGCCTCCAGCACCTGCCGAAAGCGCGCCAGCGCATGCTCCGGCTGCGCCACCGCGACGATACCGGTGGTAACCGCCAGCGCCACGTCGTAGCGCTCGGCCACCCAGGCGACGAGCGGTTGCCAGGATTCCGCCTGCCGCCGCGCCAGATCTTCCGGCGCCGCGGCGCGGTAGCAGACCAGGTCGCTGCCGCCATAGCCGGCGGTCTCGGCCAGCACCCGCACGCGCTCTGCCGCGACGCGGTCGATGGCGGTGGCGGCCAGCTGCATCAGCGGCATGGATTGCGGCGCGATCTTCTCCGCCTGGGCATCCCACTCGGCGGCGATCGCCTCGGCCAGGGCCCGGGTCGGCAGGGCGAAATCCCGCTTGGCCGGGGAGCGCAGGACCTTGCCGTCGAGATATACGTGCCAGCCGGCTTCGTCCGCCGCGATGGAGACGGATTTGTAGAAGCGGCGCGGCGCGCTCGGCATCATGACCTGACCTCAACCTCGCTCAATTGCCGAAGAGATCGCCGATCCCCTCGCCGACGCCCTTGAGGACGTCGCCGGTTCCCTCCAGAACATCCACCGCGCCCTCGCCGACGCCTTCGGCGGCTTCGCCGACGCCCTTCAGGATCTTCTCCTGAGGCGAAGGGGGCGCCTTGCCAGACAGCGCCGCGCCGAGCGCGCCGGCGCAGGAATTGGTGCCGGGATCGGCGCTCTCGCCGATGCCTGTCAGGGCACCGAAAATGCCGAGCGTCGCCACGTTCACCGTGCCGGTGGCGAAGTTGACCGTATTACCGACCGTCGCCACCGGGTCGGGCAGCACATTCGGGCTGACCAGCGGGCCGGTAACGCGCACCGGCACCGCCAAAGCGGCGAGGCTGACGTCGCGCGACTTTGGGTCGACCCGCAGGTCGATGCGCTCGTTGCGCAGATCGATGTTGCCGGCGCCGACGACGATGGCTCCGGGCGTATCGACCACGGTGCCGCGCGTGGTGGCGATGCCGCGCTTGATGTCGAAGCGTCCGGCGATGCAGGAGATGCGGGCGCCGTCCTGCCCGCCCGGCGTCAGCAGGCCGAACAGGTTGGCCAGCAGCAGGCGGGCGAAGCTGTTGCGCACTTCGCCCGATCCGGTCGCGAAGCTGGCATTGCCGTTGAGCCCGCCCATCAGGTCGCGCAGCGAGGTGCCGGGACCATTGACGTCGAGGGCGATGTCCACCCGGTCGACGGTCAGCACGTTCTCCAGCCCCATCAGGACGAGCAACGGCGCGGATTCGATGCCGTCGGCCTTGAGCTTCAGCGCCAGGACCGCGCTGTCCTTGACCGGTTTCAGCGTGCCGGAGGCGGCAACGGCACCGCCGGCGATCTGGGCCTTGAGATTGTTGAGCGTGGCCACGCCGTCCTTCAGCACCAGCGCGGCGGTCACGTCGCGCGCCGAGGATCCGCCGCGCACCAGCGTATCGACCAGCCAGGTGGCCTCGCCGTCGACATGGCGCAGCGCCTCGACCGGCCAGGGCTCGGCGGAGAACAGGCGGCCGTCACCCGGCGGCGTGGAATCGCCTTCATCCAGGCCGAGATCGGCAAGATCGAGCCGCTCGGACGTCAGCGTGGCGGCTAGGTGCGTGGTTTCGCCCGAGGCGTCGACGGCGATGCGGCCGGCCGCGTCCGAACCGCCGACCTTCACTGAGAGGCGGTCGGCGACATAGTTGGATTCGCCGCCGCTGAGCCGGCCGGACAAGGCGTAGGCGCCGCTATCCGGCAACGCGAGGCCAAGTACATCGCCGAGCGCCGCCAGCGACGGGCCGCTGGTCGTCACCTCCAGTGCCAGATCCGAGAAATCCGTCGGATCGCCGATGGTGCCGCGCAGATCCAGATCGATGTCGCCCAGCCTGCCCTTCACGTTCAGCGGCAGCGGGCCCTCGGTGAACTGCCGCGGCATGCCCGTCGTGCCGGCGAGGCTCAGCGGGCGGTCGTTCCAGCTGCCGTCGATGGCGACGTTGAGGCCGATTCCCGGCGCCTCTTCCGCCCTGAAGCGGGCGATCTTCAGCGCCTGCTGCGTGCCGGCGGCGCCGTCGCGGTAGAGCAGTGTCACATCCTCGATCGTCACCTGGTCAACCCGCGGCAGGCCGCTGGCGGTGGTGGCGGAATCCGCCGGCGTCGGCGTCGCAGCCGGCGCCAGGTCCAGCACCCAGTTGCCGGTCCCGTCCTTGCTGGTCTCGATCACCACCTGGCCGCCGCGCAGCACGACATCCTTGACGCGGATCTCGCCGGTGAGCAGCGAGATGAGGTCGATTTCCGCCTCGATCTCGCCGAGGCGCGCCATCTGCGGCTGGTCGCTCCAGGCGGCATTGCGGAAGCTCACCTCGCGCGCGGAGAGCCGCGGCGTCAGCGAGAAGGACACGTCGACATTTCCGGCGATGACCAGGTCGCGACCGGTCGCCGCCTTCATGCGCTGTGCGACATAGTCGCGATACTGGTTGAAATCGGTAGCCTGGACCACGGTGAAGGCGAGCGCCACCAGCGCCAGCAGGACCAGCACCAGCCCGGTCAGAATCACCTTGAACTTCATTCAGCGACCTCCGGCGGCCGTCCCCGGGCGCAGTTTACGCCGCCGTCGCCATGCGCCGCAATTCGCCCAGCAGCTCGGCCGGGTGCGAGATCACCGCCTGGGCGCCCGCCGCCCACAATTCGGCGACGTCGTGATAGCCCCAGGCGACACCGACGGCGGTGGCCCCGGCGGCACGCGCCATTTCCATGTCGAAACTGGTATCGCCGATCACCACGGTCGCGGCCGGCTCCATGGCCGTTTCCGCCATCGCGCGCTGCACCATCTCCGGATCGGGCTTGCTGCGGCAGATATCCGCGGTTTGCAGGGTATGGAAGCGTTCGCGCAGGCCATGGCCGCGCAAGGTGTGCTCCAGCCCGCGGAGATTCTTGCCCGTGGCGACGCCCAGGAACACGTCCGGCGCCTCGAGGCCGAGGATCAGCTCGCGGATGCCCGGAAAGAGCGGCTCGTCCGAGACGCCGCCCGGCACCTCCTCCGCGCGCAAGGCATGCACCACCTCACGATAGGCCGCGGCGAGGTCGCGGTGCAGCTGGTCCTCCGCCGCGGGCAGCATGCGCGCGATGGCGACCTCGAGCGTCAGCCCGACCACGCGCCGCACGTCGGCGGCTGCCGGCGGCGGCAGATCGTAGCGCTGCCAGGCCGCACCCATGGCGGCAATGATATTGTGCTGGCTGTCGACCAGCGTGCCGTCGCAATCGAAGACGAACAGGCGATGGCGAATACCGGTCCACATGGGCCTAGCGCTCCAGCCCCGCGAAGGGATCGCGCGACGGTTCGGCGGCGAAACCGAAGAACGCCCAGGTCTTCTTCATGTGGTCCGGCAGAGGCGCTGTCACATGGATGGCGCCCTTGCGCGCCGGATGCGGAATGGTGAGCTCGCGGGCATGCAAATGCAGCTGCCGCGGCAGATCGTCCTTGGCGAGAAACGCATTCGCACCGGCATATTTGCCGTCACCGAGGATCGGCGTGCCGAGCGCAACGCAATGAGCGCGCAGCTGGTGGGTGCGCCCGGTGACCGGCATCAGCGCCAGCCAGGCGGCGTTCTTGCCCGCCTTTTCCACCAGCGCGAACTCGGTGACCGCGTGCTTGCCCTCCTCATCGATATGCACGCGCTCGCGGCTCCTGCCGTCGGCCTTGCCGGCGCTCTTCTGCAGCGGCGCGTCGATGCGGCCGTGATGGATCTTCGGCACGCCGACCACCACCGCCCAATAGATTTTGCGCGTTTCCTTGTGGCGGAAGGCCTCGGCCAGGTTCTTCGCCGCCTTGGCGTTGCGCGCCAGGACCAGGACGCCGCTGGTGTCGCGGTCGAGGCGATGGACCAGGCGCGGCCGCTCCTTGGCGCCGAAGCGTAGCGCATCGAGCAAGGCGTCGACGCTGGTCGAAAGGCCGGTGCCGCCCTGCACGGCGAGCCCTGCCGGCTTGTCGATCACCAGGACGTCGTCGTCCTTGTAGAGCACGGCTTTCTGCAACTGCCGGGCAAGCCGTTCCTCGGCGACGCGGGCGTGCTCCGATTTTGGCCGCGGCGCGCGCTCCGTCGCCGGCGGAGCCGGCAGGTCGAGCGGCGGGATGCGGACGACCTGCCCCGCCGCGACGCGATCGCTGGCCTTGGCGCGCTTGCCATCGAGGCGGACCTGCCCCGTGCGCAGCAGCTTTTCCAGCCGGCCGTGGCTCAACTCCGGAAAGCGGCGCTTGAACCAGCGGTCGAGCCGCTGCTCCGAATCCGCGTCGGAAATCTCGATCTGCTGCACGCCGCTCATAGGACGGCGCTCATACAGGAAATCGCGGTCGGCGTCACGCCGCTTCGCGGTTGCGCGGCAGCCATTCCAGCAGCTGATCGGTCGCCATCAGATAGGCGCCGATCTGCGCCATCTCGTCGAGGCCGGCATCGCTGGCGCCGGAGATCGCATCGGTCGCCAGCACCAGGCGGAAGTCGCGATTCGCGGCGGCGTAGACGGTGGAGCGCGGCGACGTCGGGAAATCGGTGCCGCAGATGACGATGGTGGAAATGCCCATCGCCTTCAGGTGATCCTCGACCGGCGTCTGGAAGAAGGCCGAGAGGCGCGGCTTGTAGCAGATCCACTCCTTCGCGCCGATCTCCTGCATCTTGCCTTCCAGAAGCAGATCGGGCTGCAAGCGCAGCCCGGCGGTCGGTTTCAAATCGTCGACAATCTCGGCGCCGAGGGTGCCCGGCATGACGATGCGCTGGCCGGCCTCGATCAGGGCGCGATGGCACAGATCGACGTTGGAGCCGTTGCAGCGATAGAGCCGCACCATGTGCACGATCGGCGCGCCCTGCGCGCGGAAGGCTTCGGTCAGCCGGCGCATTTGCGCCATCGCCGCCGTGCTTCCGCTCACTGTCGCTGGCGCTCCTGGAAGGACGAAATCGCGCTGGGCATCGATGGTGAGCAACGCGGTCTTTTGGCGCTCTGGCGACAGATAATCCTGCATCCCCAAACCCTGACTCTGGTTGCACGCTGGACCGGTCCCCACCCCCAGGCTCCGGTCACAAGCGGCGACCCTAGCGACGGCATTGTAACGGGACAAGACAAAACGACGCATGCCTCGGCCGCTGAATCTGCATTTCTGGCATGGCCGGAAAAGGCCCTGGAATCAGGGCTCAGTCAGGGCTCTCGCCGCCCTCGCTCTTTCGCGATCGCAAACGGTCCCAGTATTCGATGCGCTTGCGGATATCGCGTTCGAAGCCCCGTTCCACCGGCTCATAGAAGCGTTCCCGCGCCATGCCGTCGGGGAAGTAGTTCTGCCCGGAGAAGCCCTCTTCGGTATGGTGGTCGTAGGCATAGCCCTTGCCGTAGCCGAGATCCTTCATCAGCCGCGTCGGCGCATTGAGGATATGCTTGGGCGGCATGAGCGAGCCGGTCTGTCGCGCGGCCCGGTTCGCCGCACTCAACGCCTCGTAGGCCGCATTCGATTTCGGCGCAGTCCCTAGATAGATGACGCATTGCGCGATGGCCAATTCGCCCTCGGGTGAGCCCAGGCGGTCATAGGCGTCCCAGGCTGACAGCGCTTGCACGAGCGCCTGCGGATCGGCGAGGCCGACATCCTCGACGGCGAAACGCAGCAGTCTCCGGGCGATGTATTTGGGGTCCTCGCCGCCCGCCAGCATGCGCGCCAGCCAATAGAGGGCGGCATCGGTATCGGACCCGCGCAGCGATTTGTGCAGAGCGGAAATGAGGTTGTAGTGGCCTTCCTGCGCCTTGTCATAGATCGGCGCGCGCTTCTGAACCGCCTCGCTCAAGGCCGCGGGATCGAGGGCGACGTCGGGCGGCAGCCGAAATAATTCCTCTGCCATGTTCAGAAGGTATCGCCCGTCGCCGTCGGCCATGGCGATCAGCGCCACCCGCGCCTCGTCATTGAGCGGCAGGCGGAACCCCATGAGCTGCTCGGCACGGCCCAGCAGCTTCAGCTGATCGGCCTCGGTCAGGCGGTTGAGGACGAAGACCTGGCAGCGCGACAGCAAAGCCGCGTTGAGCTCGAAGGACGGGTTCTCGGTCGTGGCGCCGACCAGGACGATGGTGCCGTCCTCGACATAAGGCAGGAAGCCGTCCTGCTGCGAGCGATTGAAGCGGTGGATCTCGTCGACGAAGAGCAGGGTGCCGCGGCCCATCAGGCGGCGCTGCTTGGCGGCGTCGAACACCTTGCGCAGGTCGGCGACGCCGGAGAAGACCGCCGAGAGCATCTCGAACTGCAGGTCGACCTGCTCGGCGATCAGCCGCGCCATGGTGGTCTTGCCGCAGCCCGGCGGGCCCCACAGGATCATCGAGGAAATGTGGTGCGCCGCCAGCATGCGGCCGATCGGCCCTAGCGGGCCGATCAGGTGATCCTGGCCGACGATCTCATCCAGCTTCTGCGGCCGCAGGCGGTCGGCGAGCGGACGCTGCGCCTGGGTTTCGAAGAGGCTGGACATGCGCCGGCCGCCGCCTTCAGCGGACCGTGACGGATTGCAGCTTGCCGTCGCGCAGGATCGAAACCTCCCACTCGTCACGCGGCGTCGCCAGCGCGGCCTCCAGGCCGGCGACGGCGTCGATCTCGCGGCCGTTGATGCGGGCGATCACGTCGCCCGGCCGCAGGCCCAGTTCGCGGGCGAACGAGCCGCGCTTCACCGCCAGCACCACCACGCCCTTCCAGCCGCTGATCGACAGTTCCTCGCCCAGCGCGGGGGAAAGGTTCGCCACCTTGGCGCCGCGCAGCGGATGCTGGCCGTCGAGCACGGTCTCGTCGGGCTCCGGCACGCGCGGCGCCGGGCTGAGCTGCACCGGCACCTCGAGCCGCTCGCCCTTGCGGATCACGGTCACGCTCGCGGTGCCGCCCACCGGCAGGGTGGCGAGGCGGAAGGCCATGCCCTGCGGGTCGAGCACGTCGCGCCCGTTGATGGCGACCAGGACGTCGCCGGGCCGCAGGCCCGCAGCCTCGGCCGAACCGCCAGGATAGAGTTGCTTGATCACCACGCCGCCGGGCTTCTCGAAGCCGAGGCTTTGAGCGATGTCGGAGGTCAGCGCCTCGCCGGTGACGCCGATCCACGGGCGCACCAGCTTGCCGCCGCTGCCCTCGGCCGTCACCACGGCGCGCACGATGTTGGCGGGGATGGCGAAACCGATGCCGATCGACCCGCCGCTCTTGGAGAAGATGGCGGTGTTGATGCCGACCAGACGGCCATCCATGGTCACCAGCGCGCCGCCGGAATTGCCCGGATTGATCGCCGCGTCGGTCTGGATGAAAAAGCCGAAATCGTTGATGCCGGTATTGGTGCGGGCGAGGCCGGAGACGATGCCGCTGGTCACCGTCTGGCCGACGCCGAAGGGATTGCCGATGGCGAGCACCAGATCGCCGATCTCCAGGTCGTCGGAATCGCGGAACTCCAGGGTCGGCAGCCTAGCGCCCTTGGTATCCATGCGCAGCAGCGCCAGGTCCATGCGCTCTTCCTGGGCGACGATCTTGGCGGCGTATTCGCGGCCGTCATTCAAGACCACGCGGATTTCGTCGGCGCCGTCGATGACGTGGTTGTTGGTGACCACCAGCCCGTCGGCTTCGACAATGACGCCGGAACCCAGCGAATTCTGCACCCGCTCGCGCGAGCGGCCGAAATCGAACTGGTCGCCGAAGAACTGCTTGAAGAAGGGATCGTCGAAGAAGGGCGACAGCGCCTGCTGCTGGATCACCTTCTTGGTGTAGATGTTGACCACCGCCGGCGTCACCTTCTTCACCACCGGCGAGAAGCTGAGCTCGATCTGCTGCGCCGATTGCGGCACCGCGTCCTGGGCGAGGGCCGGCAACGGCAGCAAGGCCGCGCCGATCAGTCCCAACCGTGCAATCAACAGGCGCATGAAGTGCTCTCCGGTGGTGCCGAATACTCCCGCGGGCCGTCCGCCGGCCCCGTGTCGCCTATATGGTAACAAAAAGGGCAGCCGAAAAGGCTGCCCTTTTGATTGCTCTATCCGGCGAGGATCTATGCCTCGGCGGCTTCGCCCTCGGTCTCCTTGGCCTGGACCGGCCCGGAATCCTTGCCCTTGGCGCTGACGTCGCGGTCGACGAACTCGATGATCGCCATCGCCGCCATGTCGCCGTAGCGGAAGCCCGCCTTCAGCACGCGGGTGTAGCCGCCGGCGCGGGCCTTGTAGCGGTCGGCGAGCGTGGTCAGGAGCTTGTCCGCCAGCTTGTCGTCCTTGATCGAGGCGAGGATCTGCCGGCGGGACGCGAGACCGCCCTTCTTGCCCAGGGTCACGAGTTTCTCAACGATCGGACGCAAATCCTTCGCCTTCGGCAGGGTCGTCTTGATCTGCTCATGCTTGACGAGCGCGGCGGCCATATTGTTGAACATCGCCTTGCGGTGGGACGACGTGCGGCTCAGCTTGCGGCCGGCGACTGCGTGACGCATGTGGGCTCTCCTCTCCTCTTGGCCTCGCCCGCCCTCTCAGGGCCTAAGCGAAACCGGTTTCGCTCCCTAGCCGCCGCGGTGCTTTCGCACCATGCACGGCAGGGTGGGCCACCATGGCCCGGTACGCTTGGTCTTTCCGGCTTAGAACGGCTCGTCGAGCCGCTTCGCCAGTTCCTCGATGTTCTCCGGCGGCCAGTTGGGGATCTCCATGCCAAGATGGAGGCCCATCTGCGCCAGAACTTCCTTGATCTCGTTCAGCGACTTGCGGCCGAAATTCGGCGTGCGCAGCATCTCCGCCTCGGTCTTCTGAACCAGATCGCCGATGTAGACGATGTTGTCGTTCTTGAGGCAGTTGGCCGAGCGGACCGAGAGCTCAAGCTCGTCGACCTTGCGCAGCAGGTTCTTGTTGAACGGCGGCTCGACCGACTTCGATTCCTCGCTGGCGGCCGACGGCTCCTCGAAGTTGATGAAGAGCTGCAGCTGCTCCTGCAGGATGCGCGCGGCGATGGCGAGCGAATCCTCCGGCGTCACGGCGCCGTTGGTCTCCACCTGCATCGACAGCTTGTCGTAGTCGGTGACCTGGCCGACGCGGCTGTTCTCCACCTTGTAGGAGACCTTGCGCACCGGCGAGAAGATCGCATCGACCGGGATCAGGCCGATCGGCGCATCCTCGGGACGGTTCTGCGAGGAGGCGACGTAGCCCTTGCCGTTGTTGACGGTGAACTCGATGTTCAGCGTGGCGCCCTGGTCCAGGGTGCAGAGCACCAGATCCGGGTTGAGGATCTCGATGTCATGGCCGGTCTCGATCTGGCCGGCCTTCACTTCGCCCGGGCCCTGGGCGCGCAGGCGCATGCGCTTCGGACCGTCGCCGCCCATGCGCAGCGCGACCTGCTTGATGTTGAGGACCAGATCGGTCACGTCCTCGCGCACGCCCGGAATGGACGAGAACTCGTGCAGCACGCCGTCGATGTGGATGGCGGTCACCGCGGCGCCCTGCAGAGAGGAGAGCAGGATGCGGCGCAGCGCGTTGCCGAGAGTCAGGCCGAAACCGCGCTCCAGCGGCTCGGCGACCACGGTCGCAAAGCGCTTGGCATCACTGCCGGTCTCGATCTTCTTGTTCGACTTGATCAGTTCGGTCCAGTTCTTCTGAATCACGGGCGTCTACCTTCGTGCGTCTGGGCGAGCAGCCATTCAATCGCTCTCGCCTGGTTCAACCTCTTTACGCGGCACCGGCCAACCGAAAGGAATGATCGCGGGGCATGAGCCCGCTGGTGGCCGATAAGAACCGGCCCCGCGTGCGGGGCCGGAGGAAACTGGATCAGACCCGGCGGCGCTTCGGCGGGCGGCAGCCGTTATGCGGGATCGGCGTCACGTCGCGGATGGACGTGATGGTGAAGCCCGCGGCCTGCAGCGCGCGCAGCGCGGATTCGCGGCCGGCGCCGGGACCCTTCACCTGAACCTCGAGAACTTTCACGCCATGCTCCGAGGCCTTCTTGGCGGCGGAATCGGCGGCGACCTGCGCGGCATACGGGGTCGACTTGCGCGAACCCTTGAAGCCGAGCGCACCCGACGAAGCCCAGGCGATGGTGTTGCCCTGGTCGTCGGTGATGGTGATCATGGTGTTGTTGAAGCTGGCGTTCACATGCGCGACGCCGGAGCTGATGTTCTTGCGCTCGCGACGCTTGACCCGGCCGCCTTCCTTGGCCTTATCGCCGGTCGCTGCCGCTGCTGCTGGAGCTTTCGCCATAATCCTGTCCGTTCTCTAAAATGAGGGGCCGTTAGGCCGTCTTCTTCTTGCCGGCGATCGCCTTGGCCGGGCCCTTGCGGGTGCGCGCATTGGTATGCGTGCGCTGGCCGCGGACCGGCAGACCCTTGCGGTGACGAAGGCCGCGATAGCAGCCGAGGTCCATCAGGCGCTTGATGTTCATCGCCACTTCGCGGCGCAGATCGCCTTCGACCTGGTAGTCCTGGTCGATGACTTCGCGGATGCGCACGACTTCGGCGTCGGTCAGCTGCGACACGCGGCGATCGAGCGGAATACCGACCTTGGTGGCGATATCCTTCGCCTTCTTCGGGCCGATGCCATGGATATAAGTCAGGGCGATGATCACCCGCTTTTGCGTCGGAATGTTCACGCCAGCAATACGCGCCACGATAGTGCTCCTTAAGCTCTTGTTCGATCAGGGCAAAGCCAATCGGCCCGGTCGCCCCCGGCGATCGAGAAGGCGCGCATTATATTGCGATTCGCGCCCTCGTCAATTGTCAAGCAAGGATTCTTTTGAATCCTTTTTGTCAATTGGATCAACAGGTTAAGACTTGATCCGGGAAAGGACCGCCTCGATCTCCTTGGTTACCTGGTCAAGCCCCGCCATGCCGTCCACCCGGTGCAGCAGGCCCTTCGCCTTGTAGTAGGGCAGGATGGGCGCCGTCTGCTGCCGGTAGGCGGCCAGGCGGGCCTTCACCGTCTCGGCATTGTCGTCCTTGCGGCGGGTGAACTCGGTGCCGCCGCACACGTCGCACACACCAGCCTTCTTCGGCTGCTGGAACTTGTCGTGATAGCCGGCGCCGCACTTGGCGCAGGTGAAGCGGCCGGAGATGCGCTCGACCAGCGCTGCCTCGTCCACCGCCAGCTCGATCACGCCGTCGATCTTGCCGCCCTTCTTGCGCAGCATCTCGTCCAGCGCAACCGCCTGCTTCTCCGTGCGCGGAAAGCCGTCCAGCACGAAACCGGACTTGCAGTCCGGCGCGTCGATCCGATGGTCGATGATGCCGATGACGATCTCGTCCGAGACCAGCTGGCCGGCCTCCATCACTTGCTTGGCCTGCCTGCCCAGCTCGCTGCCCGAGGCGACCTCGGCCCGCAGCATGTCGCCGGTCGAAAGCTGGACCAGCTTGTGCTTGTCATACAGCCGCTTGGCCTGCGTCCCCTTGCCCGCGCCAGGCGGACCCAACAGGATTAGCTTCACCCCCGACGTCCTTTCAGCCTGGCTTTCTTGATGAGGCCTTCATAGCGATGGGCGAGCAGGTGCGAATGGACCTGCGAAACCGTGTCCATGGTGACCGAGACCACGATCAGCAGCGAGGTGCCGCCGAAGTAGAACGGCACCGCGTATTGCGAGATCAGGATTTCCGGCAGCACGCAGACGGCGCACAGATAGGCGGCGCCAAGCACGGTCAGCCGGGTCAGGACGTAGTCAAGGTGCTCGGCCGTGTTCTTGCCGGGCCGGATGCCGGGGAGGAAGCCGCCGTTCTTCTTCAGATTCTCCGCCGTCTCGTCGGGATTGAACACGATCGCGGTATAGAAGAAGGCGAAGAAGACGATCAGGCCGAGATACAGACCGATGTAGATCGGCTGGCCGTGGCTGAACCAGGCGATGGCCGTCTGCACCCAGGAGGGCAGATCGGCGCGATTCGAATAGAAGCTGGCGACCGTCAGCGGCAGCAGCAGCAGCGACGAGGCGAAGATCGGCGGGATCACGCCGGACATGTTGAGCTTCAGCGGCATATGCGAGGATTCGCCGCCGAACATGCGGTTGCCGACCTGTCGCTTGGGGTATTGCACGATGAGGCGCCGCTGGGCGCGCTCGAAGAACACCACGCCGGTGATGACGATGACCGCCCCGAGCGCGATGGCCAGGACCAGGAAGCCGCTGATCGAGCCGGCGCGCAGCTGCTCGAACATCTGCCACAGCGCGCTGGGCAGGCGGGCGACGATGCCGGCGAAGATGATGAGCGAGATGCCGTTGCCGATGCCGCGCGCGGTGATCTGCTCGCCCAGCCACATCAGGAACATGGTGCCGCAGGTCAGCGTGACGACGGTGGTGGCGATGAAGAAGAAGCCCGGATCGATGACCGCCCCGCCGTTCGGGCCGGTCATGTTCTGCAGGCCGTTGGCGATGCCCAGCGACTGCGCCAGCGCCAGGATTAGCGTGCCGTAGCGGGTGTACTGGTTGATCTTGCGCCGGCCGCTCTCGCCTTCTTTCTTCCAGGCTTCCAGGGTCGGCGAGACCGAGGTCAGCAGCTGCATGATGATGGAGGCGGAGATGTAGGGCATGATGCCGAGCGCGAACACGGTCATCCGGCTGATGGCGCCGCCGGCGAACATGTCGACCATGCCGAGCACGCCGCCCGAATGCTGCGCGAAGATCGCCTGGAAGGCCGCCGAATCGATGCCCGGCAACGGGATGTAGGCGCCCACACGGGCGACGATCAGCAGACCCAGGGTGTACCAGATCCGCTGCTTGAGCTCGGTCGCCTTGGCAAGCGCGCCGAAATTGATACTGGAGGCCAGTTGTTCCGCGGCCGATGCCATGCAGGCAAGCTCCTCTTTGACGGTCCGCAGCCTATATGGTGACGCCGGCCCGTCCTAGCCAGCTTCCGACAGAACCTGCCGGAAACGGAGCGGTCGGGCCGGGTCCTTAGGCCTTCGCCTCTTCCTTCTTGGGCTTCGGCGCCTTGACGACGACCGAACCGCCCAGCTTCTCCACCGCGGCGATGGCGGATTTGGAGGCGCCGGCGACCTCGATGGTCAGCTTGGTCTTCAGCTCGCCCTTGCCCAGCAGGCGGACGCCGTCGCGCACCCGGCTCAGCAGGCCGGCGGCGACCAGGGCCTCGCCGGTGATGGTGCCCTTGGGGTCCAGGCGCTTGGCGTCGATCGCGGCCTGCAGGCGGCCGAGATTGACCTCGGTCAGGTCCAGGCGGAACACGTTGTTGAAGCCGCGCTTCGGCAGGCGGCGGAACAGCGGCATCTGGCCGCCTTCGAAGCCGTTGATGGCGACGCCCGTGCGCGCGGTCTGGCCCTTGCCGCCGCGGCCGCCGGTCTTGCCCTTGCCGGAGCCGATGCCGCGGCCGACGCGGATGCGGCGATTGCGGGCGCCCGGATTGTCGGAAAGCTGGTTCAGTTTCATGATCTCTGTCCTGTCTCGCGCGCCTTCCGGCGGCGCGTTCCCTACTTCGCCGGCTCGATCTTCACCAGGTGATTGACCTTGCGCAGCATGCCGCGCACGGAGGGCGTGTCGTCGACCTCGCTGGTGCGGCGGATCTTGTTGAGGCCCAGGCCGATCAGCGTGGCGCGCTGGTCCTTCGGACGGCCGATCGGGCTGCCGATCTGGGTGATTTTCAGTTTGCCAGCCATCGCTTCCTCGCCTTACTCGCGCGCGTCGGCTTCGGCGCCGCGCTTGCTGCCGATGATGTCGCTCACCTTCTTGCCGCGGCGCGCCGCGACCGAACGCGGGCTGTTGCAGCGGCCGAGCGCATCGAACGCGGCCTTGATCATGTTGTGCGGGTTGGAGGTGCCGACCGACTTGGCGACGACGTCGTGGACGCCGAGCGCCTCGCAGATCGCGCGCACCGGGCCGCCGGCGATGATGCCGGTGCCGGCATCGGCCGCGCGCATCACCACGTTGCCGGCGCCGTAATGGCCGATCACGTCATGGTGCAGGGTCCGGCCTTCCCGCAGGGGAACGCGGATCATCTGCTTCTTGGCGTGCTCGGTCGCCTTGCGGATCGCCTCCGGCACCTCGCGCGCCTTGCCGGCGCCGTGACCGACGCGGCCCTTGCCGTCGCCGACCACCACGATCGCCGCGAAGCCGAAGCGCTTGCCGCCTTTCACCACCTTGGCGACGCGGTTGATGCCGACCAGCTTCTCGATGAGCTCGGGCTCCGCGGAACGCTCGCGCTCCCGGTCACGATCCCGCCGCTCGCCCTTTGGGTTCTTCGCCATTCCCTTACATCCTTCCTGCGGGGCCGGCCTAGAAGGCCAGCCCGCCTTCGCGGGCCGCGTCGGCCAGCGCCTTGATCCGACCGTGATACATGTAGCCGCCGCGGTCGAAGACGACCGCCTTGACGCCCTTCGCCACCGCGCGGGAGGCGATCAGCTTGCCGACTTCCTTCGCCGCGTCGAGATTGGCGCCGGTCTTCAGCTTGCCCTTCAGCTCCTTGTCGATCGTCGAGGCCGCGGCGAGCGTGACGCCGCTCGCGTCGTCGATGATCTGGGCGTAGATGTGCAAGGACGAGCGGAACACCGACAGCCGCGGACGTCCCACCGCGTTCTTGCGGATCGACGTGCGCACGCGCTGCTTGCGCCGGTCGAACAGTTTGTCTGCTTTCGAAGCCATGGCCGGTCCTTACTTCTTCTTGCCTTCCTTACGCAGGATGGTCTCGGTGTCGTACTTGATGCCCTTGCCCTTGTACGGCTCGGGCGGACGCACCGCGCGGATCTCGGCCGCGACCTGACCCACCTTCTGCTTGTCGAAGCCGCTGATCGTCACCGAGGTCGGCTTCTCGCACTTGATGGTGATGCCTTCGGGGATCGGATACAGCACGTCGTGGCTGTAGCCCATCTGCAGCTGCAGGTTCTTGCCCTGCACCGCGGCGCGATAGCCGACGCCGTTGATCTCCAGGTTCCTGGTGTAGCCCTTGCTGACGCCATCGACCATGTTGCGGAGGTTGGCGCGGGTGGTGCCCCACATGATGCGGGCCTGCTGGGTCTCGCCGACCGGGCTGACCTGCACCTTGCCGTCCTTCACCGAGATCTCGACGTTCTTGGCGATCGGCAGCTTCAGCGTGCCGAGCTTGCCCTTCACGGTGGCCACGCCGCCGGCGACGTCGACGGTGACGCCCTGCGGGATGGTGACCGGGTTCTTGCCTACGCGGGACATCGTCGCTTCCTCTTAGAACACGCGGCAGAGCACTTCGCCGCCGACATTCGCCGAGCGCGCGTCGTTGTCCGACATCACGCCCCGCGGGGTCGACAGGATGGAAATGCCCAGCCCGTTATAGTAGCGCGGCAGGTCCGCGATCTTCGAATAGACGCGACGGCCGGGGGTCGAGATGCGATGGATCTCGCGGATCACCGGCGCGCCCTCATGATACTTGAGCTCGATGGTGATCTCGCCGCCCGGGTTGGTCTGGTCGACGGTGTAGTGGCGGATATAGCCTTCCTTCTTCAGCACCTCGAGCACGTTCGCGCGCAGGCGCGAAGCGGGCGAGGTGCAGCTCGTCATGCCCGCCTTCTGGGCATTCCGGATGCGGGTCAGCATATCTCCCAAGGGATCGCTCAACGGCATTTGTCCGATCCTCCTTACCAGCTTGCCTTGACCATGCCGGGGATCTGGCCGGTCGAGGCCAGGTCGCGCAGCGCGATACGGGACAAGCGGAACTTGCGATAGACCGAGCGGGACCGGCCCGTCAGTTCACAGCGGTGCTTGATGCGCACCTTCGACGAGTTGCGCGGCAACTCCGCCAGCTTCAGGCGGGCGGCGAAACGCTCCTCCATCGGCAGCGCGTCGTTGTCGGCGATCGCCTTCAGCTTCGCGCGCTTCGAGGCGAATCGCTTCGCCATGCGCTCGCGCTTCTTGTTGCGTTCGACAGAGCTGGTCTTGGCCATCTCGTTCCTCTCCTCTTGCCGGCGCTTAGTTGACGAAGGGCATCTGGAAGCCCTTCAGCAACGCCTTCGCCTCGGCGTCCGTCTTGGCGGTCGTGCAGATCACGATGTCCATACCGCGAACCTTGTCGACCTTGTCGTAATCGATCTCCGGGAACACCAGCTGCTCCTTCAGGCCCAGCGTGTAGTTGCCGCGGCCGTCGAAGCTCTTGCCGCTGACGCCGCGGAAGTCGCGGACGCGCGGCAGGGCGATGGTGATCAGGCGATCCAGGAACTCGTACATGTGCTGCTTGCGCAGGGTCACCTTGCAGCCGATGTTCATGCCTTCGCGCAGCTTGAACGTCGCGATCGACTTGCGCGCCTTGGTGATCACCGGCTTCTGGCCGGAGATCGCGGCAAGCTCGGCCACGGCAAGATTGATCTTCTTGGAGTCCGACGTCGCTTCGCCGACACCCATGTTGATCACGATCTTGTCCAGGCGCGGCGCCTGCAGGGGGTTCTCATAGGAGAACTCCTTGATCAGCGCGGGGCGGACGACCTTCTCGTAGTGCTCTTTCAGTCGGGCAGCCATCTACCCTCTCCTCAATCCAACGCTTCGCCGGAGCGGCGCGCGATGCGGATCTTGCGCTCGCCGTCCATTTTGTAGCCGATGCGGGTCGGCTTCTCGGTCTTCGGGTCGATCAGCGCCACGTTCGAGACGTGGATCGGCAGTTCCTTGCGGACGATGCCGCCTTCCTGCTGCATCGACTGCTTCTGATGCCGCTGGGCGACGTTCACGCCCTGCACGATCACGCGGTTCTCCTCGCGCAGCACCTGCACGATCTCGCCGCTCTTGCCCTTGTCGCGACCGGTGATGACCACCACCTTGTCGCCCTTCTTAACCTTCAATTTCGTCGCCATGATCCGGTCCTTTCCCCGCCCTACAGCACTTCAGGCGCGAGGGAGATGATCTTCATGAACTTCTTGGCGCGGAGCTCGCGAGTGACGGGGCCGAAGATGCGCGTCCCGATCGGCTCGCCCTGCTTGTTGATCAGCACCGCCGCGTTGCGGTCGAAGCGGATCGAGGTGCCGTCGGCGCGGCGGATCTCCTTCGCCGTGCGCACGATCACCGCCTGGTGCACGTCGCCCTTCTTCACCTTGCCGCGCGGAATCGCCTCTTTGATCGAGACGACGATGACGTCGCCCACGCCCGCGGTACGGCGCTTGGAACCACCAAGCACCTTGATGCACTGCACCCTGCGCGCGCCGGAATTGTCGGCGACATCCAGGTTCGTCTGCATCTGGATCATGGCCGGTACCTTTCTTGTTCGTTAGTTGCCGGCAGCGGTGTCTGCGGACACCACTTCCCAGCGCTTGGTCTTCGAGATCGGG